>ERZ1026884.2036-NODE-2036-length-9821-cov-3.405591_pt1 | contig 9821 bp, 7 predicted proteins | sample MGYA00380172_ERZ1026884 | MGnify/ENA primary metagenome ERZ1026884 (study PRJEB33269, sample SAMEA4719808) | human gut metagenome | biome: human-associated habitat; feature: organic feature; material: feces | place: Cameroon | collected 2013-10 ... | reverse complement strand
ATGATGTGAGAGGTCCGGTTGTTGATGAGGCTGCCAGAATGGAAGAGATGGGAACACATGTACTGAAGCTTAATATCGGAAATCCGGCTCCGTTTGGCTTCCGTACACCGGATGAGGTGATCTATGACATGAGCCGTCAGCTTTCTGACTGCGAAGGCTACTCTGCTTCTGCCGGTCTGTTCTCTGCGCGAAAAGCGATCATGCAGTATGCCCAGTTAAAGCACCTGCCGAATGTAACGATGAGCGATATTTACACAGGAAATGGTGTCAGTGAACTGATCAATCTTACCATGTCTGCTCTTTTGGATACAGGAGATGAGATTCTTATCCCGTCTCCGGATTATCCGCTCTGGACAGCTTGTGCTACACTTGCCGGTGGAAAGCCTGTACACTATATCTGTGATGAGCAGTCTGACTGGTATCCGGATATCGAGGATATGCGTAAGAAGATCAATGACCGTACAAAAGCGATCGTTATCATCAATCCAAACAATCCGACCGGTGCTCTTTATCCGAAGGAAGTACTGCAGCAGATTGTAGACCTCGCAAGAGAACACCAGCTGATCATTTTCTCTGATGAGATTTATGACCGTCTTGTTATGGATGGAAAAGAGCATGTTTCTATCGCTTCTCTCGCACCGGATCTGTTCTGCGTGACATTCAGCGGACTGTCCAAGTCCCATATGATCGCCGGATTCCGTATCGGATGGATGATCTTAAGTGGAAATAAAAATATTGCAAGAGACTATATCGAAGGAATCAAGATGCTTTCCAACATGCGTCTTTGCTCTAACGTTCCGGCACAGTCCATTGTACAGACAGCTCTTGGCGGACACCAGAGTGTAAATGATTATATTGTTCCGGGTGGACGTATTTACGAGCAGCGTGAATATGTTTACAAGGCTCTGACGGATATTCCGGGAATCAGCGCAGTAAAACCGCAGGCTGCATTTTATATGTTCCCGAAGATTGATACGAAGAAGTTCAATATTGTGAATGATGAGAAATTTGCTCTTGATCTGCTTCGTGACAAGAAGATCCTGATCGTTCAGGGAAGTGGATTTAACTGGCATCAGCCGGATCATTTCCGCGTGGTTTATCTGCCGCGTATTGAAGTACTGAAAGAGGCGGTTGGTAAGATTGGAGAGTTCCTACAGTATTATAGACAGTAGGAATTGAAAAAATGAGCTTTGGAAAGCCAAAACTTTCCAGAGCTCATTTTTTTCAGATCGAGGGCAAAGCCCAACTTTATCCAAGCAGTTCTCTTACCATCTCTGCATCAAATTCAACTTTCTCCACATGGTTCACCTCAATCTGATACAGTGCATTTGCTGCGATGTGTTCTGCTGCCTGTTCCAGATCACGGATTCCTGATGTATTGGAGTAAAGTTCAATCACTTCATTGAGTGCCTCATCTGTCATAATGCACTCTTCTGCCTTCAGGCTCATGCGTTTCAGCACCTTCGGAAGTGCGAATTTGGAAAAGATTACTTTCTTCTCTTCCGGTGTATAATCCGGGATATCAATGACAGCGAAACGGGACATGAGCGGTGCACTGATCTGATCCTTGTCATTCGCTGTAGCGATTGGATATACACCAACGGTAGGAATCATACACTCCATGTAATTGTCTGTAAATCCAAGGTTGTCCAGCAGTGTAAGTAAAACATCTGCCGGGTTTCCGTTTCCCTTTCCGGATGCCGCCTTATCCAGCTCATTAATAATGAATACCAGATTGGATTCCCCTGCCATGGAGAATGCTTCCATGATAATACCTGGCTTTGCGTTCGAATAGATTCTTGAACTTCCTGTCAGCTGTTCCGGATCGTTAATGGAACTCATATCCAGTGTTGTCCAAGGAAGTTTAAGGATTCTTGCAACGGCATAAGCAATCTGGGATTTACCTGTTCCTGCCGGTCCGACAAGCAGAAGTCCGTACGCCGGAAGTGTGTGTGTACGGTTGATCTGAATGATTGTCTCTATGATTCTCTGCTTTACTTTCTCCATTCCATACAGCTCTTCATCCAGAATTCTTCTCGCTTCATCCGGATCGATTGCTTCAAAGTAATTACTCTTCCACTGAATATTCATCATAATAGATAGTGCTCTCTGTGCATGACGGCGCTCTTCCTGAGAGACCTCGTGAGAACGTGCAACTGCAAGATTTCTTCTTGCCCACAGACGAATGTTATCCGGAAGTGTACGTCCTGCGCACGTCATAAAGTCTGTAATACTCTGAATACTTGTAAGCTTCATGTCATCTCCGGACTCTTCCTGCTCGTCATCATTGATCTCTTCTTTTGGCGCATCACTTGCAAACAGCCGCTCGATCATAAACTGAAGGAAGCCGTCCTCAGCAGATAATTTTGTTCCGCCTCCAAATGCGATCTCACGGATTCTGTAAACGGCATAACCATCCGGCTTATTTTCTCCGGAAAGACGTACATTAATGTGATTTTCTCCAAGCCATTTTAAAAGGCTGACAAAACGTGCATCCACTTTTAGGATATTTGCGCTACATGTTCCGTCCTTTTCATCAAACTCAAATGCGGTCTGCTTATTCTGATTGGTAAATACACCGCAGGAATGATGGTTCCACTTCCGGTTCTGGTTATCCAGAACAAGAATCGGACACTCTGGTGTCGCATGGTCTTCGTTGGAACAAAATGTTGTATAAGTACACTGAACTTCTTTCTTATCTTCCGGTGCACTGTTAAAGTCAAATACTGGCATACTTTCATCTCCTCATGTTTTGTTTTCAGAAACATTACTATTCTACCACAAACTTTTTGAAAGAAAAAGGAAGAATATTATGCATATTCCAGGTTTATTTCTATCGAATATCTTAAGATATCCTAAAACTTGGCTACATTTCTTGTAACTTGTATCTTTTTATGCTACGATACTTTTCAGAAGGATCTTGTCAACTTCTGACATTTTTCGAACTAATTCATGCAAAGGAGAATCTTCTATGAAAATCTGTCCAAAATGTAATTCACTCTGCGAAGACAGTGCTTCTTTCTGTCAGGAATGTGGTGCTCCGCTTCCCACTCCTAATGATAACGCTCATACACAGGAGAATCAAAAGCAGCAGGAAAGCCAGTTCCAGCAGAATGCATACCAGAACAACTATAATCAGAACAATTATTACCAGTACGGGTCAACAGCAGGCATTATGCCACGTAATCTTGTACTTGCAATTGTTTTTTCTTTCCTCACCTGCGGCATCTACAGTATCTACTGGATGATCAAGCTGAATGATGAGGTGAATCAGCTGGCCGGAGAGCCACAGGCAACAAGCGGAGGCATGGTATTCCTATTTTCTTTGATCACCTGTGGAATCTATGGTATTTACTGGGCTTATAAGATGGGAGAACGCTGTGACCGCATCAGAGGAATACAGGGGAATTCTTCTATTCTCTACCTGGTTCTCTCGATTTTAGGATTAGATATTGTATATTTCTGCTTATTGCAGGATATGATCAACAAAGAGGTATCTTAATGCAAAGAGGATACATAGAAATTCTTGTCACATACAAGTTTTCTATGTATCCTCTTTCTTCTATCTTTCTATTGCATTAGACATGGAAACATCCACCGCCAATAAATTCTCTCAAAAGTGAATTCGTTGGCACATTGTCATTTCCGATTCCTACGAAATAATCCAGGAATTTCAACAACCGCTTTGCTTCAACATATTCCGGAGAGTCTTTGCTTACGCCAAGAAGCAACGGCTCCACATACTGTTTCAACACTGCCAGTTCATAGATCAGGGAAGAGTTAAACATCACATCTGCATATTCCTGATATGGGAAAATATTCTTCTCTTCTCCTCTTCTCACTGACGGCCACATTGAGATGGTCTTCGTCGCCGATGCTCCTCTTGTTCTTGCATCCCTGACAAGTCTTCGGATCAAACGTCCGTCTGTAGACGGAATCCGGTTATGCTCATCAATATTCAGCTGTGTTAATGCACTGATATAGATCCTGAATTTCCGGTCATCACATAACTGTTCTGTCAGCTTCGGATTCAGGCAATGGATTCCTTCGATTACAAGGATATCATTTTCACCGAGTTTCTTTGGCTTTGTTTCAAAATTCCGTTTACCGGTCTTAAAGTCAAAAACCGGAAGATAGACTTCCTCGCCTGCCAGCAGATTGCTCATGTCCTCATTGAACTTTTCCACATCGATTGCTTCAATGCATTCGAAGTTATAATTTCCATCCTCGTCCTTCGGTGTTTTCTCCCGGTCTACGAAATAATTATCTACAGAAATCGGATGTGGATGAAGCCCGTTCACTCTGAGCTGAATGGATAAGCGATGTGAAAATGTTGTCTTGCCGGAAGAGGAAGGTCCTGCGATCAGAACAAACTTCACCCCCGGACGATCTGCGATCTGCTTTGCGATCTCTCCGATCTTGCGCTCCTGGAATGCCTCCTGCACAAGAACAATCTCACGCATATCATCCTGCGTGATCATGTCATTGAGCGCGCCGACGGTATCAATCCCCTGCTGGTCTCCCCATCTCACAGACTCACTGAGTACACGAAACAGCTTATCCTTTGGCACAAATAAAGGCACTTTCTCCGGTTCGTCTTTCAGCGGCATCTGAAGTACGATTCCGCCCTGATACAGATACAATGCAAAATACTTCAAATCTCCTGTATCCGGCATCATATAACCATAATAATAGTCACGGAATTCATTCATGGCATACAGATTCACGTGGGAACTTCTCCGATACCGGAACAGGCGTTCTTTATCAAACATTCCATATCGATGGAATAATTCCACTGCCTCTTCTGTATGGATCAACTCTTTTGTGATCGGAAGTCTCTGCTGTACAAGTTCATACATGCGTTCTTCAACTTTCCATTGGAATTCCATTCCCACATGATCGATTCCTTCCACCGTACAGTAAAATCCTGCACCTAACGAAAAATGAATCCGTACACGCACCTGTTGCGGACGCTCATGGCCAATCACATCGTGTACTGCCTTAATAAAAAGAAAGCAGACACTTCTCCGATACGTGTCATACCCCGCCGTATCCTGTGTTGTAACAAATTGCAGCGTACAGTCTCCGGAAACCTGTTTTCTAAGTTCTTGCAGACGATGTCCATCCAGCATCACAAGTGCGATCTGATGTTTATACTCTTTCTGAAAATCCTTCGCGATCTCCTGATAAGACGTCCCCTTCTCATAAAGATACTCTTTTCCGCTTATCGTAACCTTACATTTCTGACTTTCCAACTCTCAGCCACCTCCACTGTCTTTGTGAACTGCTTTCCGCTCACAGCTGCCCTGCTGAACATTATTATGCGTTCACTTCTGATTATATGATCTGGAACGGATGCTCGATTGGATCTGTAAGTACATCCAGCACCGGAAGCTTCTTCTCAAAGAACTGCTTCATATCTTCAATAAAAATATATTCTGTGCCATAATGTCCTGCATCAATCACTGCAAGCCCCTGCTCTACTGCATCAATTCCATCATGATGACCGATATCTCCTGTTACAAGAACATCTGCCCCCTTCTCGAGAGCAACTGCAATCGAGCTCTTTCCTGATCCCGGAGAAATTGCAAGACGGTGTACTTTCTTCTGCATATCTCCAAATACTTTCAGACTTCCAAGTTCAAGTCTGTGTTTCACATAGACACAGCACTCTTCCAATGTCATCTCTTTCTCCAGATTACCGATTCTTCCGATTCCTTCCGGATTCCCTTCTTCATCTGTATAGGTAACATCTAACACTTCCCCATTCTGAAGATCCATGATCTTTCCGGACAGTTCTGCCATACCAAGCACATCATAATTCGTATGCATTGCATAATAGGAAATGTCGTTCTGGATCAGCTTCACTATTCTTCTTGTAATAAAATCTTCATCCGTCACTTTCTTTACTGCTGAGAATAAAAGCGGGTGATGTGTGATCAGCATGTCCGCACCTTCCTTGATCGCACGGTCGATCACAACATCTGTTGCATCCAGTGCCAGATAAATTCTGGACACCTCTTTCTCTGAACGTCCTGCAAGCAGTCCTACATTGTCAAATCCCAAAGCTGCTGTTCGCGGGAATGTTGCCTCTATTACCTGTATAATCTCTTTACACTGCATAATATTTCATCCCTTTCTCTGCTTCTACAAGTTCCTGTTCCAATTCTTCTTTTCTCTGACGGATCCGGTCAGAATCTTTCGCTTTCAATCCTTCTAAAATACTTTGATAAATGCGTATCTCTCTTTCCAGATACTCTCTGAGTACCGGATGTTGTTTCTCCAGCAAAAGCTTTCCATATTTTAACTGAACCGTATCCCAGCACTTTACTGCTGTATCAGCTACCGGTGGTCTTACCTTCATCATAGGATAATATTTTCCATCTTCACAGACCATATCTTCTTCCAGAAATTCATATCCCTTCTCAAGAAGAAATGCCCGCACTTTCTCAATCTCTGACTGTGGCTGAAGGATACACTCCTCAAGCTTTCGCACCACTCCCTCTCCTTCTGTCAAGATCCGGATCACAAGTCCGCCGCCCATTCCTGCGATGACCGCAGACTGGACTTCTCCCGGCTGCAATGCCTGAAATCCATTGGAAAGTCTTGTCTCTATCTCTGCTTCAAGTCCATTCTCGCGGATATGTTCCTCTGCTCGCTGCAGTGGTCCTTCATTGACATCAAGTGCAACTGCTTCTGTAATCTTCTTCTGCTGTGTCAGATAAATCGGAATATATGCATGATCCGTTCCAATGTCCGCTAATTTATAATGGGCGGTCACAAGATCTGCGACCGCCTGTAATCTTTTCGATAATTCCATCATTAATCCAGATAATCCCTCAGTTTTCTGCTTCTGCTTGGGTGACGGAGCTTACGGAGTGCTTTCGCCTCGATCTGACGGATACGCTCTCTTGTTACATCAAACTCTCGTCCAACCTCTTCAAGTGTACGTGCTCTTCCGTCATTCATTCCGAAACGAAGACGGAGGACTTTCTGCTCTCTCTCTGTCAATGTATCCAGTACTTCATCCAGCTGCTCTTTCAGAAGTGTCTGTGCAGCTGCCTCTGCCGGAACCGGTACATTATCATCCTGGATAAAGTCTCCAAGGTGGCTGTCTTCCTCTTCACCGATTGGTGTCTCAAGAGAAACCGGTTCCTGTGAAATCTTCAGGATCTCACGTACACGTTCTACCGGCATATCCATCTCCTTGGCAATCTCTTCCGGAAGCGGTTCTCTTCCCAGTTCCTGAAGAAGCTGTCTGGATACACGGATCAGCTTGTTAATCGTCTCAACCATATGAACCGGGATACGGATTGTTCTTGCCTGATCCGCAATCGCTCTTGTGATTGCCTGACGGATCCACCATGTAGCATAAGTACTGAACTTATATCCCTTGTGATAATCAAACTTTTCAACTGCTTTGATCAGACCAAGGTTACCCTCCTGGATCAGATCAAGGAATAACATACCTCTTCCAACATATCTCTTTGCAATGCTGACTACAAGTCTTAAGTTCGCTTCTGCAAGCTCTTTCTTGGCTTCCTCATCGCCTTCTTCCATTCTCTGTGCAAGCTCAATCTCACGTTCTGCACTCAGAAGAGGTACCTTACCGATCTCTTTTAAATACATACGGACCGGATCTTCAATACTCACGCCTTCCGGAACTGACAGGTCGATATTCTCCATATCCACGTCGTCTTCCTCAGATATGATAATGTCATCCAGATCTACATCCACCTCATCCGGTGTATCTCCGCTAATGCGCAGCACATCAATGTTATTTGCCTCAAGGTAATCAAATACCTTCTCCATCTGATCTGCGTTGAGTTCCATATCATTGAAAAAATCATTGATCTCCTGGACATCCAGTATGCTCTTTTTCTTTTTACCAAGTGCAACCAGGTCTTTCAATCTATCAAGAAATTTCTGTGTAATATCGTCCATGTGTTCTTCCTTCCTTCGCTGCGCGCATCCGCAGCCTGTCTTGTTTTATTTTATCCTTATTGAATTGTAATATTCAAATTCTTCAGGTTCTCCAGCTTCCGTTTTTCTTCCATCAAATGCTGTAACCCACGCATATCTGTCGGGTCGAGATTCATTGTCTGATGCTCAATGCTATAACTCTTCACCCGCAGGATTGTCTCCTGTAAAGCCTGTTCTCTTTCTTCCTTTGTCTTCAGCTCTTTGATTCTTGTGTTAAACAAAGAGGCTGCTTCTCTGTGATCTTCTTCCTCTGTGAAATGATTCAGGATCTTCGCAGGATTCAAGGCTCCCTGCTTTCTCTGCTCATATAAAAGTTCTGCAACCGTCCGATACAGACTTTCTGTAAAATCACCCGGGCTTATGTACTGACTGATCTGATCAAAGAGCCTGTCATCATCGATCATCCAGGTCAACAATGCTTTCTGTGAAGTAAGGATTCCGTCTTCCTTTTGCTTCTTCTCAGATCCCTCTGCCCGTTTCGGCCTTGCGACCGGTCTCGCCATTCCGGCATTCACAGCCATCTTTGCGACCATCTTCTCCAGACTTTCCCGGCTGACCCGGTATGCTGTTGCAACAGCTTCAATATAGTTGTTACGCTCCAGCTCATCTTCGAATTCAAGCAGTCTCCTCGACACTTCCTTGAAGAAATCCGTCTTGCCTTCCGGAGAATTCATATCATATTGTTTCTCCAGCATCTCCAGGCTGAACATGAATCCATTACGCGCCGCATGGATCCGCTTCTCATATTCTTCTGCTCCAAGGTTCTTAATGAATTCATCCGGATCTTTATATGGATCCATCCTTACAACTTTAGCAGAAATCCCGGCCTCCCGCAAGATCGGCACTGCGCGAAGTGCTGCTCTTGTACCGGCTTCATCACTGTCATAAGTCAGATAAACTTCCTGGACATAACGCTTGATCAAAGCTGCATGCCCTGCTGTCAATGCAGTTCCCAGTGAAGCTACCGCATTCGTAAATCCGGACTGATGGAGAGAGATCACATCCATATATCCTTCACAAAGAAGAAAGTATGGCTTTCTTGATGTTCTGGCACGGTTCAGACCATAAAGATTCCGGCTCTTATCAAAAACGACTGTCTCCGGTGAATTCAGATATTTCGGTTTCCCATCTCCCATCACACGGCCACCAAATCCGATCACACGGTTATTGACATCCATAATTGGAAACATCACACGATTCCAAAACTTGTCGTACACACCCTGACGTTCATCCGTGTTGATCAGTCCGGCCTGTCGAATCAGGTCTTCACTGTATCCCTTCTCTCTCAGATACTTATACAGATCATCACTGTATTTGTTCGAAAATCCCAGTCCAAACGCTGTGATCGTCTCATCTGAGAGTTCACGGTTCTTAAGATAACTGTAGGCCTGACTTCCACGCTCTGACTTCAACTGTACGTAGAAATACTTTGCAGCCAGCTTATTCATCTCAAGAATCGTAGACTTTAAATCTGCTTTTTCCTTCGCTTCTTTCGAGTATTCCATCTCCGGAAGTTCGATTCCTGCTCTGTCCGCAAGAAACTTCACTGCTTCTACAAAAGAAAAATTCTCATATTCCATAAGAAATGTAAAAACATTCCCTCCTGCCCCACATCCAAAGCAGTAATACATCTGCTTCTGTCTGCTCACAGAAAAAGACGGTGATTTCTCATTATGGAACGGACATAATCCAAAATAAGAGCTGCCTTTCTTCTGCAGCCGGACATATCCGGAAATCACATCTACAATATCATTCCTTGATCTTACTTCTTCTATCAGTTCTTCTGAGTAGTACATGAGTGCCTCCGCTTAATGTTTAAAGAATACTCTATTATATAT
>ERZ1026884.2034-NODE-2034-length-9828-cov-3.793001_pt1 | contig 9828 bp, 9 predicted proteins | sample MGYA00380172_ERZ1026884 | MGnify/ENA primary metagenome ERZ1026884 (study PRJEB33269, sample SAMEA4719808) | human gut metagenome | biome: human-associated habitat; feature: organic feature; material: feces | place: Cameroon | collected 2013-10 ... | reverse complement strand
GATTACCAGTGCCCGTTTCATCATTTCCTCTCATCGTCCATCCCGCAGATGCATTATCTGCAGATGTTTTATCTGCAGATGTTTTTTGCATGTGCGTTATCCGCAGATGATTTATCTGCAGATGTTTTTTGCATGTGCGTTATCCGCAGATGCTGCCTCCGCACAGGATGTGCTCTCCCTCATAAAACACCGCCGCCTGTCCCGGCGTAATCGCCCGGACCTTACTGTCAAACCGCGCCGTCAGCTCATCCTCGCCGGTCCTTGTGATGGTGCATGGCACAGCTTTTGCTCCATAGCGGATTTTCCCTTCTGCGCGCCGGCTTTCTCCGATCGGAAGCTCCTTCTCCGAAATCGCCATAAAGTTCAGCTCCCGACAGGTCAGCGTATCCGCAAAAACATCCTCGTTCTCGCCGATATACACCGTATTGGTCCTTGCGTCGATACCGGTCACAAAAACCGGATGTCCGAGTGCAATCCCAAGGCGCTTTCTCTGCCCCACGGTATAATGGATGATGCCCTTGTTCGGTCCAAGATCCGTTCCGTCCCGATAGACAAAGCGTCCTGCGGGCGGAATCCGTTCCGCAGCATTTCGCTCCAGATAGCCGGCATAATCATCGTCCGTGACAAAGCAGATTTCTTCGCTGTCCGGCTTCTTCGCAACCGGAATTCCCGCTTCCTCTGCCATTCTCCGGACCTCATCCTTATGATAATCTCCCACAGGCATCAGCGTGTGTGCAAGCTGCTCCTGTGTCAGGCGGTACAACGCATAGGTCTGATCCTTCGCTGCGGTCACGGAATTCCGGATCGTATAGCGTCCATTGGGGAGCTGCTCCACCCGGGCATAATGTCCCGTTGAAAGGTACCGTGCTCCAATCTCACCCGCCTTGATCCGAAGTGCCTCCCACTTCACAAACCGATTGCAGGCAAGGCATGGGTTCGGTGTCCTCCCCTGCAAATATTCATCAATGAAGTAATCGATCACCTTTTCCCGAAAAACATCACGGAAATTCATCACGTAATACGGAATTCCCAGAAGTCCGCAGACACGTCTTGCATCATCCACAGCGCTCTGCCCGCAGCAGCCGCCCTCCCGCTCCATCTGTAAGGAGCAGGCCGCATCCCACACCTGCATGGTGACGCCGATCACTTCATATCCCTGTAATTTCAAAAGGTATGCCGCGACGGAGGAATCTACTCCGCCGGACATACCTACAACCACTCGTTCTGCCATCACATTCCTCAGTCTGCAGCCGCCGGTACTTCTGCCGGTGCTGCTGCCGGTGTTTCTGTCGATGTATCTGTCAGTACTTCTGTCGGTGTTTCTGACTCACCGGTTTTCTCCGACACCGCAAAAGCTTCCTCTGTCATATCGGGGCCTGCCTGCTCTGAGCCAGCACTCGCATCCGCTGCAGCAATGGGCTCGTCCGCGATCATGCTGTCGTCAGCTTCTGCAGTTTCCGGCTCGCCCGCGATCATGCTGCCGTCAGCTTCTGCAGTTTCCGGCTCGCCCGCGATCACCTGTGCATCCCCCGCATCTGCCACCGGTCCTTCCATGAAAAGCATCGCATCCTCCTGCGGGGCAATCTGAAGCTCCGGCGAAATCTCGATCACTTCCTCAACCTGTGAGGTTGCACCTTCTTCCACCTTGACCGGATCCGGAACCGATCCGTTCTCAAACGGATAGATCACACCGATCTGTCTTCGGATTACGTCACAAATCCGCATCATCCGGATGGTCTCATCGTGCGTCATCTCCGGACACTCCAGCCATCCGTTCTCAAGAGCCATGCGGCAGGCCTGCAGCTCATATTCGTAGCCCGTGATTTGTCTGGGTCTCTTGTAGGAAGCGATCTTCTTATACTTCCCGTCATAGACCGTCATCCTCTCGAAATTATTGATGTTATCGATCACAAGATAGCCTTCTGTTCCGACAATGGTGCCCTTTCGATCCGTCGTCCCGAGCATCGTTGCGGTCAATGCAGCCATCCGTCCGTCCTTGTAAATCAGTGTCAGATTGTCCTGCTCATCCAGATGCTTGCTCGTATACGTGCAGGAAGCCTCCACGCGTAAAAGGTCATCTCCGAACATCATCGAGGCAAAGTTCAGCGGATACACGCCAAGATCAAGCAGGGACCCTCCGGCAAGTGCAGGCTCCACCATGCGCTCCTTGCCCTTGATCGCATATCCGAGGTTTGCCGACAGGCAGACCGGCTTTCCGATGACGCCGCTTGCCAAAACCTCCTTCATTGTCCGGACAAACGGCATATATCTTGTCCAGATTGCCTCCGTAATGAAAACATTCTTCTCCTTCGCAAGACGGAACACCTCTCTCGCCTGTGCTTCATTAACCGTAAATGCCTTTTCCACAAGGCAGGGCTTTCCATAGGAAATGCAAAGCTTTGCATGCTCAAAATGCTCAGAGTGAGGTGTTGCAATATAGACAAGATCCACCTTCTTATCCTGCAAAAGCTCCTCATAGGAGCCATAAGCTTTCCGTACTCCGTTTCTTTTTGCAAAACCGGTTGCCTTGTCCAGATTTCTGGAAGCTGCCGCATACATGCAAAAGCCCTTGGTTTTCCGTACTGTATTCGCCATCGTCGCGGCAATGGCACCGCACCCGAGAATTCCTACATTCAATCTGCTCATTTCAAACCTCCCATCCTATGCCGTAAGCCGGTAAGCTTACACCCATTGCATCTCTATCTGCTGGCTCTATGATTTGAGGATGCTTTTCCCCACGGAAATGCATCCCTGACAAAACATCTCTCTGAATCAGGATGCTTTTCCCCACGAAAATGCATCCCTGACAGGACATTTCTCTGAATCAGGATGCTTTTCCCCACGGAAATGCATCCCTGACAGGACATTTCTCTGAATCAGGATGCTTTTTCCCACGAAAATGCATCCTTGACAGAGCATCTCTCTGAATCAGGATGCTTTTCCCCACGGAAATGCATCCCTGACAGAACATCTCTCTGAATCAGGATGCTTTTCCCCACGGAAATGCATCCCTGACAGGACATTTCTCTGAATCAGGATGCTTTTTCCCACGAAAATGCATCCTTGACAGAGCATCTCTCTGAATCAGGATGCTTTTCCCCACGGAAATGCATCCCTGACAGAACATCTCTCTGAATCAGGATGCTTTTCGCCTCCAAATGCTTCCTCAGCCAGCATCACCCGAAGCATCTTCCGACGTCGTCTGCCCGGCTTCCCCGGAAGTGCTTTCCTGACTATCATCCGCCGCACCGGGCTCGATCTTATCGAAGAACTCGCTCTTTACATACGCGGACTGTCCGTTGAAGATGATCTCGCTCCATCCATCTGCCAACTCTTCCACCAGCTGGAACTCGTCTCCTGCAGAGGCCGAGCCGATCCTTGTTCCTTCTGCAGAGGCCGATTTGCGGATATTGACACCATCCGTCTTCGCTCTCAGGTAGGTTGTGTTCTCATTCGCTTCGCTTCGGGATGCATTCAAGGCCGCCAGCTGCTGTCCAACAGAAATATCAATGGTTGATGCAATCTGATCCAGGTAATCCGCAAGCTCCGCATCCGAAGCAAGAAGATCGTTGTATTCCGCAGAGGTCTGGTTATTCAGATCTACCACATCATCCTGTACCGATACCAGCTGAATGTACTCCGAAACCGTCTTCGGCTGCGTTTCATCATTATTTATATACAGAGTTCCATCATCCCTGGTGCAGACATACATGGTCTGCAGTCCCGGTATCTCCCACTCGTGATCCTTAAGCTTCAGCTTCGTATAGACATAAGCCACATAGGAGTTGTCCACAGGTCCCTTTTTGGTGTAGATGTCAACCGTTGTATAGGAATCAATATAGTTGGCGAGCTCCCGGATCCGGATCTTCTCCTCGTCAGAAAGTGCGGAGCTGATGCTCTGAATGGTATCTGCATCTCCCTCTGCCACTGCCCTGTAATAATTCTGGAACAGAGCATCGACATCCTCATATGCATTTAATTCCAGCTCCACTTCCTCCGCCGGGGTTTCCTCCGTTTCTGCAAGGGACGCTGCCTCCTGCGCCTTTTCCCTTGTCTGTCTTCGCAGCGAAAAAGCGAGCCCTACCGTAATCAAAACGCACAGAAGAAGGAACAATGGCATCACAACCTTTTTGTTCCTTCTGAGGAATTCTCTTGTATCGTAATAAAAATCAATCAGTCTATCCTTGAACATCAGTCTCAATCCTGTTTCTGAAAATACACATCCGAAATAATATTATACCTGCTGATGGTCAAAAAGAAAACCAACAGCAGGATCTCTGAAAAAAAGCCCGGGCGCCTGAAAATCGGCGTCCGGGTTTCATTATTCAATATCCATCCTCTCCGCATATTCGCGTTCCTTCTTCAGGCGATTTTTGAATGTATGATATACTCCGTCTGCATTTTCCCGCAAGGTACGCTTCGAGCATCCGCAAATACATCCATAAAACTTATTGTCCACTATCGTGGCCAGAAAAGTACGCACATGTGTAATCGTTTGCACAAAACCATGCTTTAACGATTTCACTGCGAAAGCTTCCGGAACAGGTCCTCAAAAAGGTCATCCCGGTGAATGTGATACACATATCGGATCAAATGTCTGGTGGGATCAAAGCTGTAGTGATGGTCGTATTCTGGAATCGGACTGGCCACCAGGTAATCATCCTCAAAATTACCGTCAAGAAGCCATGCCACTGCGGTAACATCCCAGATCACGCGTGACCAGGTGGGCTGACCGCCCGAGCATCTCAGGCCTTCGCTGACGGTAGTCTTCATCAGATAATCACAAAGTGCATTTTTCCCGGAAAGATGGTATTCCAGCTCCGGACCCGTTGTTGCAAAGGAAGATACCACTCCGCTGCAGGGGAGCTGAACCAGGGCGACCCCGCAGCCAAAAATGATTCTTGCCGCCGCAATGTCCTGAAACAGATTAAACTCATGATTGTCCGGCCAGTTGTGCGCATTGCCCCCAAGCCATACGACTACGATGCGATCAATGATTTCCGGATTCATCAGTATGGCAGAAGCAATATTCGTAATCGCTCCGATCGCAACCACATATAGAGGCCGGTCCGGAATATATTCCATTGCCCTCTCCGCCAGATTTGCCGCAGCGGGGGAATCCACCGGCGTTTCTTCATCCGGAAGATACCGAAGCGAGCCCCTGTACACCTCCTGCTTCAGCTCCGCTCTTCCCGCAAGCTCCAGAATATTCAGAATCTCCTGATAGCTCTTTTCCATTCCGTCCGCCGGTCCATTTGATTTCTCATTATGAAAGGGAGCGGCATAAATCGCCTTCACATTCAGCTTCTCCGGAGACCGAAGCATATAGGAAAGCGCAAACTGATCATCAATTTCATTGTAGGTGTCTGTATCCAGAATGACATCCACCCTTCCCTTCGGCTTTTCCAGCCGCCGCAGCAAAGCGATTGTATCAAGTGTTTTTGAATGATTTTTTACATCCGACATTTTCTTTTCCTCAGGCAGTTCGAAACACGACAAAGGACTGCGGATAGATTTCATAGAAAACCGCGTCAGAAAGCCATTTCGGATATGATCTCATTTCAGTCCTTTCTGCTTACAGTTCAATATGCAAGCCATCATAAGCCACTGTAAAGGGATGCTCTCCCTGTGTCTGGTCCAGAAGGCTCTGAAGCTTCTCATGGTAAGCCGTATGACAGTGGTTAATGTGCGTAACGTAAACCGGACATCCGGGAGCCAGCGCCTTTTTCTCATCCAGACGCTTTGTCTGCTCCATCAGCGTTTCCACACACAAATGCGCGCTCCATTCCTCCTGCGGGCTTAAATTTCCAAAGGTACACTCCGTCACCCAGATATCGGCACCCGCGTTTTCCAGAAATTCAAAGGTTTCTTCGGAATAAACCCCCGTATCCAGACTGTAAAGAAGCTTCTTCCCGTCCGGCAGCTGAATCAGATAGTTAGCACTTTTCTCGTCCGGCATATTCCCCCGGTGATTGCCTCTTACCGGAGTCACCTTATACTTCCCGATCTCATAGGTTTCGAAACAGGAAAGGAGGTGGAAATAATACAGCCCCTGGCTCTCCATCCTCCTGAGGTCTCCGCCAAATGCAATCGGGCTGTTTCTTAGTTCTTCAATGTAATCATACGCCCGCTCGGTCAGATAAAAATGAATGGGTTTATGCCGGTGCACGGTTGCCATCATGATCAGGCCCAGAGCCTCGAAATTAAAATGATCGTCATGCGTATGCGTAATCAGGACATGCTCAATATCGCGGAGAGAGCCATATAACAGGGCCTGAGAAAAAATATCAGGCCCCATATCTATCATCAAATCTTTTCCCACGCGAAAGCATGACCTTTTCCGGATGTTTCTTCCTCCGTATTTTCTTGCGTGGTTACACATTTCGCAGTCACAGAACGGATTCGGAATTCCCTCCGAAGCACCGGTTCCGTAGAAAATACCGGTTCTTTCTGTTATCCCCAAATCAATATCAGGGAGTATTTTTGTATCAGTCATGTATTCCATCCTCATATAATGTGATGTTCACATCGTCAATCCCGCAGCCGGTATTCCTCAGAACTTGTTCTGAACAAACGTTCTCTCGCCATCAATATAGATATCATTCGCCAACTCGTTCATCAGGCGAAGATCCTGGAACGTCTTGCAGTGCTTGCCCAGAATATTAATGTTGTCAAAATAAATATCATGCGGTCGCACTTCGCGTTCCGGCGTCTGGAAACCACGGATCGTGGAAACCGGGAAATCGCCGTTCAATACCGTGATATTCTCGAAATGAATGTCATCGATCATTCCCTTTTCCCACTGCATCGTATATTTGCAAAGCAGCGTCTTGATATCAAACAGCTTCTGCTCCGCCTGCTCGATGCGAATGTTTCTGTAGTGAATATCGTGGATATGACCGCCGTCCGCCTGGTGGATGGAAATCGCAGCTCCGCCCATGTTCCCTTCATACTGGCAGTGAATGATATCATTTTCTTCAAACAGAAGATCATGAACCTCGGCCTGCAGACCGTAACCGATTTCAATGGCATTTCCGGGCTCTGCATTCCAGATGACGTTATGATGCGCATGCACCTTCGTCACCTCTCTGACCGTCGAGGTATCTCCGATCAGAGCATGAGATTTGATGCAGATGCAATCATCCGTCGCACGGATAAAGCAGTTCTTAATCTCCACAAAGCGGCTGCTCGTCACGTCGATTCCATCACCGGTCACAATACGTGACATTACATTGATGTTATCAATCAGAACGTGATCGCAGGCCGCCGGAACGACATGCCAGGACGGTCCGTCCACCGCCGTGAAGCCTTCTAGTCTGACATTGTTGCACCACTTCAGATAAATAAAGAACCGGTCTGCATTGCTGTCCGGGAGATGCCAGCAGGCACCGTTGATTATTCCGTTTCCTACGATGGAAATGTTGTCGCAGTGGTCTGCGTACACACAGCCCGAAACAACAGCCCCCTCTTCCACATAAACCGTGTCATTCGGCTTTAAGGTCAGCACACCGACGTTGTATGCTTTTCCCTTTTCAAAATAAATCGTTGTGTTCTCCGGCTTCGGAATTCTTCTGGAGCAGAGCACAAAAAGCGCGTTGTGAAGTCCGCCATCTGTCTCAATCGTAAATTTCATCGGCTGATCCAGGTGAATGTGAAGCTTGTTGCCTTCCTGCTCAAAATGGATGCCATAGCTGGTCGGGCGAATGACAACTTCCTGAAACTCATCATGGATCGTAACCGTAATATCCAGCTCCTCCTGTTCATCCACGACCACAGGAACATAATTGAAGGAATCGGTCCAGTATACCGGGCGCTCCGTTCCGTTGCAGGTCAGTGAGAAGCGCTCCGACTTCGGAAGATCCTCCACGCTCTCCATCTGAAATCGCGGCTCTGTGATCGGAGCCGGATTCGGATCATAAATCAAGTCATTCAAAAAATCTTTCATAAAATGTAACCCCCATTGTGTAAAATTTATTATGTGAAAATCATCAGTCCAAGCGGAAGTTTCTATACTTTTACATTTGTGCTTAATGCCCATTTTTATCCATCGTATTGCAAACCATTGCTTGCAATCTTACTGTTTTAGATATATAGCGTTCCATTCTTTTAGTCAATAAAAGTATGACTCTGAATTCTGCCGAACACGATCAAAATCACAACAGGAAAAGGGGAAAGGGCAAAAGGAATGAAAAAGGAATATATTGAAAAGATCTATGCCGGATGGCTTGCAAAGGTGATCGGCGTTCGATATGGCGCTCCGGTGGAAAGCTGGACCTACGAGAAAATCAAAAAGTTTTATGGAACACTGGATGACTATCCGCAGGATTACAAATTATTTGCGGCAGATGACGACACAAACGGGCCGCTCTTTTTCCTTCGCGGCCTGGAGGATTCCGGACATTATAAGGATGAGGGAAAGGATTTCTGTGCCCAGGATGTCGCCGACGCTTTATTAAACTATGCTCCTTATGAGCACGGCTTCTTCTGGTGGGGCGGCTACGAAATTTCCACCGAACACACGGCTTATCTGAATCTGCGGAACGGAATTCCTGCTCCCAGAAGCGGGAGCATCGAGCAGAACGGGGTCGCTACAGCCGAACAGATCGGCGGTCAGAGCATGCTCCAGCGTAATCGGATCCTTAAACAACATGGATATTCCCTATGGAGCGCTCTATATCACGAAGCTCGCCTATGCGCTTTCCGGCGAAACACCGCCAAAGCCGTGGAAGGACATTATTGACAGCCATATTGATGCCTGCCATTTTGAATTTCCCGGTTCCACGCATGCCATGCATGTAAAAACGGACGACGACGCGCTCAAGCAGGAGGGATCCTCCAATATCCGGATTGAGAACTCCTCCGAAGCTGCGCATACCGGAGCGAGATCTCTGAAATTTACGGTTACCTCCGTGCCTTCCGGAAGCAATGTTTATGTTTATAAAAAGACCTGCTACTGCCCTGACGACTTCAGCGATGACCGGTATAATCCCTGCTTCTCACCGCTCATTTACCCCGGGCAGACCATACACGGAAATGCATTCATCCCGGATTATTCGGAGGCGGATGCCATAGCCGCAGGGCTTTATTTCCATGATGGCTACTCCGGAAGAGTTTATTACGGCGATTCGGTTGGAATGAAAAAGGGGGAATGGGCGTCCTTGTCTTACTCCATCCCTCAGATGGAGAACGTACTGATTGACGAGATCGGGTTTGTTTTCACCGGAATAAACACACTACGTCCCGCTTTTGAATGCGCAGGCTTTGTTGATGATTTCTATATCGACGGATGCCCGGATTACACCTATGATATGGCCTACAGCAAGGAAGAAAAATGGCCCGGCCTGCACCGCGAAATCAGCCAGTTTACCAGATTGACCGGTCACATGTATCTCGCGGAAAATGAACTGCATTTGTCATGCTCTGATTTTGCCGAATGCTACACCGGAGCATATCACTGGACCGATTATTCTGCAGAGTTTCTCATCACTCCGCGGACCGGAAGCTTCCACATGGTAAATTTCCGTGTGCAGGGAGGCGTTCGCTCTTATGCGATCGGATTGCTGGATCACTCTTAAAGAACAGCAACGGATACCGCATTTTAACCGAAAAGTCCTTTGAATGGGCTCCTGACAAGCCGGTCAGAATCCGCATAACCGCCAGCGAAAACAGGATCGAGGCGCAGGTCGAAAATGAGGTTCTGCAATATACCGACACCGACCATCCATACCTTTCGGGACAGATCGGACTTTCTGTCAGAGACGGCAGCCATGTCAGTATGAACCGTTTCCGTGTATCGCCGGTTTCCTGTGAATAATCGGAATACCATGC
>ERZ1026884.2023-NODE-2023-length-9873-cov-4.925443_pt1 | contig 9873 bp, 10 predicted proteins | sample MGYA00380172_ERZ1026884 | MGnify/ENA primary metagenome ERZ1026884 (study PRJEB33269, sample SAMEA4719808) | human gut metagenome | biome: human-associated habitat; feature: organic feature; material: feces | place: Cameroon | collected 2013-10 ... | reverse complement strand
AGCAGAAACAGATACTGGAAGATTTCCGTTACCGGAATCCCTTTCTTTTTGTAGGTGTTGGATACTTTCAAAGCTGAGGATATATGAAATTTTGTAAAAAATCTTTTGATAGATTTCGAAATCTGCTTATCATCTTGGGTCGCTTGTGTTATACTTTTATTCATAGCATGAGCCTCCAGTTTGTAATTGTTTCTGAACAACTCAATTATATCAAAACCAGACGGTTTCATGCTATATTTATGCCAGTTATTATTGAATTTTCAAGGTGCATAGGCACTTATTTAAGTGCGAAGTTTGAGTTTATAAAATCAAACATCCCCAGTATTAAGATGATTTCTATCAGACAGAGGAAGCATCCTGATACTGGGGATTATTTTATTGCAAAAAATTAAAGTGAAATGAACGACAATATGAGCTATAAGAAAAACCTATAGCAACCACAAGGAATCTTCTATAACCAGAACAATTGACAAACCATGACCACATAGTTATAATCACAAACATAAATTAATTCCTATAAAACATATCATAAATATAGGAAATAAAGAAGGGAGAAAATCATATGAAAACAAATACGATTGTAAAGAACAAAAAACAGATGTGCTGCTGTTGTATGTGCTGTATGGATGAATACGGTTTTATTTTCATATGATTTATGCACCTGAATGTTTTGGAAAAAGAAGAAGCAGGCAGTTGTGATAAACATATGACAACGACCTGCTTCTTTCTTTATGTGCACACTCTTTGAAATTAACGTATGAAAGTGTATGAGAGAAAGATGCCTAAAAGTAGAAATAGAAAAATGAAGAGGAGAAAACATTATGAAACAGAGTTTAGTAAAAAAATTAACAGCAGGAATTCTTACAGGAGCATTAGCAATCAGTGTAACAGCGTGCGGTGGAAATAGCGCAGATACAAATAATGCATCCACAAATGCAGACGTCAGTGCAGAAACAGAAAACAGTGGAGATGTCACCGTGATCAATGCAGTGACCGGAGGTTCGCCAAAGCCTTACATTTCCGTGGAGGAAGATGGAAGTTATTCAGGATATGATATCGAAGTATTACAGGCAATATTTGACCGGCTTCCACAGTACAGTCTGAATTTGCAGACCGCAGAATTTGATGCGATTTTCTCAGGACTTACCGCTGGTAATTATCAGATTGCTGTCAACAATTTCAGCTACAATGAGAAGAGAGCGGAAAGTTACTACTATTCTTTCCCATATGATGAGATTAAATATGTATTTGTTCAGAGGGCAGATGATGAACCACTCACTTCTTTACAGGATGCCGCAGACAGAGGTTACAAAATTGAGGCAGGTGCCGGAGTGAATGTCACGAATGCCATTGAAAAATGGAATGAAGAAAATCCGGAATCACAGATTGAGATTATTTACACAGAGGCAGATCTCTCGGTTGTATTTGAACATATTCAGGACGGAACAAGCGATTTCAGGGTAGATGACCTTCCAATTTACAACAGCTACATCGAAGAGTTTGGTTTTAACGGATTACAGAAAACAGAACTATCTGCTGATGAGACAGCAAAGTTTTCAACAGCACTGGATGCGTACTTCTTATTCCCGTTAAATGACGAAGGGGCAGCGCTTCGGGAGGATGTTAATAAGGTATTGAAAGAGTTACAGGAGGATGGCACATTAGAAGAACTTTCACAGAAATATTTCGGGGCAGATCAGGTTCCATCCGCAGATAAATTTGAAACACCGATCAACTAAGAAGAACGAAAAGCAGGAGGCAGAAAAATGGCAGAATTTGATTATGAAGTAGTAAATGGAAGAAAGATCAGAGTCCGTCCGGTAGAGACAGTTTCAGAGGTTGACGAGAACGGATATTTTCACAGACAGCCAAATCATTTTACAAAAGGATTCGGACCGGGCGAAAATCCGATAGAAAAAGGACGTTATCGTCTGGTCTGGGCAAAGCTGTGCCACTGGTCAAACCGTGCATCCATCGTTAGGGAGCTTCTGGGGCTGGAGGATGCCATCAGTGTCAATATGGTAGAACATGCGCCTCATGAAAAAAATCTTGGCTGGGAATTTGTATATGACGAGAACAACACAGATCCGGTTTTAAACATTCAGTTTTTGAGTGAGGCATATTATAAAGCAGATGATGATTATACCGGAAGAACGACAGTTCCGGCGCTGATCGACGTACAGACCGGAAAAGTAGTGAACAACGATTACAACAGACTGACCAACTATTTTGAGGTAAACTTCAGGGAATTTCATGGAGAGAATGCACCAGATCTTTATCCGGAAGAACTTAGGGAAGAAATTGATAAGTTAAATATATGGTTATTCCATAATGTAAATAATGGTGTATACAAAACAGCATTTGCCCGCTCCAAAGAGGCATTCTGGGATGCTTACAATGCATTTTATGCAGCACTTGATATTCTGGAAGAAAGGCTCGGACATCAGAGATTTTTATTTGGAGATTATGTGACAGACAGTGATGTGAGACTTTATGTGACGCTTGCAAGACTTGATATCCGCTATGCATTCCAGCTTGGCCACACAAAACAGCGTCTCATTGATTACAAAAACCTGTGGGGATATGCAAGAGATCTTTACCAGATTCCGGCATTTAAGAACAACACGTACTTTAAAGATTTTGCAAATCCTTCCAATAAAAAAGCGGGACATCTCATGGAGACGTTTAACGCAAGATTTTTAGATGAGATCAATTTTGACGCATACTGGGGAGCACCTGCAGACAGGGCACATTTAAGCAGTGATCCGGATAACAAATTTAAAATTGGGAAGCGATAGGCAGGAGGCATATTATGGCAGAGTATATAGAAGTAAACGGCAGGCAGATCAGAGTCCGCCCGACAGAGACAGTAAGTGAAGTAGACAAATATGGCAATTTCCACAGACAGCCAAATCATTTTACAAAAGGATTCGGACCCGGGGAAAATCCGGTAGAGAAAGACCGGTACATTTTATTCTGGGCAAAAGGATGCCACTGGTCAAACCGTGCATCCATTACAAGGGAACTTCTTGGTTTACAGGATGCGATCAAAGTGGAAATCGTAGGCTGGGATGATGATGCTTACGAAAAACCTTTGGGCTGGGAATTTGTAAATTCGCCAGATCATATCAACCCGGAAACAGGAGCACAGTTTCTGAGTGAGCTTTATTACAATGCAGACCCGGAGTACACAGGCCGTGCAACAGTCCCTTCTTTTGTGGATTACAAAGAGAAAAAGGTAGTGAACAACGATTATCACAGGCTGACCAACTATCTGGAGGTTGATTTTAAGCCATTCCAGAAGCCGGATGCACCGGATCTTTACCCGGAAGAACTCAGAGAAGAGATCGACAAGTTAAACTGGTGGTTGTTTGAAAATGTTAACAATGCTGTTTACAGAGCACAGTTCGCACAATCTTTACAGGCTTTTTCAGATGCTTATGAGACATTTTTTGCAGGGTTAGATGCAATGGAAGAACGTTTAGAACAGCAGAGATTTCTGTTTGGAGATTACGTGACAGACAGTGATATCCGTTTATATGTGACACTGGCAAGATTCGATGTCGCTTATTCGAGAAACATTGGTCCATGCAAAAGGCGTCTCGTGGATTACAAGAATTTATGGGGATATGCAAGGGATTTATATCAGATTCCGGCATTTTACCACAACACGTATTTTAAAGATTTTGCAGCGAGTGTTGATCTTAGCAAGGCAGACCCGGATTACTGGGAGTCTACTTATTACGATATCGTGATTCCGGATACTGATTTTGATGCGATCTGGAAGACACCGTCCGGAAGAGAGCATTTAAGCAAAGATCCGGCAAATAAATTAAAAATTCCAAACGATTTTTATAAACCGTGGAACTAAGGGAGAAGCAAGGAGCGGAAGATGATGGAAGCAGTGCATGCAACAGAAGAATGGCAGAGAGCAGGAGTGCATTATATCAGAATACAGGCAATGTGTGTCGGGTTTGATATTCCACTCAAATACGAATTTGCGGATGACACAAAGGACAGTGAATACATTCTGGTTCACGAAAACGGATTTCCGGTGTCTACCTGCCGGGTACGGATCGATGAAGAAAATGCCGGTCATATCGAGCGTGTTGCCACATTGGAAGAGTACAGGGGAAAACATTACGGGGCACTTGGAATCAAGGCAGCAGAGCAGCTTTTGAAAGAGCGGGGTGTTAAAAACATACGGATCAATTCCCGCGAGAAGGCACTTGGCTTTTATGAGAAGCTTGGATATACACCGGATTTTTCCACCCGCTCCGGTGAAGGAGAATTTGTGTGCATCATGACTTCAAAAACACTGTAAATTTCTACAGACAATTGTAGTGATAAAAACCGAAAACGAACGGAGAAAAACTATGGCAAAGTTATTTGATTTTGAAGCGGTCTTGAGCCAGCTTCCGGAGATTTTAAAATATCTTCCGACAACCCTGATCCTTGCAGTCAGTTCCATGATCATTGCACTTATCATCGGAATGCTACTGGCATTGATCAAAACAAAAAATATTCCTTTGTTAAAACAGATCGCAGGAGTGTATATCTCGCTGATCCGGGGAACACCAGTGATCGTGCAGTTGTATATTGCATACTTTGGAATCCCGATGATCACAAAATACATATACCAGCAGAATGGATGGAATTATCAGAGTTCGACAACATCCGGTTTTGTGTATGCGATCATCGCACTTTCCATCAATGAATCAGCGTATATCGCAGAGATTTTCCGGGGAGCTTTGGCATCTGTCAATGTCGGACAGATCGAGGCTGCAAGTGCGATCGGAATGACATATTTCCAGACGTTTCGCAGAATCATTTTCCCAGAAATGCTAAGCGTGGCGCTCCCGGGACTTGGAAATTCCTTTATTGGACTGATCAAGGGAACGTCCCTTGCGTTTGTCTGTGCAGTTGTTGAAATGACAGCACAGGGAAAAATCATTGGTGGAAGAACTTACCGTTATTTTGAAGTATATGTTTCACTTGCGATCATTTACTGGGTGATCACATTTGTGATCGAGCAGGGAATCAGGCTGATTGAGAAGAAAATGCAGATTCCGGATCAGGTGGCAAAAGTAGAGATATCCGAGGATGAGAGAGGGGTATAAAAATGTTAGAGATCAAAAACCTTTCCAAAAGTTTTCATAAGAATAAAGTATTAGACCATATTAATTTAAAAATTGAAAAAGGCGATGTTGTCGGAATTATCGGTCCTTCCGGTACAGGAAAATCAACCTTATTAAGATGTATCAACCAGTTGGAGATCCCGGAGGAGGGGGAGGCTGTTTTTGGTGGAAAAACGGTCGATCTTTCCAAAAAACATAAAGACAGCCTGGAATTCCGTAAGAGTACGGGCATGGTGTTCCAGAGATTTTATCTGTTTGAGAAAAAGACAGCGTTGGAAAATGTTATGGAAGGTCTTATGGTTGTTCAGAAAAAGAGCAAAGCGGATGCAAAAGCAATTGCTTTAAAAGAATTAGAGCGTGTTGGAATGGCATCATGGGCAAATCATTATCCAAAACATTTGTCCGGAGGACAGCAGCAGCGTGTCGCAATTGCCAGAGCACTTGCCCTAAAACCGGAATTACTCCTGCTCGACGAGCCGACTTCAGCCTTAGACCCGGAGCTTGTCGGTGAAGTACTTGAAACGATCAAAAATGTTGCGGCAGAGGGACACACGATGCTCTTGGTATCTCACGAAATGAACTTTGTAAGGCATGTTGCCAATAAAGTGATATTTTTAGATGGCGGTCATGTCGTGGAGTATGGAACGCCGAAGGAAGTATTTACCAATCCACAGAATGAACGGACAAAAGAATTCCTGAGAAAAATGCAGCTGCTGAATGAACCGGAATATGTAATATAATGAGCAGTGTTCATAATGTGAGGAATAAATTTGACTGCTTGCAGGCAATAATTTATTCCTTATGTTATGAAGAGGGCGAATGCCCGACAGCCAGAAAAATCGAAGATTTTTCTGGCGTGCACTGCGGAGTAGATTAAATTCAAATCAAACTAAATTAAATGCAGATTAAATAATTCAGAAAGAGGTACCTCATCATGGCATGGAAACAGAACATCATAGAAGATTTTAAACAACTGGTATCCTTTGATTCCATCAGTTTTCATGAGCGGAAGACCGCAGACTGGCTGCTTGCCAGACTAAAAAGCATGGGATTTTCTGTGGAGGAAGATCAGGCAGGAGCTTATTATGGTGGTGACACCGGAAATATTTTTGCTGTCTTAGATGGAGAATTAGAAGGAGAATTAGAAGGAGATCCGGTTATTTTTTGCGCACATATGGATGTTGTAGATCCGGGGAGCGGCAAAAAATCTGTTTTGGAAAAAGACGGAACAATACATTCTGCCGGGGATACTGTGCTTGGTGCAGATGACATCAGTGGTATTCTGGAAATCCTCTATGGTGTACAACTTGTTCTTGACAGTGGAAAACCTCATAAAAAAATTGAAATCCTGTTTACAATTGGTGAGGAATTATATGTCAAAGGTTCGGATGTTTTTGACTATTCGAAAGTAACCGCAAAACAGGCGTATGTGCTTGATCTGTCCGGGGCGGTGGGAACCGCTGCAAGACGTGCGCCGTCGATCATTTCCGTGAGAGCTGAGATAAAAGGAAAAGCGGCTCACGCCGGATTTGAACCGGAAAACGGGATCCATGCGATTTTTGCAGCGGCCAATGCGGTCAGCCGCCTCTGCATGGGGCATGTGGATGAAGAGACGACGTTTAATATCGGAACGATTCAGGGTGGAACAGTGACAAACATTGTGCCGGACTGCTGTGTGCTGACCGGAGAGATCAGAAGTTACGATCATGGGAAAGCGTTGGAGACAGTGTGCATGACGGAACGGATTTTCACAGAGGAGGCGCAGAAGATCAATGCCACGGCGGAGGTGACAAGCCAGATCCATCTGATTGCCTATGAGACACCACTTGAGAGCAAGTCGGTGACCGATTTTCAAAAAGCCTGTGAAATCTTAGGATTTTCCGGTGAACTTACAGGTACGTTCGGCGGAAGTGATAACAACAGTTTTGCAAAAAACGGAATCGAAGGGCTTGTTTTATCGAATGGAATGTATAATGCACATTCGACACGTGAATACACAACCGTCGACGATCTTTATAAAGGAGCAGAGCTGATCGGACAGCTTATTTTATTATAAAAAGAAATTTCTGTCGTATTCTGTTGAAGATTGTTGTTTTCGCATATAGCCATCTCGTGTAAGTTATGGTAAAATAGCCACAGAGAGCGTCAAGGAGGACGCAATAGTGGGAGGTAGCTCTTATGGATAAGAACAGCGAAAAAAATGTCAGGTTCCGCATAAATATTACATTGTTAATTGCGGTAGTTTTACTGGTTGCAGATTTATATGCAATGATCAATATGCCTCAGAAATTTATTATTCTGGCGATCATTACAGCATTGTTTCTGGTTGCAATCTATTTTTTGGTAGATTCCATTTCAATTTATCTGATGGCAGAAAAGAATCGCAAAGAAGAACAGTATGATAGTATTTTTAAATCAGAAAAAGCGTCTTATCTTTTATTGAGGAAAACATTTGATGATCTGTATGAACTCATTGAAAAAGGAAACCAGTCCCGGAAAGCAAATGTGGAGGATATTATCCACGCACAGAAAGCAGTAGCAAAGGTTTCCATTGGAAGAAGTAAAGAGAATGCAGATGCACTGATGAATTCCAATGACCACATCATGGAAAAGATTTCGATGTTAGAGGCTGTTTTATCAGACAATGTTTCGCATCCGGCACCGGAAACTAATAAAAATGACAGCGCATATGCACAGAATATTTTAGACAATCAGAATAAAATATTACAGCAGCTGGAAGTTTTGCAGAATACATTGAATACGATCGGAGCTGATGCAAAGATAGCAGCAGAGTCTGCAAAACAGAACTTTTTTACCGAGGAACGTATCTTGGCAGAAGAGAATAAAATTGAAAAAGAAGAACCACAGGTTCAGGAAGCCGCAGTTGAGGAGATCCCATCGGCTGCTGGAGAAGCAACTGCAATGGAAGAGACACCAATCGAAGAAGTTCCATCTGATATGGAGGAAACACCGGTCGAAGAAGAACCGTCCGTGATGGAGGAGATACCGATCGAAGAAGAACCGTCCGTGATGGAGGAGACACCGATCGAGGAAGTTCCATCTGATATGGAGGAACCATCAATTGGTAAAGAAGAAGTTTCTTCTCCGGAGGAAGATTTATCCAAGTATGATGATATAATGGTAGATACTTTGACGGATTCGGATGATAATGTTCCGGTCGAGAAGATTCCATTGGAAGATGAAACTGTTGTAGATGATGAGCCGGCAATGCCTGATCTGTCAGATCCGAATAAGGTTATGACACCGGATGAGATCGCAGCATTGATTGCAAACTTATAATAGAAGAAAGACTTCGGTGTAAAGTAAAAAATAATATTTAAGAGAATAAAAAATCTGTCATACAAATGCAATTTTTGTATGGCAGATTTTTTGTGTAACAGGAAAAACGTTCCCGATCATTATTCGGCAGTGATTTTTACGATTTCTTTGATAACCGAAACAGCGGTATCCATACCTTCTACACTGATATGTTCAAATGGTCCGTGGAAACCATAGCCGCCGGTTCCGAGGTTCGGACAAGGAAGTCCCATAAAACTTAATCTGGCGCCGTCTGTACCACCGCGGACTGGGCGGGAGACTGGTTCCAGACCAACGTTTTTGATTGCTTTTTTTGCAATTGCAACGACATATTCATTCTTTTCAATGACTTCCAGCATATTGCTATAGGAATGCTGAATGTTCAATTTTACAGTGTCTGCGTGATATTTTTCATTCATTTTTTGCTCAATGCCACGCAGGGTATCAAGACGTTTTTCAAAAGTGGCTTTGTCATGGTCACGCACGATATAATTCACTTTAGCGTGGGCGATGTCTCCGCTAAAATCAGTCAGATGATAAAATCCCTCTCTGCCTTCGGTGTGGGCAGGAGTCTCATTTTCAGGGAGAAGAGATGCAATCTCACAGCCGACAAGGGCAGCGTTGATCATAATATCTTTTGCCTCTCCAGGGTGGACATTGACGCCATTGATCTCAAAAGAAGCACTTGCGGCATTGAAGTTTTCATAGGCAACTTCGCCCTCGTAGTCGCCGTCAACGGTGTAGGCAAATCTGGCTTTAAAATAGTCAAGGTCAAATAAATCAGCACCGCTTCCGACTTCCTCGTCCGGTGTGAAGCCGATCCAGATGTCGCCGTGAGGTATTTTTTCTGTGATGATCTGTTCCACTGCCGTCATGATCTCGGAAACCCCGGCTTTATCGTCGGCGCCGAGCAGGGTTGTTCCATCTGTAGTGATCAGTGTGCGTCCTTTTAATGTTTTAAGTGTAGGAAAATCGGATACTTTCAGATAAGCGCCGCTTCCTTTTAAAAGAACATCATTGCCGTCATAATCCGGAATGATCTGTGGTTTGACATCTTTTCCGGAAAAATCAGGAGCAGTGTCCATATGGGAAATAAAACCGACAGCAGGCTTGTCAGCATATCCTTTCGTTGCTGGCAGCAGTCCGTAAACATAGCAGTGATCGGTTAAAGTGACTTTCTCTAAACCGAGATCGCGCAATTCCTGTTCTAACACTTTTCCTAACTCAAACTGTCTTTCCGAAGATGGAATCTGTCGGCATTCCTCGTCAGAAGTTGTCCAGTAAGAGACATATTTTAATAATCGTTCTTCAACACGCATGTGAAACCTCCTTATAAAATGGTGCCGTATTTATTTTGATATAAAATCAAGCCGGGCACACATTAGTTATAAAATACCATAAAATAGTGAAATGCGAA
>ERZ1026884.2016-NODE-2016-length-9897-cov-5.639403_pt1 | contig 9897 bp, 7 predicted proteins | sample MGYA00380172_ERZ1026884 | MGnify/ENA primary metagenome ERZ1026884 (study PRJEB33269, sample SAMEA4719808) | human gut metagenome | biome: human-associated habitat; feature: organic feature; material: feces | place: Cameroon | collected 2013-10 ... | reverse complement strand
TATCATCCTTCTCTCATCCAGACTTTACTGTCGGTTCCGGAATCTCACCAGATCGGCTGATCATCACATTGATAACATCTGTCCAGATATTTCTGACCAGAAATTCTTCAAATGACCAGTTCGCGGACTTTACCGCCGGTTGGGAATCACACCCTGCCCCGAAGAATCTTCTTTCGTCCTATATTATAGTACGGCATATCCGTCTATGCAACCATTATTTTGTGCTCATCTCACGGATCAGTTTTCTGATTGGAAGAACAAATGTCGGAGATACAGACAATTCATCGATTCCCATCTTAAGGAATGTCTCTGTCAGAGTCATATCTGCTCCAAGTTCTCCACAAATACCAACCCAGCATCCTGCTTTGTGTCCGTTTTCGATCGTCTTCTGGATCATGCGGAGCACTGCCGGATGATGTGAATCATAAATGTTGTCAAGTTTGCTGTTCTGTCTGTCAATTGCCAGTGTATACTGAGTCAGGTCGTTTGTTCCGATGCTGAAGAAGTCAACTTCCTCTGCCAGAAGATCGCTGATCATCACTGCTGCCGGTGTCTCGATCATAATACCCTGTTCAACTTCACCGTACTCGATTCCTTTTTCTGTCAGTTCTGCTTTGATAGACTCTACGATCTTCTTGATCTCTTTCACTTCATCTACAGAAATGATCATTGGATACATAATTCCAATGTTACCATATGCGCTTGCACGAAGAAGTGCCCGCAGCTGTGTACGGAAGATATCTCTTCTGTCCAGACAGATACGGATCGCACGGTATCCCATAGCCGGATTTTCTTCATGATCAAGGTTGAAATAATCCACCTGCTTGTCCGCACCGATATCCAGTGTACGTACAATTACCTTCTTACCTGCCATGTTCTCGGCTACTGTCTTGTATGCCTGAAACTGTGCTTCTTCATCCGGATAATTATCCGCTTCCAGATATAAGAATTCACTTCTGAACAGACCGATTCCGGCCGCATCATTGGCCAGTACACTTGTAACATCTTTTACACCGCCGATATTTGCATATAATTTGATATGTTTTCCGTCTACCGTTATATCTTCTTTTCCTTTTAATTCCTGAAGAAGTTCTCTTGCTTTGATGTCTTCTTCTTTCTTTTCCTGCATTTCCTTTAAAGTTTCTTCATCCGGATCAATGTAGAATGTTCCTGTGTAACCGTCTACAACCGCCATCTTTCCGTTCCACTCTTCTTTAATATCAACTTCGATCAGTGCCGGGATGTTCATCGTTCTTGCAAGGATTGCTGTATGTGAATTTGCAGATCCAAGTCTGGTTACGAATGCAAGGAGCTTCTCCTTGTCCATCTGGACCGTCTCACTTGGTGCAAGATCTTCTGCCACAACGATCACAGGTTCATCACCGAGGGCTCCACCGCTTTCATTCCCACTTAAGATATTTACCATACGTTCCGAGATATCTTTTACATCTGCTGCTCTTGCTTTGAAATAATCATCTTCCATCTCTGCAAACATCTTCGCAAAGTTATCTCCTGTTGTAGCAACAGCAAATTCTGCGTTTACCTGCTGTGTCTCGATGATATTAACAACAGAATCAATATAATCATCATCTTCCAGCATCATCTGATGTACTTCAAATACAGCAGCATTCGCTTCTCCGACTTCTTTTAATGCTTTTTCATACAGTCCCTGTAACTGCTCTGCTGCCTTTGCGCGTGCATCCTCGTAACGTTTGATCTGTTCTGCAGTATCCTCTATTTTCACACGTTTTACAGGCTGTTCTCCCTTCTGGTAGAACAATATTTTTCCAATTGCAATTCCTTTAAATATTGATTTGCCAGTATATTTCTCCATAAATGATACCTCGTCCTTCCTTCAATCTTTGTTAACATTCTAACTCACAATACCTGTAAAGTCTAGTTTTTCGTATGATTCAATTCGTCGTAACGCAGCTTTTCCATTGTAAATCCGCGTCCTCTTACCTCATTGATCTGCGTGATCGTGATAAATGCTTTCGGATCGATCTCCTGAATCGCCTCTTTTACCGAATACAGCTTTCTGCTGTGGATAACACATAATATGCCCTGCTGCTTCTGCTCTCCATAACCGGTCTCGATGTCTACCATCGTCACTCCGGCATCAATATCCGTTAAGACTTTCTGACGGATTTCTCTGTATTTGTCCGAAATTACAAATAACTGGATCTGTGACTTTCCAAGAAGCATCACCCGGTTCAGCACAACCGTACTTAAAAACAAATTAAGAATACCATACAGTATCTGTTCCGAATCTGAAAACAGCATCTGAAATCCCAGCACCGAAAAATCTACGATATACAAGAATACCGCTACCGGGACATGAAACCATTTGTGTAACACAAGTGCCAGTATATCGGTTCCACCGGTAGAAGCACCTACTCTTACCACCAGTCCGATACCGATTCCAAGGAGAACCCCTCCATATAATGCCGCAAGCATAGCATTATTCTCCGTCACTTTGTCTATTCCCGGAATGGACTGTGCCATCGACAGGAATATTGGATAAATAAAGGAACTGATGATCGTTGTCAATGCAAACTTCTTTCCCAAAAATACTGCACCGAGAACGAACAGCACCGCATTGATCGCCAAAATAATCATCGATAGGTTCACCTGAAAATAATGGCTGATCGTAAGACCGATACCAGTCGCACCTCCCATAATGATTCCATTCGGCACGATAAACGCTGCCACAGCAAACGACAATACAAGATTGCCGACCAGAACTCCCAGAATGGTTTTGATTATTTTTTCCCAACTTTTTTTCATGTGCTCCATCCTCTCTCCGTACTTTCTTTCCCGGATTATGAAATTCCTTTCATCGTAAGCTGGATCCTCTTCTTCTTAAGATCCACGCTCATCACTTTTACATCCACGATATCGCCAACGCTTACCACTTCCAGCGGATGCTTGATGAATTTCTTATCCGTGATCTCGGAAATGTGTACCAGTCCATCCTGGTGCACTCCGATATCTACAAACACACCAAAGTCAATGACATTTCTTACGGTTCCTTTCAGGATCATGCCTTCCTTTAAGTCTTTCATATCTAAGACATCTGTTCTTAAGATCGGTTTCGGCATTTCGTCACGCGGGTCACGTCCCGGTTTTTCCAGTTCTTTCACAATATCCCGGAGGGTGATCTCTCCAATCTCCAGTTCCCCGGCAAGTCTTGCATAGTCTTTGATCGTGAGGGAAAGTCCGGTTAGCTTTCCTCCGCTGATGTCTTCCAATGAAAATCCCTGTTTCTTCAGCAGTTTTTCTGCAGCTTCATAGGACTCCGGATGTACACTGGTTCCGTCTAACGGATTCGTACCATTCTGGATTCTCATGAATCCGGCGCACTGCTCAAAGGCTTTTGGTCCGAGTTTTGCAACTTTCAAAAGCTGCTTTCTGTCTGTGAATCTTCCGTTCTCTTCTCTGTATACCACAATATTCTTAGCAATTGCTCCGGATATTCCGGAAATATAAGAAAGGAGCGGTGCCGATGCCGTATTCAGGTCAACTCCGACTTTATTTACACAATCTTCCACAACACCGGATAAAGCTTCACTTAACTTTTTCTGGTTCATATCATGCTGATACTGTCCGACACCGATGGATTTCGGATCAATCTTCACAAGTTCTGCCAATGGATCCTGCAGTCTTCTTGCAATGGATGTCGCACTTCTCTGTCCGACGTCGAACTTCGGGAATTCTTCCGATGCAAGCTTACTTGCCGAATATACGGAAGCTCCTGCTTCATTTACAATTACGTACTGCACTTTCTGCGGAATCTCTTTTAATAATTCTACAATGAACTGCTCAGATTCTCTGGATGCGGTACCATTTCCAACAGAGATCAATGTAATGTTATATTTTTCAATAATCTTTTTCAGCAAATCTTTGGATGCCTGGATTTTCTTCGGTGTCGTCGGAGCAGTTGGATAGATAACCGTTGTTCCGATGACTTTACCGGTCGGATCTACAACTGCAAGTTTACAACCGGTACGGAATGCAGGATCCCATCCAAGTACAGTCTGTCCTACAATTGGCGGCTGCATCAGAAGCTGATGCAGATTCTTCTTGAATACGCTGATTGCCCCGTCTTCTGCCTTCTCTGTCAGGTCACTTCGTATCTCACGCTCAATCGCAGGTGCAATGAGACGCTTATAGCTGTCCTCTGCCGCTTCCTTTAAGATCGGTGTGGTATACGGATTATCACTGTGGATCATCTTCTTTTCCAGATATCTTAAGATATCGTCCTGCGGTGCCTCAATCTTCACCGTAAGGAACTTTTCTTTTTCTCCACGGTTCAATGCAAGCACTCTGTGTCCGGCAAGTCTGTTTACCGGTTCTTCGAAATCATAATACATCTCGTATACAGACTCCGCATTTTCGTCTTTTGCCTGTGAGATTACTTTCCCGTGCTGTACGGTTGCTTTACGGATCCAGATTCTGTAATCTGCTTCATCCGATACTGACTCGGCAATGATATCCTTTGCTCCATCAATTGCTTCTTTTACAGAATTCACTTCTTTTTCCGGATTCACATATTCTTCTGCATACACTTCTACCGGTTTATCTGCTTTTTGAAGCGTGATGACTGCTGCAAGCGGCTCCAGTCCTTTTTCCTTTGCGATCATGGCACGTGTCCGGCGTTTTGGACGATACGGACGGTAGAGATCTTCTACCACAACCATCGTCTCTGCTGCCAGAATCTGCTTTTTTAATTCTCCGGTGAGTTTTCCCTGTTCCTCTATACTTGACAGAACCTGTTCTTTCTTTTCTTCTAGATTGCGCAGATATACCAGTCTCTCATACAATGTTCGCAGCTGAGCATCGTCCAATGTTCCCGTGACTTCTTTTCTATATCTTGCGATAAACGGGATCGTATTGCCTTCATCGATTAATTTTACCGCCGCATCGACCTGCCATCTTTTGACTCCAAGTTCCCCGGTAATCACCTGATTAATATCCATATGTTTTGTCTTTCCCTTTCTTGCCGTATTCAAAGAATTTGTACTTCTTTATTACGCGGATAATTATAACTGAATTCCCCACTGTATGCAATGGCGTCTATAATACAGAGTTCACTCTGTTTTCTTGAAAATATATTTTCTCTATGTTATACTGAAGCTACTTGAACTTATCAGAAAAACAGAAATACTTAAAGGGGCTTTTACTTATGAATCAGGAAATACAAGGACTCTCAAAACAACAACTCAAATCCAGAGAAACACGTGCCAAGATCTTTCAGGCAGCCAAACGGATCCTGCAAAAGCAGGGTTATGAGCAGCTGTCGATCAAGAATATCTGCGAAGAAGCCGGTGTCTCCAATGGAAGTTTTTATCATCATTTCAAGACAAAAGATGATCTTCTTTCTTATTATATTGAAGAACAGCCGAGTATGAATCCTGATCTTCTTGATCTTCCGTCCAGTGCTGCCGGGACAAAAGAGGCAATCATCTCGGTTTACTTGAATTATGTTCACTACTGCGAAGAGCTCGGAGTTGAATTTATGGCCAATTACTATACACCTAAGAATCAGTCCCTGAACCCTTTGATCCGTACGGAAAGACCATATCCGATCATCACCGTTCACGATTATCTGAAACGCGTGATCGATGCCGGAATCATTTCCCCTCCTGCCGATCTGGAGGATATCACAACCGACATCCGTATGATCGTAATCGGGAATGTATTTGAGTGGTGTTTAAAGAGCGGCGATGCTGATTTTGAGGGCAATATGCGCCGTTCCCTTACTACTTATCTGAACGGATTGTTCTGATCATTTTGAAATCTATGAATTTGCAAAGGATGAATACGGTATGTACACGTTTATTGCCAATCCCAATGCCAGATCCGGCAGAGGGATTCTTCTCTGGAAACAGATTGAAAAAATTTTGCTGGAAAAAGAAATCGCATACAATGTTTTATTTACGAAATATCAGCATCATGCCACCCGCCTGGTGCATGATCTGACTTCCGACGGTGCTCCTCATACGATTGTTGTCCTCGGAGGAGATGGTACTTTAAACGAGGTAATCGATGGGATCAGATATCTGGACAAAGTAACACTGGGATATATCCCGCTTGGTTCAGGAAATGACTTTGCCAGAGGTCTGGGACTTCCGACGGACATCCACAGTGCTCTGGAACAGATTCTTTCTCCTTCGCATTACACTGCCATGAATGTCGGTGTACTGGATTATGAAAATAAACACCGGCGTTTTGCCGTAAGTACCGGTATCGGCTTTGATGCCGCAGTCTGCCATCAGGTAATGGTCACGCCGCTCAAAGCTTTTCTGAACCGTCTGAAACTTGGGAAACTTACCTATCTCGGTGTTGCACTTCATAAACTGCTCACATCAAAGCCGGTCACAATGACTGTCACAACCGAAACCGGTGAAACAAAAACCTATCACAAAGTCTATTTTACAGCAGTTATGAATCTGAAATATGAAGGCGGCGGATTCAACTTCTGTCCTGCCGCCAGCGGGACCGATGACAGACTGGATATCATTACTGTCTCAGAACTGACACGGCTTAAGGTTCTCTGTCTGCTTCCGACAGCATTCAAAGGATGGCATACCCGTTTCCGTGGAATCACTCTGGACACCTGCACAGAAGTCACGATCACCAGTGACCGCGCACTGCCTGTACATACCGACGGCGAGCCGGTCTTTCTGCAGTCTGACATCCATGTACGTCTGGAAAAAGAGAAGTTACGTATTATTACGCCTTGTAAATAATTCTGTACACAGGGAGGTTATTTTATGCGTTTACTAATTGCCGGAATCATTACATTTTTCATATTGTTCTACTTTTATCTGATCTGGCCGAGATTATCCCACAGGCGGCAGATCCGCCCATTTCTCCATACTATGTTCGCACACCGCGGATACCACTGTATTGAAAAGGGAATTCCGGAAAATTCCCTTTCTTCTTTCCGGGCTGCCATCTCACACGGATACGGAATTGAACTGGATGTACATCTGTCAACCGACGGAAAACTTGTCGTATTTCACGATGATGATCTGTCACGTATCTGCGGACGCCCGGAAGCAGTTGAGGTACTTCCGTCAAAAGAACTGCAGCGCTGCCGGTTACAGGATACCACTGAAACCATCCCTCTTTTTTCTGAGGTACTTTCTCTGGTAGACGGGCAGGTGCCGCTTCTGATCGAACTTAAGATTCCGAAATCTTCTCTCAGTATCTGCGAAAAGACATGGGAAGCCCTGAAAAACTATAACGGTCCTTATATGGTGCAGTCCTTTAACACACTTGGCATCTGGTGGTTCCGCCGCCATGCGCCACATGTCCTGAGAGGTCAGCTTTCTTCCAATCTGACTGCAGACAATCTTCCGGAACCATGGATACTGACTTTTATTGTAAAACATCTGCTCGGCAATGTACTCGGACGTCCTGATTTTATCTCGTATAAACTCGCAGACCTTCCGAGATTCGAAGTATGGTTTTTAAAGCACATTCTGCATCTTCCGATTGCTGTATGGACACTTCGTACACCAGATGCGTTAAAAGAAGGAACACTTTCTTACGACATGCAGATATTTGAGAAAAAGAAAATGTATTATTAATTTTGTTAATATTCCATGAACATTATTGTTGATTCATTTTTTTCATGTTATAATGCGCTTTGAAACGAGATAAGATAATAACAAAGGCTTAAAAAGGGGTAGTTCATATGAAAGCCATTGATAAAGCAAAGAGTTTTTTGAAGAAGTACCGTCATGCATGGGTATTATCATACTTTCTGATCTATATGCCATGGTTTGTTTACCTTGAAAAGCGCACAGATGTACGACATTATATGATACACTCTCCAATTGATAATCATATTCCGTTTATTGAATATTTTATTATCCCTTATTTGTTGTGGTTCATATTCATTGCTGTGACTGTGGCTTATTTCCTGATTAAGGATAAATGGGGATTTTACAGACTATGTGCTTTTTTATTTTCAGGTATGACAATCTTCCTGATCATATGTACGGTCTTTCCAAATGCATTAAATTTAAGACCAACTGTATTTCCACGAGACAATATGTTTACCGATATGGTAAAAGTTCTGTATAAAACAGATACACCGACGAACGTGCTTCCAAGCATCCATGTATTCAACTCTATCGGTGCAGGCATTGCCATCTCACATAGTAATGATCTGAAAAAGCACAGATGGATCCAGATCAGTGCCTATATTCTGGCAACGCTCATTATCCTGTCCACAATGTTCTTAAAACAGCATTCCGTGACGGACGTGATCGCAGCGGTTACGATGGCATGTATTATTTATCCATTCGTGTATGTGACAGCGGATAAGACGGCACCGAAGCTTTCTCAGCAACCGACGTAATATGAATAATTATGAATCATATAGAAAGATGCAGGTAACTGTTATATAACTGACAGTTATCTGCGTCTTTTTAATTTCCATTGTTTTTCCGATCACTACCGTTCAATCCCCGCATACCCTGTATACTTTTCAAACGCCGACGGAATCGAATACTCTTTCCTGATCTCCTCCGGATGAATAAACAGAAATCCTTTCTCATTCGTCTTCTCCAGCTCATCTACGATCACCTCATATCCTGTCATATGCCATTCGATATGACTGAAGATATGCTTTGCTTCCGGAAGTTCCTGCACACGGACCGGCATCAGACCGATCGTCTTGCTGTATTCCGTGACTTCGTCCATCGAAAGCTTTCCTTCTACATTCGGGAATTCATACAATCCTGCAAGCAGTCCTTTTGCCGGACGCTTCCGGATCGCAATCCGCTTACCGTCTTTGAATATCAGAATGGTTCTTTCTTCGATCTTTCTAGTTTTTGCCTTTTTCTTTACCGGTATCTCTGTCGTTAGATTCTCCTTGCACGCAATACAATATTCTTTTATCGGACATTCCTCACATTTCGGTTCTCCGTTCGGCACACACACGATTGCTCCCAGCTCGATCAGTCCCTGATTGAAATCACTGGCAGCATCGGATGGTATCACCTGTTCCAGTGTGTTTTCAATCTTCTTACGGACACTCTGCTTCATGATATCTTCATAACTTCCGGTGATCCTGGAAATCACCCGGAGTACGTTACCATCCACTGCCGGCTTCGGGATTCCGTATGCAAATGCGCTGATAGCCCCCGCCGTGTAATTGCCGATTCCTTTCAATTGCAGAATTTCTTCATAAGTATCCGGAAATATGCCTTCATGATCAACCATGATCTGCTGTGCTGCCTTCTGCATATTCCTGACACGGTTATAATATCCCAGACCTTCCCATAGCTTCAGAAGCTTATCCTCTTCTGCCTCTGCGAGATCCTTCACTGTCGGAAGTGCTTTTAAAAAACGGTCGTAATATCCTTTTACAGCTTCCACCCTTGTCTGCTGCAGCATAATCTCGGATATCCACACCCGGTATGCGTCCGGGTTATGGCGCCACGGAAGATCTCTTTTATTCTCGCGGTACCAGTCCACCAGCGGTTGTACGATCTTAACAAGGTCTTCATCTTTTTTTTCTGTATTTTTCATTTTCTATTGCTTCCCCATTTATTTTACTTTCTCGAACATATGACTCATTATAACTTATCATTCTATACAACGTCAAAGCCCTTTTCCTGGAAATGTCGTCCCGATATCGACATCCTCAGGAAAAGGGCTTTAAGAGAAGGGAATGTGGCTGATCCCTGCCACTAACAATATTATCGTTTGATATTATTATATTCCTGTTTCCTTTATATTTCCAATTGGTTATTCTCATATACTTATAGACAGATTCTATATATAATCTCCAAAGCTGATGATTATTTTTTATGCTATAGAGCTTATCTATTCTATCTGTCTTTTATCGAAAAAAGCAATTGGAAAATTTAATTAGAA
>ERZ1026884.2015-NODE-2015-length-9898-cov-21.700193_pt1 | contig 9898 bp, 5 predicted proteins | sample MGYA00380172_ERZ1026884 | MGnify/ENA primary metagenome ERZ1026884 (study PRJEB33269, sample SAMEA4719808) | human gut metagenome | biome: human-associated habitat; feature: organic feature; material: feces | place: Cameroon | collected 2013-10 ... | reverse complement strand
AGCAGACCACCGGAACCTTCGGTTTCAATGCTGATGATCTGGAAGAGTGCGTTATCGCAGCATACAACCATATCCGTATGGAAGGTTCTTCGGCACGTGTGGGTTATACCATCGATGTGACACGTGGCGATGAGGTATGGAACTCATCACAGGTTTGGTACATGCCATTCGATGACATGGACGACCCTGTGACAGATGAAATCTCTATGTGGCCTTGGCGTGAGGCTTACTATACTATTAATGTATGTAACTTCATCCTTTCACGTACCACAGGCGATGATGCTTCGCTCTCAGAGACCATGAAGAAGATCAAGGGACAGGCTCTCTTCCTTCGTGGTTATTCTTACTATACATTGGCTGGATACTATCAGAATCCTACTTTGATTACTGATTACGCCAACTATTCTTCTCTGGATGGTCTCTATGGCAAGAACAGTACCTACGACGAGGTGCTCGATCAGGTAGAGAAGGATTTCGCTGAGGCAATGACTCTCCTCCCATCTCGCGATGCAGGTGGTCAGTGGGCTAAGGGCCGTGCTACCTGCGGTGCTGCTGCCGGTTACTATGCCCGCACTCTGATGCAGCGTCATAAGTACAGCGAAGCACTTACCGTACTCAAGGACATCATGAACAAGAAGTATGGCTCTTACAAGCTGATGGCCAACTATGGTGACAACTTCCGTGAGGGTTCTGCTTACGAGAACAATGACGAGAGCCTCTTCGAGATTCAGTATCTCGACTACGGTTCACAGGGTGTGGATGATGAGTGGACTCCAGTCAATACCAGTCCTAACGCTACACAGGGTCATGCCGTAGAGTCTAACTTCGCTCCAGGTAGATTCGGTGGATGGGCTGACCTCTCAGCTTCTCCATGGTTGTACAACCTCTTCAAGCAGGAGCGTACCACATCTGGTAAGTTGGATCCACGTCTCTACTGGACCATCGGTACCTACGAGAATGATTGGGAAGGATTTGAGAATGGCAACGTGGCTTATACCAGTCAGATGACGGCTACTGATACCATCATAACCAACAACAACTATGGTGGTCTTCCTATCGCTAAGTGGACCAATTTCCGTACCAACCTTTATGATAAGGTGACAACCGGTCTTCATTGCGGTATCAACCTCCGCATGATGCGTTACTCAGACGTTTTGCTCCGTGCAGCAGAGTGCGAGAACGAGGTGAACGGTCCTACACAGCAGGCTATCGACTGGATTAACCAGGTTCGTGAGCGTGCCAACCTGAAGGACTTGAAGCTTTCAGACTTCAATAGCAAGGATAAGCTCTTCGAGCAGATTGCCAATGTAGAGCGTCCTAAGGAGTTCGGTTGCGAGTACGGTCGTGGTTACGACCTGATTCGTTGGGGATTCTTCTATGATCAGGGTCGTTTGGCTCAGTTGAAGGAGCACGGAACCTTCCGCCGTTCTCCATACAAGGCAAAGGAGCCGGTAAGCTACTCTTTGGTAGGTGTTGATTCAGAGGTGAAGAGCTCTTACGATACATACGTACCAGGTCATGAGTTCCTGCCTATCTATCAGGGCTTGTTGAATGATAACCCTAACCTGACAGGTAACTCAGCTAATACGAATACGGATAACTCATCTGATTTCTTCGGAAGAGGTTGGACAGTTCATCCAGTAGTAGACTTGAGCAAGTAACAATATTCATTATCTCAAGGGGCAGGATTACCTGCCTCATGAGATAAAACTAAACAATTCACATATTTATAATATAGAATATAATATGAAACACCTAAATAAATTAGCATCTGTCTTCTGCGTAGCAGCAATGGCATTGACAGCGATGACTGGATGCGAGGGAAGTGACATGTTCAGTGTTAACTCTCCTGATTGGCTTTCTGAAAAAATTGACTCAATCGAAAAGTCAAAGGTTTCAACTGAGGAGGTGCTCGTGGGTATGAACGAGGATGTTTATACTGTGGGTAACACAGATTTCTCTTCAGGATTCTGGACTTCCTTCTCAAAGTATTATGTGGTTCAAGACAACCAGAAGTGGAATGCTGTGTTCAATCTGAACATCAATCCTTCTGCAACTAACACCTATAAGAACTTCGCCCTCATCATCACCAATGATGTGGATCGTGGCGGAACAGGTTATACCGAGTATGGTGCTATCCGTTTTGATAACCAGCCAAGCGGTAACTCTGAGTGGGGTGACCATATCGACAGAAGCTTCGTGCAGAGTAATCTCACCTTTGAAACTGATACAGACAAGGGTGTAGATAAGTTGGGTGGTAAGGTAACATTGACGGTTGACCGTTCCCGTGTAGATACTTTCATGGTGAAGATTACCAATGGTACTGTTACCAAGACCTACATTCAGCCATCTAAGATTGCCAATCTGAATGCAGACGAGAGCAATACCAACATCCGCTGCTTCCTGGTTCCTGAGGGATCATTCATCGATTTCCAGCAGAGCAACGTAGAACCTATCGGCGGATATACATCTGCCCAGGATAAGGCTCCGGTTTCTATGGTGTTGAACAATGTTCCTGCCGAGGTTGACAAGGGTACAACGCTTGAAGAGGCGATGCAGAATGTTTCTGCTACGGTTACCTTCGAAGAGGGTGTGACCAAGGTGATTCCTGCCAGCGAACTGCTCTTCTCTGCCATCAATGATATGGATGAGGTGGGTGAAAAGACGCTCATCGCTATCTATAACAAGACTTTCAAGGGTGAGAATGCGGCTACTCCTATCGTTGCCAATGCTAAGTTTAATGTAGTGGCAGGTATCAAGACTATTACTGTTACTCAGGCACCAACCCGCACCAACTACTACTATTATAACTCAGCTGCAGTTGATGGAGTAAATCATACTTTGGCTTTCGACCCAACAGGTATGGTGGTTTATGCTACATACGTAGAGGGTGAACCTGGTGTCATTGACAACTCTAAGTTGACTTTCTCAAGAATCCCTGCTACTGCGGGTAAGCACGAGGTGACTATCACTACAGAAAACGGCCGTACTGCTACTGTAGAAGTAAATGTGGCTGAGTCTGCTGTCAAGGCGGTTACTCCTACTCCGGTTTCTCTCGGTGCTGAGGATTGCTCTACTGCCTGGTGGACAGAATTTACAAAGGATATGAAGATTCCTGCTGGTGAGACATTCGAGTTCAACTTCACCAACTATTCTAGCGGTGCAGGCAACTGGAACAACTATGTGCTCATCCTCCGCAAGGCTGATTTGGCAGAATACGCTGTGGTTCGTGCCGATAACTATGGTTGGGGTAATGGTTATGCTGCTTGTACTCCTATCGGAACACAGGGTGATTGGGCTACCTGGCTCGCAACCATGAACGGTGCAAAGGTAAAGATGTTTGTAACCAACTGTAACAATGGTACTGCAGATGTTCAGGCTATCGTAACGGGTAATGATGGCAGCGTAACAGTACAGAATTACTTGGGTATCAACACCATCGACCCTAGTGACCTGAATGTGGCATTCACCGTTGATAGCAGCCATTTGAAGTTCGGTTCAGCTGCTGCCCGCAAGCACTATACACGTGCTCATCGCAGATAAGATTTTTCTGAAATAGTATAAAAGGCATGACTTATGTGAAAACACGTTTCCACGTAGGTCTGCCTTTTTGCTTAATTTTCAAGGCTTTCTTAGTCTTAGAATAAAAGCAATCAATTAACAAGTATCATTCATGAAGAAATTAATACTCTCTATGTTGGGGCTTGCTGCCATCGGTGCAAGTGCCCAGACTCAGGTCAGCGATAACGACCTGACGAATGCTTATACGTCGAGATCATATAGTAAGCGTGTGGTTTGCCACGACCCATCTATCGTGGTGGATGACATCACCAACCCTAGCTCGCCTACCTATTATATATATGGTTCTCATCTGGGTAGAGGCAAGACCACTGCGGCAAGCAACTACCAGGAATGGACTTCGTTCAAGGCGGGCGAGGAAGCTGCCGGCAATGTGAACAGTCTCTTTGCCAACAAGCAGGGAACTTTGGTTAATTATTCCATTGCCTATCAGTCGCATGTTGTCACCGAAGTGAAGAACAGCAAGGGTGAGAAGGTGAAGTTCGGCAACTTCAATGCCCACGGCTGGCAGTATAAGGATAATACAGTAAAAGGCATGCAGTGGGCACCAGACATCGTATATAACAAGACCATGAAGAAATGGTGTATGTATATGAGTCTGAATGGAGACCACTGGTGCTCTTCCATCGTATGCTTTGTTTCAGATAATATCGAAGGACCTTGGACTTATCAGGGACCTGTAGTATTCTCCGGTTTCCAGGGCTCATACGCTCACAACTCATATGCAGCAGCGGATGACTGGAAACATACCGACTTTGCCATTGCCACAGGCGAAACCGCTCTTCCTTCCCGTTATAAGGTGGGCGATAACTGGGGAACCTATTGGCCAAACTGTATCGACCCATGTGTCTTTTATGACGACAACGACAACCTCTGGATGAGCTATGGCTCCTGGTCGGGTGGTATCTTTATGATTAAGTTGGATAAGACCAACGGTCTCCGCGACTATACCTATACCTTCCCTTACGAGGTGAATGACAAGACCACTACTCCGGGTGCTGCCAGTGCCAACTGTACCAGCGATCCTTACTTCGGCAAGAAGATTGCGGGTGGATATTATGTATCGGGCGAGGCTAGCTATATTCAGAAGATTGGCAAGTACTACTTCCTCTTCATGAGCTATGGTGGCTTGACCAGCGATGGCGGTTATCAGATGCGCATCTTCCGTTCTGAGAATCCTGACGGACCTTACGTAGATTGTTATGGCACATCAGCACTCTTCAAGAGTTATAAGATGAACTATAGTGCTACCACAGCCGATAACCGTGGCGTATTGCTCTTTGGCGGTTACCAGTGGGATGCGATGAGCGGTGCTGAGATTGCACAGGGTCATAACTCTGCCTTTGTAGATAAGCAGAACCGTTCTTTCGTGGTTTATCATACCCGTTTCAGCAATGGTGGCGAGGGTCATCAGGTTCGTGTTCATCAGCTCTTCCTCAATGACGAGGGTTGGTTGATGGCAGCTCCATTCGAGTTTGACGGTGAGACCATCACCGATGCAGCTATCGCTTCCAAGGCATCTATTGCAGATGCTGACATCGCAGGTGACTATCAGTTCATGCGTCATCAGTATGGTCAGAACACCAAGGCAAAGGCTTTCGAGACTCCTGTGAACATCACTCTCCATGCCGATGGAACCATCACTGGTGCCGAGAATGGAACCTGGAAGCGTATTGCAGGTACTGATTACATCCATCTGACTATCAATGATGTCGTATATCGTGGCGTACTGGTTAAGCAGACCATCGACTATACCAATATCCCAGCCATCGCCATTTCTGCTCTATCATCATCAAGCGGTAGCGTGGCACTGGGACAGAACAACTTCACCTATCAGCAGGAAGTTTGGGCAGTAAAGGCAGATGCCAAGGCAGCCATCAAATACACCCTCAACAACCTGACAGTGCCATTCTCTAATGGAGCAACCTTGAATGCGGCTCCTTCTCTGCCTACTCAGGGCAAGATGGGTGCTAACATTTCATGGACATCGAGCGATACTTCTATCCTGACCGATGACGGCAAGGTGAAGGGCAAAGGCAAGGTAACTATGACCATGACCATCAGCAAGGATGAGTATGAGTATGTGAAGGATTATTCCCTGAACATCGATGCTGAGGCTGAGGAAACAACTCCAGTTTACTATCCTGTTTCAGCACAGAAGAATACAACTTCTGCTTGGTGGACCAACTTCTCGGCAGATTATAAGTTGCAGGCTGGTAAGAAGGCTCAGTTTAAGTTCTATAACTATAGTAATGCTACAAACAACTGGTGCAACTGGGCTTTGTATGGTGCCAACAAGACACATGGTGTGACTGGCTATACCGAGTATTTCGGTATCCGTTGTGATAATTGGAACAATACCACAAATTCTAACACTGGGTGTGTAAGCAATTATGTTTGGGATACCTTCAAGAATGATATGAACGGGTCTTTGGTTGACATGACTGTGGAGTATGCCGCTAATGGCACCTTCAAGATGACAGCCACAATCACAACTACCAGCAAGAAGGTATATAACTACTCATTCTCAACCACCATCGCCAGCAAGCCTAGCCTGATTAACCTGTTCTTCGTAAACGAGGGCTCTTACATCGATGGTTCTAGTCTTGTAGATACAGGTATCGCAGCACCGGTTATCATCCAGAAGAAGCAGAATGACGGCAAGTGGTACAATCTTGCAGGTCAGCTGGTAGACAAGAACTACAAGGGTGTAGTGATAGTAAATGGAAGAAAGTTTGTGAACAAGTAATTCTCTTATATATTATAATAAGGTATAATACAAAGAAGATGAATTTATCTAAAATACTATTGGGAGCAGCAATGATGATTGCTGCTCCTGCTGTAAAAGGCGGTTGCCAGATGATGGCACAGAATGCTCCTCAGGAGCCTGTCGTGGTAGATACTCCGATGGTTCACGACCCCGTGATGGCTTATGAGAACGGCAAGTACTATCTCTACTGCACGGGTCATGGCATTGCGCAGATGACTTCTACCGACCGCAAGCATTGGACCTTGAATCCGCAGGGTGTGTTGAAAGACGAGGCGCGTGGTGCTTTCCCAGCCTGGACCCATGATAGTGTGCCGGGTTATGAGAGTCATACCTGGGCACCTGATGTCATCAAGTATAAGAACAAGTGGTATATGGCTTATTCCTGTTCTACCTTCGGCAAGAACACCTCTGCCATCGGATTGCTCAGCAATGTTTCTTTAGCCGATACCGATGGTTGGAAAGACGAGGGTTGTCTCATTGCCTCAAAGGGTGGAAAAGTGAATTGGAATGCCATCGATCCTAATTTCGTGATAGATGAGAAGGGCAAGCCTTGGCTTACCTGGGGTTCTTTCTGGGATGGCATCCAGCTTATTCCGCTGGACAAGAAGACGATGCATGTGAAGAAGGGCGCCAAGCCTCAGACCATTGCCCGCCGTTATGCACTCAATCAGATTGATGTGCCTACCAATCCTACTTCCAAGGATGCCGGCACCAATGCCATCGAGGCTCCTTTCATCATGAAGCATGGTGGTTATTACTATCTCTTCGTCAGTTGGGATTACTGCTGCCAGGGGATGAAGAGTACTTATCGTGTTGCCGTAGGCAGAAGCAAGAAGGTTTCCGGTCCTTATCTGGACAAGACGGGTAAGGATATGCGAGAGGGCGGTGGCACCCTGCTGCTTGAAGGTGACAAGAAGGAATATGAGGCGATGGGCCATTGTTCTGCCTACTCTTTCCCTGATGGCGATTTCTTCTTCTGCCATGGTTACAGCGTGCCAAAGAATGGTGCCAGCATCCTGGTTCAGAAGCGAATCAACTGGACGGAAGATGGGTGGCTGACGCTGGAATAAGATATATTAGCTTAGTGTTAAAATAGAGTTAAAATAGCGTTTATTCCGCTACGAACGGTAAAAAATCGGTTTTGTAGCGAAATAACCGCTATTTTCTTTCGCTATTTCCGAAATTAGTCGTATATTTGCAGCGAACCAATTGGGTATGATTATGTGGGAAATTCTGAGCTGGTGAGTAATGAATACTCCGATATATTCAGAGCATCAGTAACTCTGGATGATTTGTTTATATGATGAATTTATCAGGTTCTAAAACTACACTTTTGTTTTTTTCTCCTGACGCCCTTGAAGTTACATGGCGATGTAGAAAACTCTGCGTCAGGACGTAGGAAAGATTACGCCGCCATGTAGTAAAGGCTACGTCGGGGCGTAATTTTTGGGGAATCTATAAGGTTTCATATCAGATACTTTTTAGATTTTCCGTCGAGTTTATACGCATACGAAAAAAGTTTTTTCGTGAAAAAAGTCTCAAAGTATCATCGAAGTATCATGAAATTGGCATAGTAGTATCACCAAATCAGCATAAAAGCATCACGAAATCCTCATAAAGCATCATGCATAATAGCGAAGCCGCCGACCCGCAAAAAGTGCCCAAAAAACGTCCAACACTTTGGGCACTCGATGCCCACAGTACGGGCAATGAGTGCCCGTAACTTGGTCTGTCGATGCCCATCACTTGGTCCCTGAGTGCCCACTTGACGGGCACGGACAGACCGCTTAATGTGCTCTGACAGACCACCTTATGTGCATTTGTTTCTATGTGGTTTCCTATATTTAGTTGACTACATAGTTCCTTATTCCTATTGTAAGTTGACAATTATTTTCTCTATTCCTAATTCTACTTGTCAAACTTTCCTCTTATTCCTAGTTTATATTGACAATCTTTACATCCTGAAAAAGTAGACGCTAAAGTTTTTATAAAACTGAAATAGTAGACACTTCTTTTTTAGCCTTTTAAATCGACTCAAAGCCGAATTCTATCATGCGTTATCCTGACTCCGATACAATATGCCATAGAATTTCAGCGTAGAAGACACCGTATGAAATAAAATCTTTCTCATGTGACGGTGCTTAGCCTTGACTTTTGGATAAAAGTTGTATCTTTGCACTGAAAATGGTAACACCATAGGATGTCTCCATCATTTTTCAAAATTGTTTTGATTGGTGATCTTTTAAATAGACGATAGTGCAGGAAAAGAGGGTGTGCCATAAGTCCATGACGCACCCTCTTTCGCAAAAAAACGCCAACTTACTTTTATATTGTATTGAAGGCGTAATCTCTAGAATCTGAAACCGATGGTTCCAGTGATGCCATTCCAATTGGATAATCCTGAGGTGTGAGAATTAATGTGTCTGAAACCTAGTCCGATATAGGGAACACTTCTACTCTTCTTGCAGTTCGGATAGAGGATGAGATCTGCATTATAGGAGGTGTATTTCCAATCGGCATTTCCGATAGTATTGGTTACGGAGAGACGAAGATCTACCCCTTGTGCGGTAGTCTTAGGGTTGAAGAGTTTAAAGCCCAGTCCACCACCTAAAGCTTGGCTCTTGAAATAAGTCTTCACATCATCTTTCTTGTAGAGGTTGATGCTACCTTCAGTTTTGGCGAAGGCGAAGAAGCGTGGGGTAAGTTGGTAGCCAAGGGCGAAGTTCAAAGTAGTAGGTGTCATACCTTTGTTCTCCATTCCCACTGTAGCATCGAGATCAAACGTCAGATGGTCTAAGATGGAGTAATGTGAGGTATTGCTTTCCTCTTGGGCGTGCATAGGCATCGCCAAAGTAGCGGCACCCATGATTAGAATTAAACTTTTCTTCATAATTATCTATCTTGTAATGTTAATATATAGTCCGATAGCCCATTTGTCATAATGGCGTTTAAAGAACGATAACGCTAGCAAAAGTACGAAAAAATGGCTACGGGTGTAGCCATTCTCTGTATCTTTTATGATATTTTAACGTTTTTATTTCCTTAGAAACACTTTTTCAAAGTATTTGAGGATATAAATGATACATACAGCTATAATAGCTTTGAATAACGATGTCTTCCATTCAATACTATCATTGAATATGGCATCGATAATCAAGTTTCCAATAAAAAATGCTATGGTCAAGCCAAGAATGACCATTAAGCATTTACTCAAATTCTTGTATTTTTGCATTGTCTCAATATAATTTACTATTAATATCGTGCAAAAATACAACTTTTATTTTCAATTGCCAAAATTTTGTGCGCAAAACTTATAAGTTGACAGTAAAATAAGTTTTAAGGTGATAGACAATCATAAAAAACGAGGCGGCAAACTGCATCACGCAGGTTGCCGCCTTCTCTTTTCTAACTAACTAACTATCTTATCAACTATTCAAAATGGATTATATGATGGAGTTGTCTAGGGCTTGACGCCCCAGACGTAGCTTGTTTACTTCAAACGGATGATATTCAGCGAGCTGGCAGGAATCTCTACCGTTGCACCATTCT
>ERZ1026884.2013-NODE-2013-length-9920-cov-4.136442_pt1 | contig 9920 bp, 6 predicted proteins | sample MGYA00380172_ERZ1026884 | MGnify/ENA primary metagenome ERZ1026884 (study PRJEB33269, sample SAMEA4719808) | human gut metagenome | biome: human-associated habitat; feature: organic feature; material: feces | place: Cameroon | collected 2013-10 ... | reverse complement strand
GGTATCGGGTTCGTTCACCTTGCCAATGGTGCCGCTGCCCACCTGCTGCGTTTTTTCAATGTAGTTGATCTTGTCGGGGAACGTTTCGGTAAATTCCTCGATCATCGTATCCGTGATAAGGTCTTTATCATCCGGGCTGGAATTTTTGAAGAGCCGCAGCCGCACACCGCCGCTGGAAGAGCCGCTGTTGCTGCTGCTTTTCTGGGTCAGCGATACCGTGATGGAGCTGGCACCGGTGCCGGACATGCTGTCGCTGACCGAACTGGATAGGCTGTTGCCGACGGTTTCGATGGCGATAACCGCCGCAATGCCGATAATAATGCCCAGCATGGTGAGCAGGCTGCGCATTTTGTTGCTTTTAATGCTGGCAAACGCCATGGAAAGGTATTCAAAGAGCGCCACGCACACCACTCCCCTTCCGTTCGGCAATAATGCGGCCATCGTGCAGTGTCAGCACCCGCTGGCATTCCTCGGCCAGCGCGGGGTTGTGGGTAATGAGCACAATGGTTTTGTGGTATTTTTCGTGCATTTCATGGAACAGGTCCATCACCACGCGGGAGGTTTCGCTGTCCAGTGCGCCTGTGGGCTCGTCTGCCAGAATCAGCGCCGGGTCGTTGACCATGGCGCGGGCAATGGCAACACGCTGTTTCTGGCCGCCGGAAAGCTCGTTGGGCTGGTGGCGGGCACGCTCGCCCATTCCCACGCGGTCCAGCCACTCCTTGGCGCGGCGGGTACGCTCGCCGCCGGGAATGCCAGCATACAGCATGGGCAGCTCCACGTTTTTCAGCGCGCTCTGGCGGCCGATGAGGTTATAGGTCTGGAACACAAAGCCGATTTTATTGTTGCGGATGCCCGCCAGTTCGTCATCGTCTGCTTTATGGATGTCCACCCCGTCCAGCGTATACTCGCCGGAGGTCGGTTTGTCCAGCACGCCGATAATATTCATCAGGGTACTTTTGCCGGAGCCGGATTCACCCACAATGGCAACGAATTCCCCCGGCCACACAGTCAAATCAATGCCGTGCAGGATTTCCAACTCGTTAGGCTGGCCGATATAGTAGCTTTTGCGGATGCCGCGCATGGCAATCAGCGGGCGGTTGGACTGCCCCGCCCCAAGGCTTTGCGCAATGGCATTGGCAAACGCCTGTTTATTCTGCGGCATATCAGTTACCTCCCGGTCCACCGGCCGGGCCGCCGCCCATATCACCGCCGGGGCCGCCTGCCGGGGCGTCCGCACCGCCAATCGGTTCATCGCCGCCGGCAGTGAAGAAGAAGTCGGCGCTATCATCACTGCTGCCGGTCACAATGCCCTGGGTCAGGTCGGCGCTGGAGCGGATCACATCGCCTTCCTTCAGGTCATCGCCGGAAATCACGGTATAATAATCGTTGGCATCGCCGGTGGTCACGGTCACTTCCTCAAAGGTCATATCGGTGCCTTCGCCGCCGGTTTTGCGCAACACATACTGGGTGCCGTCCTCCTTGGTGCCAACGGCATCGATGGGCACGGTAAACACGCCGTCGGTCGCGCTCTTGACAATTTCCACCTTGGCCTGGATGCCGATCAGCAGGTCGCCTGCATCGCCGTTCACGCGCACCTTTGCGCCGAACGTGCCGGAATCATTGGCAACGGGGTCGATCTGGGTCAGGGTACCGGTGATCACATCATCACCGGTGGCATCGCTGGTAATATTGCAGCTCATGCCGGTGGTCAGGCCCGGCACATCATTGGAGGGGATCGTAACTTCCACCACAAGGGCATCGGTGTTCTGAATGGTTGCCACGGTGCCGGTGCAGACAGAACCGACCGTTGCATCCAGCGCCGTGATGGTACCGGACATGGTGGCGGTCAGGGTGCAGTTGGCCAGGGTATCTTTCAGGGTGGTCAAAGTATCGGGGGTGCGCTTGGCCTGTTCCAGCTTGGTTTTGGCGTCTTCCACGCTCTGAGCCTTGGCCTTGATGGTGGAATAGTTCTTTTCCTGGTCATAGCTGTCATGGGCGGATTTCTGCTGGCTTTCGCAGGTTTCAATCTGGTTCTGGGCCGTTTCCACTGCGTTCTGGGCGCTGGTCAGGGCATTCTGGGCGCTGGTTTTGGTCTGTTCCGCGCTGTTCAAAGACTGCTGAATGGCGGTAAAGCCATACAACCCCAGCTCCGTGACGGAACAGCTGTTTTGCGCGTTAGCCAGGTCATTCTGTGCCTGCTGATAGGCTGCCTGGGCAGCGCTCAGGGCATCGTTTGCCTCATTCATGGCCGCCTGGTTGGCCTCGCTGGGGTCGGCGTTGTAGGCAGCGATGGCGCTGTTTACCCGGCTGATGGCATCGTTCTGGGTGTTGGCCGCCGCGTTGACGGCATCGGTAAAGGTGCTAATGCTGGCAGCGGCATTATCATACGCCGCCTTGATGGTATCGTAGCTGCTGCAGGCAGAATCATAGGCGCTCTGGGCGGAATCGCGGCTGCTCTTTGCGGTTTCCAGTGCATCCTGTGCATCGGACAGGTTCTTGTCCGCATCATCAATCTTGGCCTGCAGGTCGATCAGGTTATTCTCGTGCTGCACCACTGCGGTGTTATATTCATCCACCGCGCGGTCATAGCTGGTCTGGGCCTGCTGCAGGGTATCGTTGTAGCTTTGCTCTGCGTTTTCGATCTGCTTTTCAAGGTCGGTGGTGTCCAGCGTGGCGATCACATCGCCTTCCTGCACGGTATCACCCACCTCCACATTGACGGTGGCAACCTTGTAGGTTTTGGCGGAATCTGCCACGGTAACGCTGGCTTCATCGCCGGATTTCACCGTGCCATTCACGGTAACGGAGTCATTCAGGCTGGTGGTTTTCAGGGTCGTGGTGCGCACATACTGATAGTCTGCCAAAGCGCCTGCGGCCGCTTTGCTTTTACGCAGCTGGCTGCCCACAGCAGCGGCAACCACCGCCAGAATGGCAACCGCCACGCACAGCTTGGTGTGGCGGCGGAACCAGTTTCTGCGTTTGGGGGCCGTGGGCTGCGTGCTGCCCGTATCGGGGGTGGTGGCATCCTCCACAAAGGGGGATATGATCTCGTTTTCTTCCATCCGGGTTTCCTGCCTCTCTATTTTCTTTATAAAAAATTTCTGGACTATGGATTTTGCTGCATTTTAGTGTACCTGCCAAATGTGTTAAAAGCATGGAAATACTGTGAAGTTCCACGGCAAAAAGCTGGGTATTGCGGGATTTGGGCTTTGCTTTATGTATGAGGCTTCTTGGAGAAAGGGCTGCTGCACCAAAATTAGCGGGTGAGCGGCCAACCAAAGCATATTACCCAAATTGAAAACACACAGCAGGGTGGCCAACCCACTGCCACCAAATGAGCCTTACCGGAATCTGCGGTAATTGCATATTAAAAATGTGTGATGGGCCATGCCGAATATCACTCTCCGAAATCCGCCAATCCCCCTGCCCTTCCCCAAAAAACAAAAAAGCCCCATTTCCAATAGGAAACGAGGCTTTGGTGCAAAATGAGCAATTTTTTGCGAATTCTGCAAAAATATTTTTTACCGCTCCTCGCGGAAGTAGGAAAGGCCCAGATGCTCCGGGGGCTGGTTTTCCTTCTTTTTGCGCAGGCTGACCACGATTAGCACCACAATGGTAACCACATAGGGCAGCATTTGGATCAGATCGGTCATGTAGCTGGCAACGGTAATGCCAAGCAGGCTGGGCAGGAACTGATACAGCCAGTACAGCACGCCAAACAGGTAAGCGCCCCAAATGGCGTTCAGCGGCTTCCAGGTGGTAAAGATGACCAGCGCTACAGCCAGCCAGCCCAAGGCTTCGATCTGGCCGGTGGTTGCCCAAATGCCCTGGTTATAATCCAGAACATAATACAAACCACCCACACCACAGATGGCAGCACCCGTGCAGGTAGCCACATATTTATACAGCGTAACGTTAATGCCGGCGGCATCGGCAGTAGCGGGGTTTTCGCCAACCGCGCGCAGGTTCAGGCCCGCGCGGGTGCGGGTGAAGAACCAGTGCAGCACAACTGCCAGCACAATGGCCGCATAAGCCAAAAAGCCGTAAGAGAAAAGCACCTCGCCCACAACGCCAAGGCCGGAAATCACCGGAATCTTGGCACTGAATGCTTTATAAGCCAGCGGTGCCGCGGTGTAGCTGGCACCGTTCAGGATAAACACACCAAAAAAGTTTGCCACACCCATGCCAAAGGTGGTCAGCGCAAGGCCGGTCACGTTCTGGTTTGCACGCAGGGTGATGGTCAGGAAGGCGTAAATCAGACCGCCCAGGGCGGATGCGATCAGGGCGCACAGCAGGGCCAGAATTACGCAGACAAAGGCGCTGGGGTTGGCGCTGAGTTTTTCGTAATAATAAGCGCTGGCAAAACCGGCAAAGCCGCCCAGGTACATAATGCCGGGAACGCCCAGGTTCAGGTTGCCGGATTTTTCCGTCAGGGTCTCACCCAAAGCGCCGTACATAATGATGGTACCAAACGGGATGGCACGCAGGATCCATGCAATCAGACTGCTCATACTTACTTGCCCTCCTTACCATCATGATGGCCGCGCCAGACCAGGCGGTAGTTGATGAAAAATTCGCTGCCCAGGATAAAGAACAGGATAATACCGGTGATGATATCCGCTGCATATTCGTTCAGGGAATAAGCAGAAGCAATTTCCGAAGCGCCGCGGTCCAGGAAGATCAGCAGGAAAGAAATCAGCATCATATAGAAGGTGTTGAACTTTGCCAGCCAGGCCACAATAATGGCGGTGAAGCCGTTGCCGCCTGCCGAGGTGGTGGAGATCGTCTGGTCCTTACCGGCCACAACCAAAAAGCCGCACAGGCCGCAGATGGCACCGGACAGCAGCATAGTACGGATCATCACGCGGCTGACATTGATGCCGGCATAGCGGGCGGTGTTTTCACTCTCGCCCACAACGCTGATCTCGTACCCCTGCTTGGAGTATTTGAGGTAAGCGTACATCACAAAGGTCAGCACCAGCACCACAATAATATTGATGGTGTAGCGCTGGCCGTTGATCACGGGCAGCCAGCCAGCCTTGGTAGCTTTGTTCAGGGTGCCCAGGCTGGATGCCTGGCCGCGCATGATATTCGTCATGCAGGCCACAATGCTGGTGGCAACGTAGTTCATCATCAGGGTGAACAGGGTTTCGTTGGTGTTCCAGCGAGATTTGAACCAGGCCGGAACAAAGGCCCAGATGGCACCGGCCAGCACACTGCCGATGACCATGGCGGCAAACAGCAGCGGTGCGGGCAGGCTGCTGCCAAAGTACACCATGATGAGCGCCGCGGCCAGGCCGCCGATCAGCACCTGGCCTTCGCCGCCGATGTTCCAAAAGCGCATCTTAAAGGCGGGAGCCAGTGCAATGGCAATGCACAGCAGGCTGGAAAGGTCACGCAGCGCCCAGGAAAAGCGGGTGGTGTTCATAAACGTACCGTTCCACATAACGCCGTACACGCTGATGGGGTTCAGGCCGGTAACAAAAAAGATGAAGAACGCATCCACAACAAGTGCCAGCAGGATAGCAATGGCGCGCACCAACACTTTTTGCACAAAGGTGGTACCATCCCGCTTGGAGATACGCACAAGCGGTTCAGCTGCAGTTTTGCTCATCATTCGCCCTCCTTTTGTACAAGGTTGGTCATGCGCAGGCCAACTTCTTCCTTGGTGGTGGTGCGGGCATCCAGCATGCCGTTGGCTTTGCCGCCGCACAGCACCAGAATGCGGTCACACAGCTCCAGCAGAACGTCCAGATCCTCGCCGACGTAAATCACGGCAACGCCTTTTTCTTTCTGCTCATTCAGCAGGTTGTAAATGGTGTAGGATGTATTGATGTCCAGGCCGCGAACAGCGTAAGCCGTCATCAGCACAATGGGCGAAGCCGCCAGCTCGCGGCCAACCAGCACCTTTTGCACGTTGCCGCCGGACAGGCGGGAAACGGGGGTATTCAGGCCGGGGGTAACCACGCCAAGCTCCTTGCGGATCTTTTCGGCCAGTTCACGCGGGGCACGGTGGTCCACCAGCGGGGAGTGGCCTTTGCCATAGCTTTTCAGCATCATGTTGTCCGTCATGCCCATGGTGCCAACCAGGCCCATGCCCAGGCGGTCCTCCGGCACAAAGCTCAGGTGCACACCGGCATCGCGGATATCCTTGGGACTCTTGCCCAGCAGCTCCATCGGCTTGTCCTCTTCGCCGGGGGCAAAGAACTTGACGTCGGAGCCGGATTCGGTATGCTGCAAACCGGCAATGGCTTCCAGCAGTTCTTTCTGGCCGTTGCCGGAAATACCGGCAATGCCCAAAATCTCGCCGCCATACACATCAAAGCTCACATCGTCCAACACGTTGGTACCTTCGGGGCTGCGCACCGAAAGGTGGCTGATAGCCAAACGCCGGGTGGGGTCCTGCGGCGTGGTGCGGTTGATGTTCAGCTCCACCTTCTGGCCCACCATCATCTCAGTCAGGCTGGATTCCGTTGCGGTGGCGGTTTCCACCGTGCCAACGTATTCGCCCTTGCGCAGAATGGCCACGCGGTCCGAAACCGAAAGCACCTCATGCAGCTTGTGGGTAATGATGACCACGGCCTTGCCGTCCGCCTTCATGTTGCGCATCACGGCAAACAGCTTTTCGGTTTCCTGCGGGGTCAGCACGGCGGTGGGTTCGTCCAGGATCAGGATATCTGCACCACGGAACAGCACCTTTACGATTTCCAGCGTCTGCTTCTGGCTCACGCTCATCTCGTACACTTTCTGGTCCAGATCCAGCGCAAACTGGTATTTTTCGCAAATAGCACGGGCTTTGTCCCGCACGCGGCGCAGGTCAAATTTTTCGCCTTTGTCCATGCTCAGGGCAATGTTTTCCACGGCGGTAAACACATCCACCAGTTTGAAATGCTGGTGGATCATGCCAATACCAAGGGCAAGGGCATCGCGCGGGGAACGGATATCTGCCGGCTGGCCGTTGACGATAATCTGGCCGCCGTCCGGATAATAGATACCGGCGATCATATTCATCAGGGTGGTTTTGCCGGAGCCGTTCTCGCCCAGCAGGGACAAAATCTCCCCGCGGCGGATATTCATGGTAACATCATGGTTTGCAATGACCGGGCCAAAAGTTTTGGTTACATGTTCCAGCTGGATGGCGTACTCAGTCTGCGGCATGGGAATGCTCCTCTCTGTAAAAATCCATCATGCGGTGCCGTAAACACCAATAGAGGGAAGCTCTGTTCAGTAACAGGCAGAGCTTCCCTCCATGTCAGTTCAGTTTGTGGGATCAGGCAACCGGGTCTGCATCCTCGGTAATGCCGTCAATGCGCAGGGCGAAATACGGAGCGCTGCGCAGGGTGGATTCAGAGAAGTAACCATCGGTGATGGCTTCCTCGGTATCGCCCTGGTACACAGCAACCGGGGTGCCGGTGGAGTAATCATAGAAGGTCAGGTCGATGGGAGCGGTGGTAACGGTCTCGCCGTTGACGGTGAACTTGCTGGTATCAAACACATGCAGGCTGCCATCTTTCAGAGCTGCCTCCACTTCGGCAACCTTTTCGGCAGTGCCTTCGGCAACTTCGGGGCCAAGGTCAGTGATGGCAACAGCGCCTTCGTTGTAACCCTCGGACCAGTCGGTAGCCGGGTTTTCGCCGTCCATCATGCTCTTGAACAGGTATTCATAGTAAACTTCCCAAACGTTGGTGGCGGAGGTCAGGGCAGCGGTGGGAGCGGTCTCCAGCATGTCGATGTTGTAACCGACAGAGTAGCAGATCTTGCCGGCATCCTTCTGCTTCTGGGTGGCAGCAGGAGCACCGGTGGAGTCAGCATGCTGACCAATGATCACGCTGCCATTTGCAATCAGAGCTTCGGCAGCAGCGCCTTCCTTGTCGATATCGAACCAGGAGTTGGTGTACATAACTTCCATGGCAACATCAGGGTAAACGCTCTGCACGCCCAGGAAGAATGCAGTGTAGCCGGAAACAACCTCAGCATAGTTGTAAGCGCCGACATAGCCGATCTTGACCTTGCCGTCAGCGGTAAAGCTGTTGGGCTGGGTCTCCGGGGTCAGGGTGCAGGATTCAACCAGCTCCTGCAGCTTCATACCGGCAACAACACCGGCAACGTAACGGCTCTCATAAACATTGGTGAAAGCGTTCTTGAAGTTATCCAGGCCGGTCAGGGCGGCAAAGTCACCGGTCATGGAAACGAAAGTGACATCGGGATACTTCTCGGCTTCTTCAACAATATAGGTCTGATGGCCGTAAGAGTTGGAAACAACAAGGTTGCAGCCCTGGCCAACCAGGTCTTCTGCAGCGTCAGAGCACTCAGCACCTTCGGGAACCTTGTACTTCCAAACGATCTGGCTGTCGCTCATGCCAAGCTTCTGTGCAGCAGCCTTGATGCCGTTGATATGCGCAGCAGTGTAGCCTTCCGTCTCGTCGCCAATCGTGATAACGCCAACCTTCAGATCGCTGGCAGCTGCATCGGTAGCAGTGGCAGCGTCAGCGGTAGAATCTGCTGCTGCACTGGATGCAGCAGTGCTGCCGCAGGCGGCCATGCTGAGCAGCATAGCTGCGGACAACACAATACCCAACAATTTTTTCATGTGTGAGTGCTCCTTTTCTTTTTACGTCTGGCCCGGCGGCAGCTGCCAACCAGAGCCACAGTCCTGAAACCAAAAATGCGCCGTTTTGCTGCGTGCTTGCAGGAAATCCGACACATTCTTTTCACATATGTTATTGTATACGCGGCGGGGACATTTTTCAATGCTTTGTGAATACATTGTTAAAAGTTTGTAAATTACGGAACATTTTTTACATTACGGCTGTGTTCTGCCAGCAAAACGCACAATCTTTTAGCCGTAAAGTATGACTTTTGAACAAAAAATACATTTTAGCGGCGGGGATGCAGGTAGCGGCGGTCCAGGCCGTGTTTTTCTGCCGCGTTCAGGGCCAGCCACATCAGGGCAACCTCAATGGGGATCATGATGGTGTTTTTGACCATGCCGGTGCTCAGGTAATACAGGTAACCCTTGCCATACAACATAGCTTTCCACACACTGCCCAGCAGCACATTGCTGCCGTAATTGATCAGCAGACGGGTCACGATCAGGCGCGGGATGGTGGGTTTGCGCTGGTAGAGCATAACGCCGTAAATCAGGCCGGACAACATGGCCGTAATCAGGTAGCCGGGGAAATACGGCTCGCCATAGCTGGAAAGCAGAAAGCCCAGCGTATCAATGACCGCACCAACGCCCATGCCCACCAGCGGGCCATAACAGGCGCACCCCAGCGAAACCACCACAAAGCTGAAATAGATCTTCAGGCTCTGGCCCAGCAGATAGATGGGGAAGCTTTCCAGAATAATGGCCAGCGCCGTGACCATACCGGCAAAAGCCAGAACGCGGATGTTCTTAAACTCATCGGCGGCCTGCTGCCAATAGGCCGCGGCATACAGCGGGGTACGGACTTGAACGGATTTTTGCATAATAAAATACCTCCATCGTGCGTGTTGCCGCACAAGGGAGGGTAAAGGGCAGGTGTGCAACCACACCCGCCGTTGCACACCTTTATGCAGCAGTGGGATGCGAAACCAGCACCGCGTGCCGGCAGCGGCGTGTACATTGCACTCCCCTGCCCTGCATCTTCGTCCTGCCACAACTCCCCGTTGGTCAGGCACTGCGGCAAAGCGGCACCATTGCCGCTTTGCCTAACGCGCGGGTTTCTACTCTGCGTAAATATCATTTTACCGCTTTAGTATACCGCACTTTATGCAGATTGCAATAGTTTTTGCTGATTTTTTTGTGGCGGGCGGGGGGTAGGCTATAAAATTGGGAACGATGCGCATGCGTTTTAGGGTTTTATATGGGGATAGCGACGTGGTCAGGTGACCCCGCCCTACAGCCACTTTTATTGTTCACCACATACTTCACAACC
>ERZ1026884.2006-NODE-2006-length-9936-cov-20.867018_pt1 | contig 9936 bp, 10 predicted proteins | sample MGYA00380172_ERZ1026884 | MGnify/ENA primary metagenome ERZ1026884 (study PRJEB33269, sample SAMEA4719808) | human gut metagenome | biome: human-associated habitat; feature: organic feature; material: feces | place: Cameroon | collected 2013-10 ... | reverse complement strand
ACTTATTCGTGAATTATTCATATTTGTAAAATTAATTTTGAACAGTTACTTACAAAGATTTCCATAATCAAAATACTTTTATATCAATAATGGTATCTGTTGGCTTATAAGTTTTCGTTAGTCCATTCTGTATTTTCCTTTCTACAGTTATCTCATAAGCTTGTTCAAAGGTTAAAGTCTGTATGATACCGATAATGTTTTCGTCAAATTTTCCAGAAATATCTACTACTTCTTCACCTATTGATTCAAATGAAAATCTACCATTTTTTGTATTCAAAGAATAAAAGCGACCATGAAAAGAAAGCTCCTGTGTCGTTTCTATACTTTGAGACAAATTATCAAGGATTCTTTTTTTGTCTGTTTTGTATATTTTCTGCCCCACATATACGTTTTGCTTAGTATTTGTCCAACTTATCTCCAAATCCACTTTGTTCTTTAGGAGTAAGTCAAGAAGCTCATTAAATTTCACCAAAGCCTCTTGTCCATATTCTCTTGCATATTCACGCAATTGTTCAACATCAAAGCCAGACTTAAATAATCTTATTAATTCTTTTGCAAAATCATCGGCAGAGGTTTGTTCAAAAGATATCTGGAGATTTTGTGGACGCAGCAAAACACGTACAGAACCAGCCAATGAATATACATACTGGAAGTTTGTATTCAAACGAAGTTCATTAAGTACTCTACCTTTATCCTCAGACTTTAAGCGTTTATATGTATCAGAAGCCTTTACCTTTTTTATAAAGCTATTGGCACAACATAACCGTAAATCTTCTATTTTCTGTAAGCATTTGGTATATTTATCAAATGGCATATTGCCATATTTAACATCTGCACCAGTAAAATGGATTTCAAGCATACCACAATTATTGGCCATAGACAAAGACTCCACATCAGATTTTCTTTCCACAGAAAAATCATAGTAAGAGTCTGCTTCTGGCAAGTAATCATCTGGTAATTGGTTCAAAAAGAGAATCTTTGGCGTTGTCGTTTTTCCGTCAACATCCACATCGACAAGATAAACAAAACCATCATCAAGTTGCCGTATGACATCCAAAAGACTCATTTTCTTATCAACATACTTCTGCAATGAAGTTATTCCAACCCTAAAGACCAACCATCGTTGAAATTCATCATCACAATCTACCCAATAAGACAGATAGTTATCTCCAGACTCATGCACATAATGAGACAAGAAAGGACCATCGAAGTAAATAAGATCAGAAACTTTCGTTAATTCAACAATGGACAAACATCCTTGTATTCCTTGCAATTGTATCATAATGGTTTGACAATTTTAAAAGTTTTGTTTAAATCGCAGATATCCGATTCATATAAGTCAAAATGGCCATTTACATCTGTATCCGTAATTAGACCATCTGTTTTAGTCATAACTCCATAAGAAAGAGAATCACCGATTTGCTTACGGGCATTTTTGCAATTTTTGTGAAGATATTGATAAAATGCTATTGCCTGTTTCTCGGTTTCCAAATTAGATAACGCAAAGCCACTTAAATCCACTTTTCCTATCTTTATTTGCTGCTTCAATCTATTTGGATGCAATTTGTGGGGTGGTATATGATTAAATTGAACTGCATTAGCAAATACATACCTAAAAGCCTCCTTGTCTGTTATCACATGCAATACAGGCAATTCTTCACCTTGACTAACATAATGGTCAATTTCAACTTGATATTTAAAAGCCATAACTATTTTTTGTTAGTGCTCAATTTAGGGCATAGCCCTTTGTATATGCACCTTTGTAAGTGCCTATATATTGAGTTGTTAAAAATTTTACTTGTTTATTAAGTATTATATACTTTTTCTCGCCATGGCAAAGTTCAAGCAAGCTTGCTTTGCTCATGACTTATCGAAAAAGTTTCATACATTTTACACACATGTGATTTTCGGCTGCACTCGGCATAGCTCAAACAAGTTTGGCTCTGCACTCGTTGGCACGAAAATTCTTCGCTCGACATTTTTAAAGCAAGCTTTTATTGTTGTCACTTATCGATAATGTGTATTTTATTGAACATTTCCTCGGTCAACCTACAATTATCAGAAAAGAACATCACCTCGGTACCTTTACCATTGTTGTTGGCACTATAGTTGAGTTCAAATTCCTGAGAGCGAAAATCTTTATACAAATCTTTTATGAATGCAGAATTGTCGTAGGAGACAACCCAATGAAGGGCGTTGACCTTGGATATAACATCACATATCTGTGTATGGTCGGAGTCGTTGTAATAGTTCATATATAAACCCTGACCTTTCTTATAATATGGAGGGTCTAAATATAATAAGGTGTCGGGGGGTGCTGTCTGGGCTATATCTGCCACTAAGTTAACTGCATCCTCATTATGCAACTCTATACGATCGGCATAAGTAGCAATGCGTCGAATACGAGATATGAGATTTTCCTTACGGTAACGGGCATCTATCTTATAACGGTTGCACATTGTCCCAACCAGTCAACTCTGCATTACGAACATAAGAATCCATTACATTAAGTACTTTCTCATTGCTCATATCCAATTCTTGAAGTTTCCGAATTCCCCAAGCATAATTACCATGCCGACGCACGATTTTGTCTATCTCGTATAGATCTTGCTCTGTATTTTTTGTGTCTGACTCAGCAGATCTGTCCATATTAAAATACTGTGAGGCCAACTTTGCTTGTGGAGCTATTTGGTTTTGACCACCCCATACGTTGATAGTGCTTCCAATTGTGTGCTGACAATGGAGCTTGTCAATAAAAGGGTGATAAAGTGTCGGAATGATCTTCCTTAACAGGCATTGTACTCTTGAAACATCTGCTTGGGGATTCTCATTGAGAAACTCCTGAGCTAAATCTATTTGCTGTTGATAAACATCAGGCATATGTAATTGATTAGTATTTTAAGGTTACTTATCTGAACGAAAAAGTAATATAATATACTTGGCGATTTAATATAATATAAATGCCACTTTAATATAATATAAATGGCAAAGTAATATAATATACTTTTTGCTATAAATTTTGATTATTTTATGCGATTGGGTTTGGGGCGTGACAATAAGGCGTCGTTGATGCGGGCGCGGAGGTTGTCGATGGTCCTGCCCTTGGTAAGCTTAGTAGCTAAAGGAAGGAGGATACTTATGAAACGCTCCTTTACTATCTCTTCTTCGGTAAGTTTTGGTTCCTGCTCGAACATGTAAATTACTACTTTAGCAAGTTCGGTGGCATTTTGACACTCACTGAGTTGGGCGATATAGTCAGGAAGATTCACCTTATCTACATATAGGGACAGCTTGCCGACTTCTGGACATAACTCTTTGTCGACAACTGTGTTACTGAGTATTTTCTCGGCAAACTGGTCACCATAGAAGTTTTGTACAGCTTCGGTAGCATTGGGAAGAATTTGATTGTTACCTCCGTTAATGTTGATTGTAATGTCGTTCATATAGGTTGTAAACATTAATCGTCGTTAATCGAACATTAATCTGACGTTAATAAATCGATGTTAATTCGTGTTTACTTAAAACTTGAACAATGGGATTAATTGTTGTAATAACGAGCGTACCACTCTGCAAAGCGACGGAGACCTTCTCTTAAACTTGTATTTGGCTTAAATCCAAAATCTTGCTCCAAAGGAGTTGTATCAGCATAGGTTACTGGCACATCGCCAGGTTGCATAGGTACAAGTTCCTTGTGGGCTTCGAAGTCGTAATCCTTAGGCAATACTCCTGCACGTACAAGCTCTTCTTGTAGGATGGTTACGAAATCAAGGAGATTTTCAGGAGAGTTGTTTCCAATGTTATATACTTTGTACGGAGGGATAGGAAGACCGTCCTCACCATTCTGCTTCTCTGGAGCGTGCTGCATGATACGCACAACACCTTCTACGATGTCATCTACGAAAGTAAAATCGCGTTTGCAATTGCCATAGTTGAAAATCTTGATTGTATCACCTTTAACAAGCTTATTGGTGAAACCAAAGTATGCCATATCTGGACGACCAGCTGGACCATATACAGTGAAGAAGCGAAGGCCTGTAGAAGGAATGTTGTAGAGCTTGCTATAGGCATGAGCCATAAGCTCATTGCTCTTCTTGGTGGCTGCATAAAGTGACACGGGGTTGTCCACCTTGTCATCTGTTGAATACGGAACCTTCTTGTTGCTGCCATATACTGATGATGAAGAGGCATAAACAAGGTGCTCCACTTCGTGGTGGCGACATGCTTCAAGGATGTTATAGAAACCGATAAGGTTGCTCTGGATATAAGCATCAGGGTTGGTGATGCTGTAACGAACACCTGCCTGTGCTGCAAGGTTCACAACTACAGAGATATTGTTTTCTGTGAAGATCTTTTCTACGGCTTCCTTGTCGGCGATAGAGGCGTGAACAAACTGCCATACTTCTTTTGAACACGAATTACCATTAATTTCACACGAATTATCATAAATTAATTCCTCGGCAATGGCTTCAATTTCCTTTAGACGTTCATACTTGATGTTGACATCATAGTAGTCGGTTATTGAATCGATACCGATTACCTTAATGTTCTTTACGTCGTGAAAAAGACGCTTTACGAGGTTGCTGCCTATAAAGCCAGCGGCACCTGTCACGAGGACAGTCTTGCCTTCGAGATTTATATTGTAATTTACCATATTGACCCCCTCTTATCCCCCTTAAAGGGGGAGGATCCGGAAGGGTACGGATATTAAAAATTATTCTTAATTATGTCTATTACTCTTTCGATATCGAATAACACTTCTTCATTTGTGAAACGCAATACCTTATATCCCATATGCTCAAGCCAATCTTGACGGATTCTATCATATTCTATTTGTTCTGCTCCTCTCCACCCCTCTCTTAATGTGCTAGAGAAGTCCATCAACAAATCACCTGTAGGTTTCTTATCAGTGACGGAAGAAACATTTACATTTGAGGGGCTTTGAGGATCTGGTCTATGATAACCTCCATCCAATTCTACAATTAAAAGGCTTTCACGAAAGAAGAAATCAACAATATAATCACCTATTATATATTGTCTTCTACATTTCTGACCCAAGCCATTGCTTTTGGCTATTTGCCAAAAAGCAGCCTCTGCTTGTGTCAAACTCTTCCTGTTGACCTTTGCATTTTCTTTCAGTATCTTATATACTGATTTATCTGCTGTTTGCCAATCGTTCATACAGATAAAAGCCTATCTTTAAAGAAATTGTAACTTAGCATTCTTCACAACCAACTAAAGCCTCCCTTTAAGGGAGGTTTGGAGGGTCTAATCTCTACGGAAGATGTCGCGGGTGTATACCTTGGCTTCTACGTCCTTTAAGCAGTCATCAAAGCGGTTGGCGATGATTGCCTTGCTTTGAGACTTGAAGGCTTCGAGGTTATTTACTACTTTACTGCCGAAGAAGGTTGTGCCGTCTTCCAATGTTGGCTCGTAGATGATTACTTCTGCGCCCTTTGCCTTTATGCGCTTCATGATGCCCTGAATGGCTGACTGGCGGAAGTTATCTGAGTTGGACTTCATGGTCAAGCGGTATACACCGATGACACAAGCCTGCTCTTTGCTTGCATCCCACTGACCATTTTCTGCATAATAACCAGCCTTGCGGAGTACAGCATCGGCAATGTAATCCTTGCGAGTCTTGTTTGACTCAACAATGGCTGACATCATGTTTTGTGGTACATCCTGGTAGTTAGCCAATAGCTGCTTGGTGTCCTTTGGCAAGCAATAGCCTCCGTAACCAAATGATGGGTTGTTGTAATGTGTGCCGATACGGGGATCAAGACCTACACCTTCGATGATGGCTTTTGAATCAAGACCTTTTACCTCGGCGTATGTGTCAAGTTCGTTGAAGTAGCTTACGCGAAGGGCAAGATAGGTGTTGGCAAAGAGCTTGACAGCTTCAGCTTCTTTCATTCCCATGAAAAGAACTGGAATGTTCTTTTCGAGTGAAGAGTGAAGAGTGAAAAGTGAAGAATCCAATTGCTTTGTATCGCCATTATGACCGATAGCACCTTCTAAGAGTAAAGAGGCAAAAGTCTTAGCTGCTTCTTTCAACATCTCTACGTCGGTAACGGACTGGATGGCATTGTTCTCGGCTTCGAACTCTGGCTTGTTGATAATCTTGGGGTAGCCAACGATGATACGGCTTGGGTAGAGGTTATCGTAGAGGGCTTTGCTCTCACGAAGGAACTCGGGGGAGAAGAGGAGGTTGAACTTCTTTACTCCTTTCTGCGCATACTTCAAATAGAGATTGCGGGTGTAACCTACGGGAATTGTACTCTTGATGACCATTATGGCATCAGGATTTACTTCCAATACGAGGTCGATAACTTCCTCCACATGAGTAGTGTCGAAGTAGTTCTTTACTGGGTCGTAGTTGGTAGGAGCTGCAATAACCACGAAGTCGGCATCTGCGTATGCAGACTTGCCATCAAGTGTGGCTACAAGGTTTAATGGCTTTTCTGCCAAATACTTCTCGATATAATCATCCTGTATTGGTGAAATCTTATTGTTAAGTTTTTCCACCTTTTCAGGGATTACATCTACTGCTGTTACATGATGATGTTGAGATAGCAATGTAGCTATACTCAGTCCTACGTAGCCAGTACCGGCTACTGCTACTTTAATGTCTTTAAAATCACGCATATTTTAGAATTTTGAATGTTAAATATTGAGTTTTGTAATCGGCTTTGCCGCTTGCCAGAGCAAGAATGTTGAGTTATTCTCGGCTAACGCTTGCGATTATGAATTGGTCAATTATGAATTGATTGTCTTTGAATACGGATTGATCTGATTCTGCTGATTTACAGGCTCAAAGCTAAGCATCTGAATAATCAGATAAATCTGTATTTATTTTTTTGAATACGGATTTTTCTGATTTTACTGATTTACTGGCTCAAAGCGAAGCGTCTGTTTAATCGGAATAATCCGTATTCATTTATTATTGTTAGTGCTCAATTTAGGGCATAGCCCTTTGTATAGGCACTTTTGCAAGTGCCTATATATTGAGATGTTAAAAATTTCACTTGTTTATTAAGTATTACATACTTTTTCTCGCCATGGCAAAGTTCAAGCAAGCTTGCTTTGCTCATGACTTATCGAAAATATCCAAATCTTCACTGCTGTACATAATTCAATGTTTTTAAATTCAGCAGCGAAGATTTTTCTTTCTAATTTAAGTCCTAATTTGAGGGCTTACGCTCTTTCATGGACTATTTTTTCAACATACTCTCTCTTTATCTCGTCTACTGTCAAATGATGAGTTACTAAAGCTTCTTGAATAAGGTCCTTATCAACATCTGACAAAGTGTAATTCTTAAACTCCATCAAGAAACTATCAAGATTATATTTAAATTTATCCAGAAGATTCGGTGTCATTACAACAACTTCATGAGTAAGATTTGCTTTTTGATCTAGTACATTGGTAGGGGCAACAAATATTCTACACACTTCAGCATCACTATATTTTTCCTTAAACCAAGCACTATGATTGTTCATTTGTCCTGCTTCTGTCTTTTTAATTGTAATTCTATCTTTCTTTGCCTCATTCTTGCATTCAAAGAAAAGATACTGGTTATGTACTCCACACCAAAGGTTGTCAGGTCCGACTTTATATTCATTGTCAGGTCGCTGGCTCTCAAAACCTAACATTTCACCAACATCTTTTAAAGCTTCTTCAAAAAGGTTAGAGGCTCTACCAAAAGACAAATTATCGAAGATAACCTTGCTTTTAATACGCATTTCTTGATAACTTTTAAACTTTTTAAACCAGCACTGTATATTAGTAAGTTGTTCCCCACTTCTAAATTCCAATTTTTTATAGTCAATACCATTTTGAGGATACAAAAGACGACTATTTTTCTCAAAAGCAGCCTTTTGAATATGGATTGAATCAATTTGGCTAATAAAGAATTTATAGCGAGCAAGTATCTGTTGATACCATGCTTGCTCTTGCGGATTTCCTGCACACATATTGATGACCTCGCTAACAATTGTGCAAGCCTTCTCATAATTGCGATTATATGCTGCAGACTCATATTCTCGCTCTTTCTCCATGATAGCATATACATGATGATTGTCTTCGGCCTCCGACATACTATCCATCTCCTGTTGGTAATAGGCTTTCCAGTTAGAATCTCTTTTCAAGGACTGACCAATCAAGTCCAACAAGTTTCTACGACTGTCAGCACTATCTAATATTTCTTGCCTCAAACTTTCCACCAACTCATTAGCTATCTCTATTTGTTTTCTTGTCTGAGGTGAAAAGTAACTAGCCGTACGATGGTTCATCATAAAGTTTACCAAGTCTGAGCCAATAATAATAATGACACTATAATCTTTTTCACCACGAACACTGCGTCCCAAACCTTGCTCTATTTTTTGTACTTGCTTTAGAATAGTAACCTCACTCCCTTCACGACATTCCATCTCATAACGGTCAGAAAGATTATCACATATAGGAAGAGAGTCCACTATCAGTATTCGGCAATCATTATCTGGTAAGTTTACTCCATCATAACGGTTTACAAGAACATTCAATTTATTCCGTTGCCCTCTCCTTATATTTTCTATGATGCAATTCAAGCTATCTTTGTTAGCTACAACACATCCTTCATAATGATAGTCCTGTGACATATAAAAAGACGGAACTATTGAAAAACGAGATACCGCTATTTTCTCATTCGAAAACAATTTTATCATCGACAAGCGAGATAACTTTTCATCTATCAACGATGGAAAGAGAATCATTTTCTCCCCTGACCATTTTTGGACTTTATCCGTCAATGGTTGCTGCACTTCTTTTGCGGTAAAGCCAAATCCCTTGATAAAAAATGAATCGTCTTGGGTGGTAGCAGACATTAATATGCGATGTGCCGCTTTGGTAAAACTACCAAATTTTTCTATAGGACAATAAATCGGGGAAATTTCAATACCATTACCTGTAATGAAAGACTGGCAATCTTCCAAGCTGTCCTTCAAAAGAGGCCAAGCAAATTTCACGGACATGTCATCTGGTTGAGATGCTAATAATCGTGCAACTTCCTCCTTCTTTTTTATCCATGCCCAATAAGGTATCTGAAGTAATTCGGAGGAACCTTGTTCTATACTTATCAATGTACCATAAGCTTGCTCTTTCAAATCATCATAAAATAGCTGCAGTAATTGGTCGTATAAATCATTGTCTTTCTTGATACGAATTGAAAAAGATGATTTAATAGAATCTATACAAGCATGGGAGTCGTCAAGGACTACACTACCAATCTTCACACAATTAGCATTTATACCAAATAGAGTTTTGCCATTAAACAGCTTTTGAATATTTGTTATCAGTATCTTTTTGCCATTCAAAAAATCAACAGGAATCACATACTTATCCAATTGGGAAAACTGGCACACATTGATTCCAAACTTCTCCGCTTCCCTACATGTTTGCTCTACCAAATAATCATTTGGACAAAGATAAAGGCAAGGTTCACCATTCTCGTTCAACAGCGATTGAAGCATGAGCAAACCGATAAGCGTTTTACCTTCCCCTGTATGCAGTTTGACAATAAGGTTTCTATCCTTACGGCGATTGGCATTCCAATCTTGCAAAACTCGATCTTGAGTCGGACGTAAAGGACCAGCATCCGTTTTACGGTCTAGACTGCTATATATTTCTATCGGATTTATCTTCTTCTCTTTAGGTTTCGCACCCAATTTCTTACTAAAATCTATCATATTGGCATCTATTTTTACTATTCATAAAAATCTACGTTGATGTCGAATGGACTTTCAAAAAAATCCTTCAACAGTAAATCACTATTAGAACGTAACTACTGATTTTCAGCAGTTAGCACATCCAACATTTTTCAAAAAAACATATTATTAATTGATATTGCCAAATCGGGTAGGAGGTAAATGCTAATCATAAAAGGCATTTGCCTCCTATTTTCA
>ERZ1026884.2002-NODE-2002-length-9953-cov-4.080420_pt1 | contig 9953 bp, 10 predicted proteins | sample MGYA00380172_ERZ1026884 | MGnify/ENA primary metagenome ERZ1026884 (study PRJEB33269, sample SAMEA4719808) | human gut metagenome | biome: human-associated habitat; feature: organic feature; material: feces | place: Cameroon | collected 2013-10 ... | reverse complement strand
CAGCTCCTCCACCACCACATAGATCAGCGCGCCCCCGGCAAAGGCCAACATATAAGGCAGCGCCGCGCGCACGCGCAGCACCAGCAGCGCGCCAATTACCCCGGCGATAGGCTCTACCGCACCGCTGAGCATGCCCGCCATAAAGGCGCGCCGCTTGTTTGCGCCATCGCGTAATAAAGGCAGGCTGATGGCCGCGCCCTCAGGAAAATTCTGAATGCCGATGCCCAGCGCCAGCATGCACGCCGCCGCTAGTGTCGCGCCGTCCAGGCCGTACAGAAGCGAGCCGAACGCTACGCCGACGGCAAGCCCCTCGGGAATGTTGTGCAGCGTAATGGAGGCAATCAGCAGCGTCGTGCGCTTTTTCGTATGGTAGGGCGTATCGCCGCGCCGCTCCAGGCGCAGCAGCAGCCGGTCGGCCGCGTACAGCCCCAGCGCACCTAGGCTCAGGCCAATCAACGCGGGCAGCCAGGGCACGCGGCCCATTTTTCGCGCCATCTCGATGGCGGGAGACAGCAGCGACCAGAACGCCGCAGCCAGCATCACCCCGGCGGACGCGCCCAGCAGCCCATCCAATACATCATGCCTGATGTTCTTGCAGCAAAACACCATCGCCGCGCCTGCGGCCGTTATCCCCCATGTAAAAAGAGTGGCAAGCAGCGCCTGCAAAGGATGCGGCAGCTGCGAAATGGCTTGCATCATAACCAAAACTCCTTCATTCAGATTTGAGCCATCCTATGATGTAATCATTCGCCGGGTGAAGAAATTTTTAACAGCTATTGACATCGCATAAAAGAGACGGTATACTGATATCGATAAACATAATGTATTATGTAATCGTTATGTAACGTAGTGCATTTACAAAAGTAGGATGTTCTCTTGAAGAAGCTTGTATCTATGCTGCTGTGTCTCTGCCTGGTGCTGAGCCTGACTGCCTTCGCCGCAGCCGAGGGCTATACCGCTGGTACTTACGAAGGCAAGGGCGCGGGCCGCAACGGCGATATCGTCAACAAAGAAGGCAAGCGCTATGTAAACGAGACCGAGCGCCGCGACGTGCTGGCTGCCGCCGCCCTGAAGCAGACCGACGGCATCTTCTGCATCATCTCCTCCACCCAGAACAACGACCTGGACGAGAACGGCTACAACTCCTACGGCCTGCACATCGACGATCTGGTGGCGGCGGGCGAGGTTTACCGCGCCGATACCCTTGAGGAGCTGGCTCAGCAGCTGGGCATGGATCCCGCCGTGCTGATGGAATCCGTCAAGAAGTTCAACGAGGCCGTTAGCAGCGGCTATGATCCCGAATTTGGCCGCACCGTGTTCAACACCCATGCGCTCATCGAGGACTTCGGCCCCTACTATGCCTGCCCCCGCAGCCCCGCCGTACACCACACCATGGGCGGCGTGCGCGTGGATGTTGACACCCATGTGCTGCGCGAGGACGGCTCCTGGATCGCCGGCCTGTACACTGCCGGCGAAGTAACCGGCGGCTTCCATGGCACCAACCGTCTGGGCGGCAATGCCATTGCCGACTGCCTGGCCAACGGCCGCATCGCCGGTTTGACCGTTGTGGAAGACAACAAATAAGCAGCAATAAAAGAACGCGGCCTGTGGGAAATCCCCGCAGGCCGCGCTTTTTGTATTTGATTTATATGCGATAGGTACTCATAAACCGATCCACCATGTGCCGGATACGGCTGGTCAGATCAAAGCCGCCGTTGCTGAGGCACCAGTCAAAGATGATCCCCTTCGTCAGCGAGCAGATATCCTCGTTGAGCGACACGCAATCGGTATCGGCTGGAATCTGCCCGGCCTCCCTGGCCGCCATCAGGCTGTCATACCGCGCGCGGTAATTGGAGGAAACGTACATATCCTCCGGGCTAAGGCCAATGGTATTGAGCGACTTGTTTTTGGTAGAATAATAATTGGAAACAAACTCCACGCCGTTGGATTCATTATGCGCGGCATAGAGCACGCACAGCTCCGTCAGCCGCGCCAGCGGGTCCTCGGGCAGGCAAACGTTGCGATTTTCAATAAAGGCTTCATAGCCCTTATTCAGAAACAGGCAGAGAATATCATCCTTGCTGTGAAAATGATGATAAAACGCGCCGGTGGTCACGCCAGCCAGCTTGCAGATGTTCTGCACCGTCAGATAGTCATAGCCGTAATCGTGCATCAGGGTACACGCCGCGTCATAAAGCGCCTTTTGCGTCCGCTCCGAGCGAACCTTTTGCGGCGGGCGGAGAATTGTATCATCCATGTTGTCTAACTCCTGAAATTTTTCTGAAACCTGCCCAATTGATGCGTTTCACCGGCGTTTTCCCCCGAAAATACCGCCGTAATGAACATTTTACAGTATATCACGTTTTTGCATCCCAAGCAAGGGAAAAGGCTGTTTCTTTCTTGAAGCAAGAAAAATCAAGAAAAAAATGGCAAATTTAGCGCGATATAAAAAGCTAGATTCTTTAGTGTGAACAGACTCTAGTTAAGCAGCGTAGCCGCAGATGAAAAACCGCCGTCCGAGATGGGCGGCGGAGAGAAATACGATCAAAGAATGGGCTTGCCGGCTGAATCGAATATGTATAGATAACCATTCTTCAAGCACAGAATGTTGCCGTCGCATACGGCAGCATCATCATATTCGCAGGGAACAATCAGATTGCCAGCAGTATCAACAATACCCAACTTATCTTCCTTGTATACAAAAGCAAATCCTTCTATGAACAGCTCGACATGGTCATATTCGCATGGAATAATCTGCTTGCCGGTAGCATCAACAATACCCAACTTATCTTCCTTGTATACACAAGCAAATCCTTCTATGAATGGATCGACATCGTCATATTCGCAGGGAATGACCAGTTGGCCAGTAGTATCGATAAAGCCGTATTCTCCGTCCTTATTATTTATTACAAACGCGAGGCCTTCACTGAAAGAACGGACTCCATCATATTTACATGGCACAACCAGCTGCCCAGTAGTGTCGATAAATCCACATTTATTATCCTTTTCGACCCATGCAAAACCCTCGCTAAATGAAACAGCATAGTCATATTCACAGGGCACAGCCTGCTTTCCGTTGATATCGATGAATCCATATTTCTCATCCATTTTAACCCATGCAAAGCCCTCGCTGAATAAACCAGCCTCGTCATATTCGCAAGGCACGGCCAGTTGGCCAGTAATGTCGATAAATCCACATTTGTCATTCTTTTTGACTTTCGCGAGTCCTTCTATGAAAGGCCAAATAAGGTCATATTCACAAGGAACAATCATCTTGCCCGTGGTGTCAATAACTCCCCATTTTTCATTCTTCTCTACTTTTACAAGGCCTTCGTCGAAGTACCCAGTATCATCATATTCGTATGAAACGATCAGTCTGCCAGTAGTATCAATGAAACCCCATTTGTTATTCTTTTTCACCCGTGCCAAGCCCTCATTGAATGGATTAGCATAGTCATATTCGTAGGGAATGACCAACTTGTCGTTCATGTCAATATATCCATATTTTCCATTTTTCTCTACTGCTGCAAGACCTTCGTTGAAATTGAAGGCATGATCATATTCACAGGGAATAACCAGCTTGCCGGTAGGATCAATAAAGCCATATTTTTCATTCTTGTAAACGAACGCAAGGCCTTCACTGAACGATATGAAATTGTCATATTCACAGGGCACAACCAACTTACCGGTTTTGTCAATGTATCCAAATTTGCCATTTTTACGCACTTCGGCCAAACCATCGCCGATTTCATATATATGTATATACTCATACCTTCTGCTTTCGAACTGTTGCATTGCCGCATACCGCTCTCCACAATCCCTGAACGTTGCCATGGTTTTGTAGATTTCGGCGGCGGATTCGTAGTCCATCTCGTCCTCATAGGCGCGGGCGGTGTAATAGCGGGCCATCAGGGTGCTGTCCTTAAAATCGCCCAGCGTTTGCAGGCTGGCGATGCCCAGCTCGTATTCGCCCTTTTCGGCCAACTGAATGGCCTTAATATACATGATGTATTTGCTGCTGTTTTCATAATCCTCAATTTGGGAAAACGCTTCGACGGCCTGATCGTACTTGCCCTCACCCAGCAGCTTCTGTGCGCTTTCATATTTGCCCTGATTGCTCTGCGTGCATCCCGTCACGGGCAACAGCAGGCACAGGGCCAGGATCATCGCGATTTTGCGGACGGCGGAATTTTTCATTTTGCAGTTGTCCTTTCGCTAAAATGTGATCATGCTGATTATACCGCAATTTTCCATATCATGCAAGGATTTTCCAGCCGGATGCAAAGCTCATCCCGCACAGGTTTTCATTGCAAGCAGCCGCGAAATATGGTATAGTATGCAGGTAAAATCATCGCGCGTCCGCCCCGGCGGCGCGGAAAGCATATGGAGGGTAAATACTATGGCACGCAATCAATTTGGCGGCTTCGGCGGCCCGAACATGCAGCAGCTGATGCGTCAGGCGCAGAAAATGCAGCAGCAGATGGAGCAGGCTCAGGCCGATCTGGAAACCAAGGAATACGAAGCCTCTGCGGGCGGCGGCGCCGTCACCTGCAAGGTAAACGGCAAGCGCGAAATCATCTCCCTGACCATCAAGCCCGAGGCAGTTGACCCCGAGGATGTGGAAATGCTGCAGGATATGGTGATGGCCGCCGTCAACGAGGCGCTGCGTCAGGGTGAAGAAAACCGCGAAAAGACCATGTCCGCGCTGGCTCCTGCCGGCATGGGCGGCATGTTCTGATGAGCGGCACAGTAGAGCCCATCGCGCGCATGGCCGCGCAGCTGGCGCGCCTGCCCGGCATCGGGCAAAAAAGCGCCCAGCGCCTGGCCTATCATATCGCCGGTATGCCCGAACAGGATGTGCATGACCTGGCCGCCGCCATCTGGCAGGGGCGCAAGGCCGTGCGCTTCTGCGTTGTCTGCGGCAATTACACGCAAAACGAAATCTGCGATATCTGCGCGGACGAGGCCCGGCAAAACGGGCAGATCTGCGTGGTGCGCGATCCGCGTGACGTAGCCGCCATGGAACGCATGCGCGACTATCACGGCCGCTATCATGTGCTGCACGGTGCGCTGTCCCCCATGAACGGCGTCGGCCCGGAGGATATTCATATCCGCGAGCTGCTTGCCCGCCTGTCCACCGAAAAGGTGGACGAAGTGATTTTGGCGACCAATCCCGACATCGAGGGTGAAGCCACTGCGGCCTATATCGCCCGGCTGATCAAGCCCATGGGCGTGCGGGTTACGCGCATCGCGCATGGCGTGCCGGTGGGCAGCGATCTGGAATATGCGGACGAGATTACCCTGTCCAAGGCCATGGAAGGCAGGCGGGAACTGTAATGCTGCACTTTTATTACGGCGTAATGGGCTCCAGCAAAACAGCCATGCTGCTGATGCAGCGCTACAACTGCCTGCAGCAGGGTTTCAAGGTAGCGCTGGTCAAGCCCGCCATCGATACGCGCATCGACGCAAACACCGTTTATTCCCGCGTAGGCCTGCAGGCGCAGGCGGATATCGTGCTGGAAGCCGGGCATAGCGTGCGGGAGCAGCTTTCCTGGCTGGCCGTACGGCACGCGCACAACGATTTTCCCTATGTGTTTGTAGATGAGGCGCAGTTTCTCACCGAAGCGCAGGTACAGGAAATCGCCGATATGTCCGGCGAACACGAGTTTTACTGCTACGGGCTGAAAACGGACTTTATGGGCAACTTTTTTCCCGGCTCCGCCGCGTTGATGCGCCTGGCCGAGGATATCAGCGAGGTGCCCGGCGGCCTGTGCTGGTGCGGCTGCAAAGCCACCATGAACGCCCGCGTAAACGGCGCAGGTCAGGTGATCAAGGTGGGCGAGCAGGTGCTTATTGACAATCAGCAGTCCATCCGTTATATCGGCCTGTGCTATAAGCACTGGAAAATGGGGAAAGCATATGCTTGAACAACTCAACGCTTATACGGGAGCTTTGCTCCTTTTCTGCGGCGCGCTGCTGATATTGGGCTGCGCGCTGCTTTGCATGCTGCTGGTTCGTCAGCGCCGCCAGCAGGAGCGCATGCGCGACCAGACCGAGCGCAACGTGGATCGCATTACCGACTGCGTAGCCCAGGGCAGGCAGCAGCTCAGCGATCAAACCGCCAACGCCTTTGCCACGCTGGAAGACCGGCTGCGCGGCGAAATGGCGCGCCAGCAGGCAGCCTCCTCCGCCGCCATGGCCGAAAACGGCCGCGACCGCGATCAGCGCCTGGATCAGCTGGGCGCACGGCTGGATGCCTTCGGCCAGGCGCAGGATACGCGGCTGCACCGCATGTCCGTCACGCTGGATGAAAAGCTGTCGGCCAATGATCAGCGCACCGAAAAGCTGCGCGAATCGCTGGCGCAAAGCATGGAAAAAATGCAAAAGGACAACGCCGAAAAGCTGGAAAGCATGCGTCAGACCGTGGATGAAAAGCTGCATGAAACGCTCAATAAGCGCCTGGGCGAAAGCTTCTCACTGGTCAATGAGCGCCTGGAGCAGGTGTATAAGGGCCTGGGCGAAATGCAAAGCCTGGCCACGGGCGTGGGCGATCTCAAGCGCGTGCTCAGCAATGTAAAAACGCGCGGCATCTGGGGCGAGGTGCAGCTCGGCACACTGCTGTCTCAGATGCTGGCGCCCGGCCAGTACGCTGAAAACGTGGCCGTCGTGCCGGGCTCTGCGGAGCGCGTGGAATTCGCCGTCATCCTGCCCGGCAAGGACGATACCCACAAAATTTATCTGCCCATCGATTCAAAGTTTCCCATGGAGGATTACGACCGCCTGCTGACCGCCGTAGACGGCGGAGACCCAACGCAGGTGAACGCCGCCAGCAACGAGCTGTGCGGCGCCATCCGCACCGAGGCCAAGCGCATCGCCAAAAAGTATATCGTCCCGCCCTATACCACCGATTTTGCGGTGATGTTTTTGGCTACCGAGGGCTTGTACGCCGAAGCGCTGCGCAGCCGCGGCCTGATGGAAGAATTGCAACAGAATCAGCGTGTGCTCATCGCCGGGCCGTCCACGCTGTCCGCGCTGCTCAGCAGCCTGCAATTGGGCTTCCGCACGCTGGCCATCGAGCAGCGCTCCGCCGAGGTGTGGCAGCTGCTGGGCGCGGTCAAGACCGAGTTTGGACGTTTCAGCGATCTGTTGGATCAAACGCAGCAGCGGCTGCGCCAGGCAGGCGAAACCATCGAAAAGGCCTCCGTGCGCACACGCGCCATCAACCGTCGCCTGCGCGATGTGGAAGCGCTTAGCGACGCACAGTCGGTAAAGCTGCTGCCCCTGGACGACGCGCAGGATGAAGAATCCGCCAGCTGATCGCGGCAATTTTGCAGTCATATTAAACCGTCCTTTTGCCATAATAACGCTGAAGGGAGTTGTTATGGATGATGGATCAGGTGTGCAATGAAATCAAAAGGGTGCTGCTGGCCGGCGTTGGCCTGGCGGATAAGGGCATTCAAAAGGTTGGACAGGGCGTAAACAGCCTGTCCCAGCACGGCGAGGAAGTGTGGCAAAAGCTGACCGCCAAGCAGAAGTGCGCATCCTGCCCGCAGGATGAAATCGACGAATTGCTGTCCAGCCTTTCCCCCGAGCAGCTGGACGCACTGCGCAGCGCGCTCAATGTCCAGCCGTCTGAAGCGCCTGAGCAGCCGCAAAATGATGAAAACTCATAAGCAAAATCGCGCCTGTCATCATGACAGACGCGATTTGTTTATGGTTCTTATTCAGCCTTTTCCGTATTTTGCGGCGCAGGGCTCGTTGTTTCGACCGGCAGACCGACCACATAAATCAGCCCAATCACCGTCCAGAAATAACCCTTATAGCCCTTCTTTACCGCCAGCTTGTGGGTCAGCGTGCCCAGCAGCACGCCCGCCAGAATGTACGGCAGCAGCGCCGTCAGGGCAGAATCGCCCGCATTGAACGTATCAGTTAAAGTTCAACCTATTCCCCTCTTTTTGTATAAGCCAGCTTACGCGCGCACGATATCCAGCAGGATATCCACCATTTTCTCCATATCCTCGACGGCGGCGTACTCATAAATGCCGTGGCAGTTCGCGCCGCCGGTGCCAAGGTTGGGGCAGGGCAGCCCCATAAAGCTCAGCCGCGCGCCGTCTGTGCCGCCGCGGATGGGCACGCAGCGCGGCTCCAGGCCGTTCTTGCGGATGGCTGCCTGCGCGCGCTCGATCACATCCATATGCTGCTCCATCACCTCGCGCATATTGCGGTAGGAATCGCGCAGCACCAGCTCCACCGTGCCCGCGCCGTAGCGGGCATTCAGGAAATCCGCCACAAGCTGCATGGTACGCTTCTTTTGTTCCAGCTTGGCTGCGTCATGATCGCGCAGGATATAGCCCGCCTCGGCGTTTTCCTCGTCGCCGCGGATGGCGGTCAGGTGGTAGAAGCCCTCGTAGCCCTCGGTATATTCCGGCTTTTCCTGCACAGGCAGCATGGCGTTAAACTCCATGGCGATGCGTGCGGCGTGCTTCATGCGGTTCTTGGCGGAGCCGGGATGAATGTTGCGCCCATGCACCGTCACCTTGGCCGATGCGGCGTTGAAGTTTTCATATTCCAGCTCGTTGATTTCGCCGCCATCCACAGTATAGGCAAAGTCCGCGCCGAAGGCGGGCACGTCAAACAGATCCGCGCCGCTGCCGATTTCCTCATCGGGCGTAAAGCCGATGCAGATTTTGCCATGGCGGATGCTGCCGTCCTGCAGCACGCGCTCGCACAGCGTCATGATTTCGGCCACGCCAGCCTTGTCGTCCGCCCCCAGCACGGTGGTGCCGTCGGTAACGATCAGGTGCTTGCCGCAGCGCTGAGAAAGCTCGGGAAAGTCCTTCTCGCTCAGCACAATGCCCTTTTCGGCGTTCAGGCAGATATCGCCGCCCTGATATTCCACCACGCGGGGATGAAAGGTGCGGCCGGGCACCGCGTCCACCGTATCCATATGGGCAATCAGGCCGATGGCGGACGCATGATCGCAATTGGCGGGAATTTCGCCATACACATAGGCATGCGCATCCAGGCGGACGTTAGACACCCCCATCGCGCGCATTTCGTCAGCCAGCAGCCTGGCCAGCTCCCATTCGCAGGCCGCAGAAGGGCAGCCCTGGCCGTTTTCATCGCTGGTTGTATTGATCTTTACATAGCGCAGAAACCGTTCCTGTAAGGTCATTTCCGTTGCTCCTTTTGGATGACTGTCTCTTGCGGGGAAGCGGCAGCACCGTTCCCCCTTGTTATCATACATCCTGCGCCGAATTTGGGCAAGGGTGAATTTACAATCGGTCGTATTGCTTTTGTTTTCCTTCCATGCTACAATCATTGATGGAAGCAAATGCCGCCATAAAGTTTATTTTACGATACGAAATCTCCGGGAGGAATCAGGATGAAGCGAATTTTTCTATTGCTGCTTGCTCTCGTTTTGCTTTGCCCTGCCGCGCTGGGGGAAGAAGACGATGATCCCCCTTATGACTGGCGGGCGGACTGGGAAGCCTGGGGCTACGATCAATATGCCGAAGTGCAGGATGACACGCTCATTATATTTGAGGGCGTTACGGCGCTGAGCCAGGCCAGCCATTCCACCTGGGATCCTATCTCGAGAGAATTTGTGAAAACTAAGCCAAAATTCTTAGAAAATGGCCCGCGCTTTGAGGATATGATGTTTGGCGATCATCCTCCGCATCAGGTATCGCTGCCCTCCACGCTGCGATATATGGGCGGGGAATCCTTCTATTGTCTGCACTTCAACGCCTTCACGCTGCCTGAACAACTGGAGGTATTGGAAGCGGATGCTTTTGAATTCTGCTTTTTCGATGTGCTGCGCATTGAATCCACCCTGCCCGCTCAGGAGCTTTTGAACAGCTTCTATGATTGTACGGTCGTCACCTATGAGGTTCCAGAGGATCATCCACTCTACCAGGCAATTGACGGCGTGTTATTCTCCAAGGATGGCA
>ERZ1026884.2000-NODE-2000-length-9969-cov-3.304620_pt1 | contig 9969 bp, 8 predicted proteins | sample MGYA00380172_ERZ1026884 | MGnify/ENA primary metagenome ERZ1026884 (study PRJEB33269, sample SAMEA4719808) | human gut metagenome | biome: human-associated habitat; feature: organic feature; material: feces | place: Cameroon | collected 2013-10 ... | reverse complement strand
AGGAATGTTCTGCCGATGCAATTGTGCTCTGAGTGTCTCATTTTCGTTTTGAAGGTCACGAACAATCTGTCGCAGGGACTCAACGTCATAGGCTTCAAGGTTCATAAAGGTTCTTCAGCCTCCTCTGCACATTCAATACGATTTCAACACCTTCAGATGTCCTCTTCCAAACTCGCCCATCATCAGAATCAGCGCTGTATAAAACAATCCCATGTTGTAAATCATATATCTGGTCTGCGGGAAAATAATAGCTCCCACCACCATACAATTGACCAGTGTTCCGAGAAGAACCAGTGACGCAAGCAGAATCGTATCAACACACCGCTTCTCTTCTGCCGCATTGCATGAATTCTTTTCTGACACCCGGCATGAAGCACCGGACTTATGTTTTTCCCTCTGGATCAGAAGAAATAAAGTCGACAGATAGGAAATCCACAGGACCAGAGATGCCCAGTTGAGCACCGTGCTGACACGAAGGACGGTATTGACAAAGCCCTTGCGGACATTGTTGATCCAGAGATACAGAAGACGTCCAGGGTTCTGTCGGATCAGCACATGCTCCAGACTCTGACAGATCTGATCCGTCGCAATCGCAAATTCCATGCTCCCCGGGATCAGATCCGGCTGATTCGTTCGCACATAGCTGTCCACAAGAGGATCCAGGACCTCAAAGCCGATGATGTCATAGCTGTCCGCATAGTGTGAGCAGAGCTCCACCCAGGAGCCAGACGGTGCATCTACATATCGAAGCTGCTGCCCTGCAAGCTCTTCTTCCATGCTGAGGAAGAGCTCACGCAGGTTATCCGCGTCATCGGGTGCAGCTTTTTCATTCGATACAAACAGCTCTGCATCCTCCTCGGTAACTGTGTAGAGCAGCGTACTGTCAATCTTATCCGCACTTCCTGTATGGAAGGACCACACTCCGTGGAACGTCAGGTTATAAACGTGTCCGATCAGAAAAATCAGAACTCCTGCACAAAGAAGTGCCGCTACATCCCGGAAGAGCCAGCTCAGCGCCGCTTTTCGTGTTCCTGTTTTACCGCAACATTGCTGACCGCCCTGATTTGCGGCTTGATTTCCTTTTTTCACAAAGCTGCGGTACCGGATCAGGAGCCGCAAATCTGCAAAAAGCGCAGCAGCTGCAAAGATGATCAGGGTAATGGTCAGCTGCTTGTGCTGGGATGCACATAAAACCATCATCAGAACAGAAAGCCGGAGATATCTCTTCCAGGATGTTTCGTTTCCGAGCTCCATTCTGCGGCGCAGCCTCAGATACTGAAAAAGGCTCAGAAGGAACAGGATATAAAAGGAAACGCCAAAGCCTTCTGTCATAATACTCTGCGTGTAGGTTGATCCCCGTTTTGCACCGAAGCGATTCAGAAGATCAACGCCCCACATTACAAGATTTGCCGCAGCAGCATAACGAAGCTTTCCGCTGATTTCATAGCAGAGCTTCGAAAGAAGCCACACCGTAACAGCCGCAAGAATCGACTGGACTACAATAACCGCCATCAGATAGAGAGGCTCCATCGCAGGTGCTTTTCCCCCGAGACGGTCCGTAAGATCCCAGCCGTGCACCTTCATATTTTCACCGAAAAGCTTGCGCATAAGCCACAGGAAGGTGGGATAGATCGGCTCTCTCGTGTAGTCCATCGTGGCGTAGCTGTTCGAATCCCGGCACCAAACCGGCCCGTCAATCAATGCAAAGCCAATGTAGGCTGCAAGGTTTGCAAAAAGGATCAAAGGACTCCAATGCTCTTTGATCCGGCAGGGCAGACTGCGTCGCTTAGTCCTGCTGTTGTTCATGTGGTTCATAAATACGTTTCTCCAGATTTTTCAATTGAATTTATGCTTTTGCCCAGACTGCTTAATCATGACTGCATTTCAGTCTGGGTTACAATTTCTTGCTCTCTGTCCTCTGGAACTCCTTCTGCACAGAAAAATCATCAGAGCCACTCCGGCAAGCGACACAAGAATCCCCGCCGTTCCGCCGGGCGTGCGATATACCAGTCGGATTTCGTGGCTTCCCGCCTCAATCGGCATGCCAAGATACATCAGATTTGCTTTCTGCAGCTTGGCCTTTTTGCCATTATCATATGCTGTCCATCCCTTGCTGTACGGGATGGAGAACACCAGATACCGGTCCTGCTCTGCATTCACCGTTCCTGTGATCTCGCTGCTTGCAAAAGATACCGGATTCCGGTGAAGATCGACATCCGTCATTGTGCAGACGAGTCGATCCACCGCATGCCGCATCATCTCCTCTGTCGGCTGTACAACAACGGCAAGCTCTGACATGGAATAGACTCCTTCGCTCTGGAACGTAATTTCCAGTGCATCTGCTCCATGGCTCCTGTATCCCATGTTGATGGCAAAATCCTTCCAGCCGCTGTAATACTGGTTGATTTCCGTTTTATAGTTCAAAGTCTTGTCCGTCAACGCAGTGCCGTCTCGCAGGGCAGTGACATGGATGGGATAAATTTCCTGCATTTCTGCCTGGGTATCCGATTTCTCGTCTTCCCCGTCTTTCACGCCTTCCCCGTCAAGCGGTCCGGCGTCAAGATCACGCAGCACCAGATAGGTTTCCGCCTCTTCTGCTGCCTCAAAGCGAAGCGTCACCTTCGCTCCGGCCTTCGTCACACGAAAGCACGAGGCAGAGGCTTCCTTCCCCTTGTCTGCAGCAGGCGCCACAGGGCCTTCCAAAGCATTCGAGACTCCGTCGTCGGCTTCTGCAACATACGAAACGCCGTCTCCGGTTTCTACAGTGTACGCTCTCGTTTCCTCCGAGAATTCCGGCTGCACCTGTTCCAGACCGCTTACTCTGGCTTGCAGGCCTTCTTCATTCCCGGTTTCCTGACGGTCCTCATTTCTGGCATTCATCCTCTCTTCGTCTTCACTTTCAAGAACAACGCCCTGAAGCAGTGCCTCCTGGCGCTCGGTCAAATCCATCGCCTCAAACGCACTTCCTGGAACAAAACCGGTATAGGTATAGCCGATTGGCAGTGCAAACGTATTCTGATAAATGTGGTAGGTCGGTACCACGGGCTCCCAGCTGTCATCCCCGTACTCAGCCCCCGATTTTTCCTGAAGGCTCTCTGCGGAATTCCAGGCTTCCACGGTTCCGCAGTCTGCAAAGCCATACGGAACAAACTGCTTCTCGTAATCATTGTCGTAGGCAATGGTGTAATATTTTACCCCGGCAAGTGCCTCCAGCGCAGTCCGATCGTCCAGGCCGGTATAGCTGAAGTTCTGCTCCTCATTCACGCCAAGCGCCTTGAAAAAATCTGCCACTGAGCCGTTTGCAAGGCTCCAGCAGAACTGCGTCGAGGAGGTCTGTGTCTGCGTTCCCGCATTGTAGGTAAGGTCCCGGCCGGTATAACGATAGAATGCCGGTGCTTCCGTCTCTTCAGCATACTGCGTCACCGCAGCCGACTCATTCCGGTTTGCGGCAGTCATGTACTCTTCAGCCGTCTGCTCATCCGCAAACTCCGACGGAAAGCCGTTCTGACCGGAGCCGCCGTTTTCTCCTGCGGGGATGCGGACGTAGCCGATTACAATATTCAGCGCAAGCGTCACAAGGACAAGCGAAAATGCGAGGCCCCGGCCAATGTTTTTCCCCCGGAAACGGACCTGCTCATCGCTCCAGACAACCGTAAGGACAAAGGCGAACAGGAATTCTACGGCAAACGTCCACCGGTTGATCACATACGCCCCGCCATTCATCACGTATCCGGCAGCAGGCAGGCACAGCATCACAGCAGCACCGATGACTGCAAGCTTCAGCTGCCCGTTCCCCCGCAGGAAAAACAGTGTGATCACCGCCGCAATGCAGACAACCGACAGACAGAGCTCGGTGTCATACAGCGGATGGTTGATAAAGGTCACCGCATTTTTCAGAAGCTCCGAATAATACTCCTTCTCATAGATAAGAGGCAAACCATACGATGTGGCATTTCTCGGATCGCTTTGAAACTGCACCAGAATCGGAATCAGCACCGCGCCTGCTGCCATCGTTCCCGCAGTGGCATAGCCAAGAAGCTGCAGGAGCCTGCGGAGTGCCTCCGGAATCCAGCTTGCGCAGTTCCTGTGATGTGTTTGCCCCGCTCCTGCGGTGCCAGCGCCTGCATTTCGGATCGCCTGTTCTCCGCGCGTCCTCGCGATTACCCGCACCAGTGCATAGACCGCGGTCATCCATGCAAGCATGTAGAAGAAATAGAAATTGGACAGGGCCGCAAGCCAGACGGTCACAAGGAAAATACGCGGCTTCCTCTCCCACAGAACCTTCTCAACCCCCAGGAGCAGAAGCGGCAGGTAGATCATCGGGGTCACGAAAAACGGATGCAGCATTCCAAGATACAGCACGGTTCCGCTGAAAACATAGCAGAGAGCACCGCATAAAATCGGGAACGAACCGGAACCTGTAGTCGTGCAGCTCCCGGTTCCATGGAGCTGCTTTCTTCCGATCATATATTCTGCATACGCAGAAAACGAAAGTCCTGCGAGATATGGCCGCAGCAGGATCAGAAATTCGAAGTAATACTTGGTAAACCGCTCCGGAATGAATACCGTCAATGCCGTCAAAGGCTCCCCGATGCAATAATAGTGGAGCGTTGTCAGAACATCCGATCCATATCCAAGGCCGAAGGACCAGGCCTGCGGCGTCAGAGAATGATCATGAAGAAGATGCCACAGATTCCCCCGAAGCCACTTCCCGTAATAGGCAAGTGCGCGGAGATGCTGCCTCCATGCATCCGCATGGTAGACCAGCGAACGGTTCTGCAGCCTGAAGAACAGGACCAGGAGTCCAGCCAGAATCAGATACAGAATGGTATATATCAGGAAGTACCGCAGTCTGCGGTTTGATTTGCGATTTTTCAACATGTTTTCCTCTTCGGCACCAGCTTCGATTCCATGGTGTTCAATATCCTGCAGGACATCCTCAGGAGGGCGCTCTGCGTTTTACGGTACCAGCCTTCTCACAAGCGGAATCTTCTTCAGCAGCCAGGTAATTCCCGCACCGCTCCCATCCTGCTTCCGAAAAGCTTCTCGTAGTCTGCGTATTTCAGAAATACAAAAACAGCAGCTGCCTGCAGAAAGGCCGGAAAATTCGTATATTCCTTAAAGGTAACATCGACTCCGATCTCCCCCTCGGAAGCAAGGATCGTTCCGATAAACTGCATCAGCCATCCAATGATCCCGAGCAAATAGAAGACACACCGCGTCTTCCTATCCAGATCCACGCGGTCCAGAACATACCCGAGCATGACATAAATCAGATATCCTCCCGCGATCGGAGGAATCAGCTCATGGTTCATCTGAACATCAAGAAGCCGACAGATACGACTCTGCCGCAAGGCTCCAGAACAGAAACGGAATCAGAGTACGCGATATTCTCTTTTTCAGAAATTCCACTGTGGAATACCGCTCCCGATAATCCAGCAGGTTGGCGCCAGACAACATGAAGAACACCGGAACCGGCCAGTAAAAAAAGGTTTCCAGAAAGCAGGAGGTGATCCAGAGTCTCCCTCCCGGCTTTGTCCAGAACACAAAATTTGTATGAAGAATGATCACTCCGAGGCAGGCTGCCACATTCGCAGCTGCCATGTAGAATTTTTTCTCATTTGTTTTCGTATGACACCTCCGCTTCAGGGACATTTAGCTTCCTGCAGATATTCTCCAGAATCTCACAGGTCTTTGCTACTCCGGCAGCAACGCAGTACTCCATCAGAGCAGTGTCGCAATTTCTTTCATAAATTCGGAATGCCTGCCGGTATTTTGACTGATTCAGAATGATTGCAGGCATCCATCCTTCGTTCAGGAGCATCTGATCCATGACAAAACGGCCGGTACGCCCGTTCCCATCCTGAAAAGGATGAATCATTTCAAATTGAAGATGCAGCTCTGCAATTCTGCGGATTTTCCGGGTGATATCTTCCTCCATTCGGTTCTCGCGGACATTCTGCAGCCACTGCTCCATTTTCTCCGAAATCTCCTCCGGCCTTGCAGGCATCCACGCGACCTCGGCAATGCTTCCCACATACACCTGCCGGGTTCGAAACGCTCCGTCTGTACCCATGATGATTCCATTGATCCGGTGGAGCAGTTCCAGGTCGATTTCTTTTCGATCCGTAAAGGAAAGCTCACAATTTGCCTGATAAGCAGTCTTCGCTTCCGTGTACTCTGAATAGGTGTGGCCGCTTCGAACCTCGTCATATTCCAGCGCATCCACCGTTTCTTCCAGTGTCAGAGTATTGCCCTCCAGAGAATTCGTATTCCACGACAGACGGATCCGAAGTTCCTTTTCAAACGCTTTTCTTACTTCCCCCGAAATTGAGGAATATTTGTATTTATTTACAATGGATTGAATGATCCGGTAGTATTTCTCACTTGAAATCTGCATTTGCCTTCCGCTTCTCTCTAATCATCTGCACTCCACAAAAAATCCATACATCAACATTTTACCTCAAAAAATGCCGACGTATGGATATTATTGTTGTTTTTAACCGTTTGAGATGTCAATCGGCATCGCAGGCGATCGTGATGGAATCTAGTCAGTATCGCGGATTGCTGCGACACGAAGCTTCGGCTTCATGCTTCCTCCAGTGCATAGCCAAGAACACTTGCTGCTTCCCGGCAGAGCTCCTGAAACTGCAGATTAAGCCGGCTTCGGATTTCATTTGTGGGAATCGTGTCGGAATCCGGGAGTACCGGATGCTGCCGCGATCCTTTTGAAAGGGACTCCAGAATGTCGGGGTGCTTCGCGTTGTTCAGGATGATCCGGCTCGCAGCTTCGTTCCGATCAAACGGACAGCCACGCAGAATGTCATAAGTGGACAGAATATCCTTGCCAAGGTCCGATGGCATTCTGCTGTTTTCCAGCTGTTTCAGAAGCTGCTCCAAACTCACGCGTCTTACTTTCATAGGCGAATGGCTCCTTTCTGAAATCACAATTCAGGTTGCCTTTCGCCCTATCATACGATATTTTCTGTTTATTTGGTTGCGCTATTTTTCTGCTTGAGCTTTTCTTAGCATGACATTTACGCGCCAGGCGGCTTTTGTATTCTCTGCTATCGTCTCCCCGCTCCCGGCGATGACTTTCTGTTCCACAGGAATTACTTTGTCCCGGTCAGAGGCATCTCTATCTGACTTTTCTGTTCCGCAGGGATTATTTCGACCGGCTAAATGCATCTCTATCTTGCTTTTCTGTTCCACAGGGATTATTTCGGCCGCCTGAATGCATCTCTATCTTGCCTTTTTCCTCCACAGGGATTATTTCGGCCGCCTGAATGCATCTCTATCTTGCTCTTTCCCTCCACAGGGATTATTTCGACCGGCTGAATGCATCTCTATCTTGCTTTTCTGTTCCACAGGGATTATTTCGGCCGTCTGAATGCATCTCTATCTTGCCTTTTTACCCCACAGGGATTATTTCGGCCGCCCCGGATGCATCCCTGTTCTGTCCAATAACCGATTTTCACGATCGTATCACAAAAGACAGCAAAAGCGGGGGCCAAATGCCCCCGCTCCGGTTCCTACTGTCCGAAAAATTTTTTCGATGCGCCTGCGTACCTTCCGCCGGCCTCTGTGCCAATCATTCTGCCGGTCTTTCTGCGCGCACTTTTTTACGCGAACTTCACTGCCGTGTTCAGTGCGATCTCCATCATATCCGTGAAGCTGTCCTGGCGCTCCTGTGCGGAGAGAGCCACCGGCTTGAAGAGATGATCGGAAATGGACAGAATAGCCAGTGCCTTCTTGTGGTTTGCGCATGCTGTCCAGTACAGGCCTGCTGCCTCCATCTCAACGCAGAGGTGTCCGAAATCGCGAAGCTTCTCGTTCACGCCGGTCTGCGGATAATAGAAGAAATCCGAGGTATAAACCTTGCCAACCTTGTAGTTGCAGCCCTGTGCCTTGGCATTCTCAACCGCCTCTGCGAGCATGTCGTAATCTGCGCAGGCTGCCAGCTGTCCGGGAATTCCGTATGCGTTTCCATAGTTGGAGTTGCTGGATGCTGCCTCAGCGATGACAACGTCCTTCGCATCTACATCCATGTCCAGTCCGCCGGCAGAGCCGATGCGGATGATGGCTTCCACACCGAACTGGCTGTAGAGCTCCTGCGTGTAAATGCCGATGGACGGAACGCCCATGCCATGACCCATAACGGAAATTCTCTTTCCCTTGTACGTTCCGGTAAAGCCCAGCATGTTGCGGGTGTCGTTGAAGCAGACCACGTCGGTCATGAACTTCTCGGCAACGGCCTTTGCGCGGAGCGGATCGCCCGGCATCAGAACAACCTTTGCGAGCTCATCCTTTACTACGATACTTGCGGAAATACTTTCTCTCGGTTCCATATTCTCTTCCTCCTGATTATGTGAATCCCTCTGTTTCCTGCTGTGCTGCCGCCTGTCTCCGGAAAACATTTCCCCGGCACCCCAGCAGCTTTTCTGACGGACACGCCTTACCGGTCGAACAGCTTCTTCAGGTTCTCTTCAAACGGCGGATATACAATGCCGCGCTCGGTTACGATTCCGGTCAGAAGCTCATGATCGGTCACGTCGAAGGACGGGTTATAGCTCTTGACCTCCTTCAGTGCCATCGGCTCCGCGTACCACATATCCTTGACTTCCTCAGGATCGCGCTGCTCGATGTGAATGTCAGCTCCTGTCGGTGTGTCGAAGTCAATCGTGGAGGACGGGCCCAGGGTGTAGAACGGGATTCCGTAGTGCTTTGCCAGGATCGCAACGCCGGAGGTGCCGATCTTGTTGGCAAAATCGCCGTTTGCCGCAATGCGGTCGCAGCCGACGAATACGGCGTTTACCCAGCCCTGCTTCATGACGATGGATGCCATGTTGTCGCAGATCAGAGTCACATCGATTCCTGCCTTCTGAAGCTCATAGGAGGTCAGTCTTGCACCCTGAAGGAGCGGTCTTGTCTCATCGGCAAACACGTGCAGCTTCATGCCCTGCTCCGTTGCATAGTAGATAGGAGCCGTTGCCGTGCCGTAGCCAAGGCAGGCAAGATAGCCTGCGTTGCAGTGCGTCAGAATTCCGTCGCCGTCCTTGATGAGCGTTGCGCCGTATTCCGCGATTCTGCGGGTCATCTCGGTGTTCTCTTCCTCGATTGCCTTTGCTTCCTTTCCAAGGAGCTTTACAATCTCTGCCACCGGCTTGTCGCTGTTATCTTCCACCACCTTGATCTGACGCTTCAGCGCCCAGGACAGATTCACTGCCGTCGGGCGGGAGCTGTTGAGATAGTCCGCCTGCTTCCGGAATTTCTCCAGAAACTCCGGATAGGGCAGCTCCTCATAGCGCTGTGCCAGCACGTACATGGAATATCCGGCAAAAATACCGATCGCCGGTGCCCCTCTTACCTGCAGCAGCTTGATGGCCTTCCATGCCACCTCTTCCTCATGAATTCTCAGATACTCCTCGTGATTGGGAAGTCTCGTCTGGTCCAGGATGATGACATCCTTCTCATCGTCCGACAGCTTGATGATGTCGAGACGCTTCTCGTTCTCACTGCTCATTTTGCATTACCCTCGTCTTTCTGTAATTGTTTCGGAAACACAGTTACATTGTAAGACTCAGCCAAGGACAGCGTCAATGATCTCCGCGGGCCCCATTTTCACAAATCCGTCGGGATCCGTGAGGACGCCGTGCTCCAGATCCCAGTGCATAAGGTTTCCGCCCCGGTAGTCCAGCGCACATTCCCTGGTCGCATAGAAGCTGTGGCATCGGGGAAAATATTTTGCCATGGCAGCCTCTGCGACGGCGTAGGACTGCGTGGTCTTCTCTTCCTTTCCGGGCAGCATGCTGCCGGAAATCTGGACGCCCGTGTTCGGGCTGCTGTGCGTCAGAACGACGCTCCCGTCCTCACACTGACCGATGGCAATCCAGACATGACCATTCATGCTGACAATGTCGCCGGGACGGTACTCCGTGATCTCCTCGTTCGGCACATAGGTCCCGAAGC
>ERZ1026884.1999-NODE-1999-length-9971-cov-5.354982_pt1 | contig 9971 bp, 7 predicted proteins | sample MGYA00380172_ERZ1026884 | MGnify/ENA primary metagenome ERZ1026884 (study PRJEB33269, sample SAMEA4719808) | human gut metagenome | biome: human-associated habitat; feature: organic feature; material: feces | place: Cameroon | collected 2013-10 ... | reverse complement strand
AATAGGAGAACAATAGGAGAACGATAGGAGAACAATAGGAGAACAATAGGAGAACAATAGGAGAACGATAGGAGAACGATAGGAGAACGATAGGAGAACGATACGGAAAATATACCATTGGAATTGTTGGGCGGACTGCGATGCCGTTTCATTGTTAATGATTTTTCAGGAGTTAATAAAGTCGATTTTGGGACATTTCTTTTAGATGACGGCCTCTATAATACACTAAAAAGCCATTCGGCATAGCAAGTTTCCCCTTGGGTGAAAGTAGGCTTGCTGCGCAAGTAAAGTGTGCTCCGCACAAGGCAAGCCCATAACAAATGAAAAAGCTAATGAAAATAGCAAATGAAATTATTGCTGTCCAGTAAAACTTCAAAGAACATAAAAATCCTCCCCGAAGTCCCGTAAAATAGGACTTCGGAGTTTATTTTTTCAAAAGTAAGCCCCCTTAATCGAAAAGACTTAGTTCTGGCGGTGCTTTTTGCTCCTCCTTTGCAAGGAAATCATTCCAAGTTTTTTCGGGGGTTTCCATAAATGCGATAAAATCGACTTTGTACGATATTTGTATGGCAAACAGAGGGCGTCAGAATATAGAATTGCTTGTCTACCCTATGTAGCTAAGCAAATTATACCTCGCAGCATGAAAAATAAGGCTTTCAGTCCTTTTCTCTAAAACTGCTGGGCGTGTCACCCAAGTGCTTCTTGCAGAAGTCGGAGAGATAGTTTGGGGTAAAGTTATACTTGGCGGCAATCTCCTTAATGGTCATGTCCGTGGTCGTGAGGTCCATGAGTATGCTTATCTCGCGCCTTGTGTTGAGCCAATGCAGGACGGACATGCCGAACGCCTTCTTGAACTTGCGGTTGAAGGTGGCAATGGGGACGCCGGTGAGCGCGGCGAGTTCCTGAGCGTTAACGCCGCAATTGTAGTGGCGGAACACCAGCTCACGGAACTCGAAGTCCTCGCTGGTCTTATATCTGAACATATAGATGAGGTCGTCACGATGGAACAGCTTGCTGAGCATCATCAGTATGATGTATCGCTTTAACTCCATGAAGCGTATGTCCAGCAGATTGCTTGCCAGTTCCTTACGTGTAAGTTCCAATTCCTCCATCAGCAGCTTCGGTATGGGCAGCGTGGGCAGCTCATCCTTGGGACGATGGCGTACTTTCTTAATCTGTGCATCGTCAGAAGCCTTGAGCAAGAGTCCATTGCATAAATCCATCGACGAATTGAAGAAACAATACAGAATCACGGCATCGTCAATACCGCGTATCAATACGTTGTCGCGTTCGTGTGCCACGAACACATTTACCCCCCCCACGGCCTGTTTCATGTAGACGCCAGTGGACACACGCACCGTCCCTTCCAGGACAAACACCAGCCCAGAGTTGGGTATTTTGCAATAACTGACCGTCTGGTCCTTGACAAGGCGCTCTATACGGAACAATGCCTGTCGGTTACTGTCGTTGTTTTCGCATGTGGAATTGTCTGCATCGGATGCCGGAACTATGGTGGAATCTGTCATGTTGTCCGTTTTATGTATTTGTTCTCTTATCTTTGATAAAATATTAGCCTATCTCTAACATAGAAACAGGTCTTGTGGTACTGCAAAGTTATAAAAAGTATTCTACTCACCCCCGGTTTGATAAGAAAACTTCAGAAGTTGACCTTTATTTTAAAATGAGCGTTATTCGTTGTCGTATGATTGATTTGCGTTGAATTAGAATATGACGATTGTTTTTTATGCGTTGTAATTTTGCAACCGGAAACGTAAAACAACTTTTTCCTTACATAAAATAGTGAGAAGGACAGTGTGTAAACACTTACATATAAAAGAATAGTGACGATAACTGAATAATAATATTTAATGAGTCTTAGATTTTTATTAATGATGCTGTTTCTTTCTGTAGGCTTCTTCCAGAAAGCCACTGCGCAGGAAGTGGCGGTAAAGACCAACGGGCTTTATTGGATGACCACCACTCTGAATGCAGGTGTGGAAGTGGGGTTGTCGCGTAAGGTAACCTTAGAGCTTGCCGGAGCGTACAATCCTTGGACGTTCAAGGACAACAAGAAGCTGCGTTTCTGGCTGGTGCAGCCCGAAGCCAAATACTGGTTGTGCGAGAAGTTTGAGGGCCACTTTATTGGTGTTCATGCACATGCAGCACAGTTCTACAGCACACTTGCCAACCATCGTCGTGACGGCTATCTTGCAGGAGGAGGCATCAGTTATGGTTATGACTGGATTCTTTCGCCACGCCTCAACCTTGAAGCGGAAGTGGGATTGGGATATGCCCATCTGTGGTATAAGGAAAGCGACTGCATACCTTGCATAAAAAAGTATGAGCGTAAACACAAGGACTATGTGGGGCCGACGAAGGCTGCCCTGTCGCTGATTTACTTTTTCTAAATAACATTGCTCTTAATGAAACAGAACATCAAACATATAACATTCCTGTCCGCTATAGCTGGACTGATTATGATGACGGGATGCGCCACGCATAAGGCTGGAAAGGTGGTGACCACCACGCCTGCGCCCTATGCGCTGACTCCCGATTCTACCAACAGGGCACAGCTGGACGTAACATTCCATGTACCGGGGCATTACTTCTCAAAGCGCAGCCGCATTGTCATCACACCGCAGATTATGACGGGCGACTCGGTGGTGGGCGAGTGTATGCCAATAACCGTTTATTCACCCATATACAGCAAGAAGGCGGAACGTCAGCGAGCCCTTGAGGGAAAGGAAGACGTTTATGAGGGACACATCGTGAAGGCGGACCGTACGTCGCGCCCAATGGAGGTGCCTTACTCGGAGGTTGTGCAGCTAGCGCAGGACATAACTTCTGCACGCGTTAAGGCGGTTGTCTCTACAGACGGATGTGGCGAGTGTACGGGCATCGACACCATTGACGTGGCAACCATCACTACGCCCGTAACGCTCATCGACGTGAAGAAAGAGCTGAAATTGGCATGGATAGAACCCGAATTCTGCATCCGTCCCAAGGTGATGGAGGGCAAGGGAGTGGCTAATCTCCAGTTTGTCATCAACAAGCACGACATCAATCTCGCTATGGGCAACAACCGCCGCGAGCTGGAGAAGATGGTGGCAAAGCTGTCGCCCGTACTCAGCGATACGCTTGCGACGCTCACGTCATTGAAAATCTTCGGTATGGCGTCTGCAGACGGACCGCTGTCGTTCAACACGCCGCTCTCGCGCAATCGTGCCAACTCTGCCAAGAACTGGCTGGTGGAAAGACTGGGTATCAGTCCGAAGCTGCAGAAGACCATAAAGGTGGGGTCGCGTCCTGAGGGATGGCAGCCCATCCTTGACGCAATGATGGCTGACGGACATCCTGACGCTCCCAAGGTGAAGGACATTCTCGTACGCTATGCTGACCAAAACGATGACGTGGCGGAACACTACATCCGCCAAATGGACTGCTGGAAAGACATCCGTGCCAAGTACTTGCAGAAAGACCGTAAGGTGGAGTATGTCTATACATATAAGATACGTAGTTTCACCACCGATGCCGAACTCCTCAGTATGTATGAGAAGCGTCCAGACGCTTTCAATGAGGACGAGATGCTCCGCGTGGCAACACTTGCCAAGAACCATGAGCAGCGTAAGGAGGTTTATCTGACGCTGATGAAGTATTTCCCGCAGTCGGCTATTGGAGCCAACAACCTGGCTGTGCTTTACCTCCGCGAGGGTAATGCGGAAGAGGCGCAGCGCGTGCTCAACCGTCAGAAGAAGTACACCCCAGAGCAGCTCAATACGCTCGCAGCAAGCTACGTGTATGCCGGCGACTATGAGCGTGCCGTGGAACTCTTGCAGGACGTCAATCTGCCCGAAGCACGATATAACCTCGGACTGATAAAGGCCAAGCAGCGCCGCCTCAATGAGGCTTACGAGCTGCTCCGTCCATACTCCGACGTCAATTCGGCTGTAGTGGCGCTCAGCGTCAACCGCAACGACGAAGCCCGCGACATCATGGACAGCGTGAAGGCTGCGACGCCCGTGGCAGAATATGTGAGGGCCATGGTGGCAGCACGCTTCAAGGAGCATGATGCCTTCTTCCTCCACATCGTCAAGGCATGTGAGGACGAGAAGCTGCGCATGAGGGCTGTGGACGAACCCGACTTCTATGGCTATAAGGATGACGAGCGCTTCCGTGCAGTCATCAACAGATAACATAATGGACAACCGACAATATGAAAATATCGCTTAAAAGCATTCTGCTCATTCTGCTGCTTGTGCCCGCACTCACGTCGTGCATCAGGGACGAGATAGAGGATTGTCCGCCGCTACAGGTCAACATTGCTGTGAAGGACAAGAATTACTTCAACGTGGACAAGGTGGACATGGAAGAACGCCGCTCCGATGACCTCGCTTTCCGCGAGTATGTGCCTACATTATTCTATATGTTGCGCGATGCCAAGACAGGCGAGGTGATGGAAGAGCAGGGCGTGTTCAGCGTGGAAGGTGAAGGAAAGACCGTACCAGTGGAGTTCTGCCCCTGTCTGCCGCACGGCACATACGTGCTGACTGTGTGGGGAGGAATGAAAGACATGACAAGCCTCAGCGAAGACCGCACCGCCTTGACCCTACATCCTGAACATGCCGAGGGAGACGACATATATCTCGTCAACGACACCCTCGTGTACGACGCTTACCGCTATGACTACACCGTGGAAATGGAACGCACAAAGGGTAAGCTCATCGTTGAGGCGGAGGGACTGCCGCAGGGCATTGGCCGGATGACGACGGACGTGAACGGACTGTTCGGAAAGGTAAACTCAGACTTTATCTACTCCGGCGAGACACACGTCAGCAACACGTCTGCCGTTACGGCGGACCAGAAGGTTAGGATGAGCAGCATTATGGCTCCATCCGTTGGCAGTGGCACATCGCTCGTGGACGTCAGTTTCACCAGGAAAGACGGCGCCTCTGACACGCTCCTTCCGAAGCCCGCCGACGTGAAAATAAATATGGAGCGCAATCGGATAACGATGTTGAAGTATGTGTTTAATCCCGATGCTGACAAGTTCACCATATATATTAAGGTGAACGATAACTGGGAGGAGATACACGGAATGATATTGGATTAATTACAATCATAAACACAAAAAATCAAATTATGAAAAAAAGTATTATTCTTGCACTCGCAGTAGGTACATTCCTGTTCAGTGCATGTGGTAGCGACGACGCTCTCGAGGGCGGCGTAGCACAGAACGACGCAGCACAGCAGATTGTGCTGCAGGTGGCAAGTGACGGTGATGGTCTGCAGACACGTGCAGGTCGTCCGCTCTATTCATCAGCATCATTGCAGTCTATTGAGAACGTTCGCGTATTGGTTTACAAGGCTGACACAAAAGAAATCGTTTATGACAGCCAGAAGTCTTTAGACTGGAAGAAGAGCCTTGAGTATACCACAGGCGGTCATGGCCGTCGTCTTACCATCACTCTCAAGGGTAAGGATAAGATTCAGACAGATGGCGACTACAAGATTGTTGCTGTAGGTTATAGCGATAACACCGGCTATAATTTCGTACAGGATGTTAAGGGTGAAGAGTCTCTTAAGGGGCAAACTTACACCGACATCACAGCCACTTTGAATGCTGCTACCAATGATGCAGAGGAAGTGTTCGCTGGTGACGCTGATCTTAAAATTGATGATAAGTTGAATGTGTCAAATAAGGCTACAGGTGAGATTGGTGCTGCCGTTACTTTGCGTCGTCAGGTAGCTGGTGGATTCGGCTATTTCACCAACATTCCTGCACAAATCGACGGCGTTAAGGCTAAGTATCTTCGTCTTGTTATGCGTTCAAAGAACAATGTGCTGACATTCAACAACTTTAACAGCGACTTTACTGAATCAAATCAGAAATTGAAGTATGTTGTAAACGGTTCACGTTCAGCTGATGCTCCCGCAGCTGATGTTCATTACATTAATGGCGACGAAGCTTACACTCTCTACTCTATTAATTTGTACGATTGGTTCCCTAATAAAGATGAGAATGGTGATGGTTTCTTGAACGAGAAGGACAACTGGACGAAACTTGGTTCTGTAAAGGCTACTTTGGTTAATGGTTCTGTATTCGCAGGCAAGTTCATCGTTCCTTTCGAGAAGACAGCTGGCAAGAACACAATGGAGCTTCAGCTGTTGGATGAGGATTATCACATTATCAAGGTATGGAACGTTACCATTCCTGACGTAAACAACAACTCTTCCCTTGGTCTGACAGACGAGAGCGCTTCTGTCTTCAACGTAGTTCGTAACCACATGTACAACCTTGGTGTGAAGACAAATCAGGACACTAAGCCTGAGCCGGGCAACCCGGATCCAGAGCCTACCCCCAATCCGAATCCTGGCACAGACGAGCCTGAGGACTTGTCAAAGGGTCAGAACCTCGTGCTGAAGGTTAACGACAACTGGGAGACAATCCACCAGTTGGGTATCGAATAATATCGATCATTATAAATCCGAGAACACTCCCGGAAGTCTTTCTGGGCTTTCGGGAGTGTTTTTTTTACTTTAAACATAAACACATCTTATGCTCTTACGCCCCATCCAATGAAAGATATGATTAGAAAATCATTTATAAACAGTTTTTACGTTTGTCTTGCCACCACCATATTGGCAAGCTGCAATGCAAGCGACGAAGCGTTTCCGCCTTTCGCTGACAGCACACGTGCCGTGACTGTGGAGATGAAAGTGGGTGTGAGCGGAGGCGTCGTGTCAAGGGACCTGACCACATGGGATGGCGCACAGCAGGTGAATGATATGCGCATATATGTATTCCGTTGTCCTAAAGACAAGAAGAATACCCCCGAAGAAACATTCACCTATTACGTTCCTGACGACCTTAAGGCCGCCAACAAAGGCTATTACTCTGTAACCGCTTTCGACAATAAGGAGCCTTATTACTCATACCAACACGGCAACAAACCCCAACAATTTTCATACGAAATCACCCCATATCTCCCCAACAACTACTACTATCAGTTTCTGGCTGTAGGCAGAGACGACAAGTATATGGCTACTGCTGAGCGCAAACTGGATGAGATAAAACTCACAGACGGTACCACCACATTGCAGGATGTAAAGATTGCCCTCACCGATGCAGCCGTCAATAGCGCCAAATTGGGAGTGCTCAATTGCACGGAATTCTTTTCGGGTCGTCTGCAAGACCTGAAAACAAAGGCTGACAATCCAATCCTCGTAGAGCAGGGAGCCCAGCATTTCAACTGCATACTTACCGCAACACGCAACGTAGCGGGTATGATAATGTATGTAACGAACATTCCAACTGTGGTAGACGACAACACCCAAGACCTCACCACACCCGTATCGTTCACCCCAACCAAACTCTCGATAGAGGTGACTGGCATAGAAGGCACAACAATGGTCAACGGAAAGACCGCTCCAAACGATGCCGACAACCTTGTAAACAAGATTGCAAGCGCTACGGGATACCTTACATTGGGCGTTATTGAACTTACTTCTGCCAACGGATGGAATAAGGACGACACTAAGAAAGTGTTCACCCGCCCCGCTGATACGGACAAGGGATGGCTTGCCAACAGCTATATGGTGAGCAACTTCATGCTTCCTACGCCCGTTGAATACATGCTTCAGAGCAAGAACTACGACAAATCGAAAGTGACATTTATGTTGCACTACAGCGACAACGAAGGTCATCACCGATACGACAATATAAAGGACAGGAATACCGAACGAATCCTTTTCCCCATCGAGGCAAACCATCTGTACAGCTTAGGCATAAAGACTTCTCATGTCAACGAGCCGTTTGACTTGAATAAGAATTATCAGCCGACGATGATGGACATGACCATCGACCTGGAACCTGCCTTCGAGAAGAAACACAAATTTGAGACCGAGTAATACGATATAACCGATATGCAGAAATCTCTATTTAGCATACACTACACAAGCATTGCAGCTGCGTTCTGCCTTCTGATTGCTTTGGCGGCTGGATGTACAAGCGACGACAGCCAGTTGAGCGATGCCGGCAATGCCAATACGGGACAAACCAACGAAGTGGTGACTCAAATCCCCATCAAGATAGCATTGGGAGGATATAGCGAGGCAGAACAGTCTGATGCCGACACGCGTGCCTTGCCTCCCGGAATAGGCTCAACACCAGGCACAACCGATGACGGATACACCGAGTCGCAGAGCATTAATGCCGTCAGAGTGATAGCATTCCGACGCAGAGCTACAGCCAAAGAGGACGATGCAAATGGTCAGACTGATGCCGCTGACGGACTCTCGCCATTTGAGTACGACCCACGAAACGACATGACTCTGACCGATTTCAAAGACAAAGACCGCACCGACGGCTTCTATCCAAGTGCCTCGCACAAGCATCGTGTGGTAACGGGACAGTTCGGATTGAGTCAGGGTTTTGAGTATCGCATTGTTGCCATAGCCTATGACAAGGATGAGGTTCTGCCTTATCCGCAGTACGGAGATAATAAGGTGATATACGACGGCATGCTCAATGTAGGCGCAGGCACCACCTATGAGGACTTCTGTGCAAAGTTTAAGGATTATCTTGATCCTAATACAGGAAAAGATGATACCAACAGTTGGGGACATTATCTGTGGCCGGATCGTTTAGGTGCTCCCACCAATGCAGATTGCTTGAGCCGTCGCCTTACGGTAATCCCGCAGTTGTTCTATGGCACCATATATGCGGCAAGCGATGCCAACAAAAATCCCGTTATAGGCTATGACAAGTATGTAGTGGACGGAATAGCCCAGACAACTCTCATCGGCATACTGTATAGAGGTATGGCTGAAGTGGAAGTGAACATCGTGTCGAAGCATCATAGTATAACAGCTAAAACCCAATGGTACTGCCTGCTTGCCGACAATGTGCTTACAAAGACCAGGCTGACAAGCTACGACGACTTCAAGGAGGGCAGCGAGCCGGTTAAGAAATATGTAGATAAGAATGTGAAACTTGGTACTTACACAGCCATAGCATGCCAGAAGTTTGAGAAAGAAGGCAAAACAGTAACGCTCAAGGCGTATCTGCTGCCTGCCAAAACTCATCTCGCAGTAAGAGTGATATTCAGTAACTACCCCTGGATATCGAACGGTCAGATAAAGGCAAAGGACGTTGTGTCGTCCGAAAGTGCTACGGGCGTGATTGAGGTGGATGCATTGAACGACGTGTTCTATCTACGCCGCAACCATAAATACGTGTTTACGTACACTGACCAGGGGTTATTACTGGATAAGTCGCATATCTTAGACTAAGATAGTAGCCTCAAGTACAACCATAAATGGAAATAACAGAATTATGAAACATCATTCTATTGTTATACGATATCTATATATGGTATTGGCGTTGGTGCTGGGCTTGCCAGCTACAATGCAGGCTGCACAGCCGCAGGACGACAATACCAGTCCGTACTTTGAGAGTGCTGCCGTGCGCGACTCGTTCGTGAACTGCAGCAAGCCCATCTGGACCAATAATTGGGACGACCTCCCTCCTGCTAAGGAGAAGGAAGGTTATGTAAAGTTCGACAATGATCCGAAATACGGCAACATGACGTTCCGACGTCTGCGCAACCGACGTGCCTTGACAGGAGAGGAATGCACCATCAACAAGCTCATTGGCGTGGTAGGCGTAGGCAGCTGGGCGAAGGAACTCGGTGCACTAACGGACGAAGACCTCGACAACTATGCTCAGGTGAACGCCGTGGTGAAAGCCGGTGTGACCGTTGACCCTATGGTGAGCGTAAAGGACATGCAGAACTATTACACCAAGGGCACAGTGGCTGGATATGCTATTGTGGCAGGTTCGGGAAGCAGTGTGCTAAGCCTCGACGTCATTAAGGCTTTCTCCATCGGATTCTATCGCGACGGCAAATTGCAGGGTGTTGTGCCTGTTAGAGAGGGTCAGGACGGTTCGGGCGTTACGCTCAAGCTGCTGC
>ERZ1026884.1995-NODE-1995-length-9980-cov-4.170378_pt1 | contig 9980 bp, 9 predicted proteins | sample MGYA00380172_ERZ1026884 | MGnify/ENA primary metagenome ERZ1026884 (study PRJEB33269, sample SAMEA4719808) | human gut metagenome | biome: human-associated habitat; feature: organic feature; material: feces | place: Cameroon | collected 2013-10 ... | reverse complement strand
CATCACGCTGTTCACCAACAGGGTATGGGGGCGCGGCCACAGCGTGCGCGGCGAAAATCTGACGGAGCACCGCGCAAAGCTCGATCCCACGGAAACCTTCATTCGCGCCGAAGTGACGGACGCGAATGGCAAAATGGCCTGGAGCAACACGATCCGGCTGAAATAAAAAGCGATACAAAGGGCAAACAATCGGAAAACGCCTTTCACGCCGAAAGCAAGCGTGAAAGGCGTTTTTTGACTGATAAAAATACAAAACAAGTGCAGAAAGCTGCAGAGATGTCTGATTGGGTAAATAAAAATAAAATATAAAAAGCATATTGCACATTTCTACCAAAGATGATATAGTATAAGCACGTTATGGAAAAATGGACACATGCAAAGGCGATCCTTTTCGCGCAGGCAAACGCGCGAAGAAAATAGAAGGATAAATAAGAAAGGAAGGACACCCTCATGAAGAAAACGTTGGCCCTTTTGCTGGCAGCGCTGCTGCTGATCGGCATTGCTCCCGCTTTCGCCGAGACTGCGGACCCCTATGCCATTACCGAGCCCATCACCATCGAATGGTGGCACAGCCATGAAGAGCAGTATTCCGGCCTGCTGGACGGCATGCTGGAGCAGTTCGCCAAGGAAAATCCCCTGATCACCGTTACGCCCATCTATCAAGGCTCCTATTCCGATATCCATACCAAGCTGATGAGCGCGGTCACGGCCGAAAACGTGCCGGCGCTGTGCGTTGCCAACACCTCCTATCCCGCCATGTACGGCGCGCAGGGCATCTGCACCGATCTGACCCCCTATATGCAGGCCAGCGGCTACGATGTGATGGACTTCGGCGAGGGCCTGGTTGCTTCCACCAGCTATCAGGGCCAGCAGATCTGCCTGCCCTACCTGATCTCCACCCAGGTAATGTACTACAATAAGACTGCCGCCGACGCCGAAGGCATTGAAATGCCAAAGACCTTTGACGACATGGAAGAGTTCCTGAAGAAGGCCACCATCTTCAACGAGGACGGCACCACCAAGCGTTACGGCACCGTCTTTGGCGGCTGGGATTACTGGTACTATGAGATGCTGTACAAGAACAATGGCGTCCAGGTAATCAATGAAGAAGAAAACAAGAGCGACCTGAACAGCGAGCTGGCTGCGCAGATCACCGCCAAGATCGCCGAGTGGTGCGATAAGGGCTATGCCTACTACGCCTACGGCACCGGCGCTTCCTCCAACATGCGCCAGCTGTTCGCGGACGAGGGCACCTTCTCCGTGTTCCACACCTCCTCCCTGTATGACACCTACGTAAACACCCTGGTAAAGGGCAAGTTCGAAGTGGGTATGGCCTGGTGCCCCGGCGGCAACGACGGCGAGACCTTCAAGAGCGAAGTGGGCGGCTGCGTGCTGCTGATCCCCGAAAAGGCCTCTCAGGCGCAGAAGAACGCTGCGTGGAAGCTGCTGCAGTTCATGACCAGCCCCGAAATCAACCTGTACTGGGCCGACCAGACCGGTTACTTCCCCACCCGTCAGAGCGTGCAGGGCACCGAAGCCTATCAGGAATACCTGACCCGCAAGCCCGCGATGGAATCCGTCGTGTCCATGGCTTCCTGGATCAACCCTCGCAACCAGCACCCCGCCTATGACCAGATTGCTAACCTGTGGCGTCATGCTCTGGCCAAGGTGTTCAACGAAAAGGCTCCCGTTCAGGATACCCTGGATGAGCTGGTAACCGAAGTGAACGAAATCCTTGAAGATCAGTAAGCGCTACTGAAGAACCATTTATGCGGGAGGAGGAGGCAGCTCCTCCTCCCATGTTTGATATGAGGTGAATGTATGCAGGCGGCAAAAAGCATCGGCGTAAACAAACGCCCTCTGGGGCACTCCCCGCTGCGCAGGGCGGCTGCGATTGCAATGATCGTATTCGGGGTTATATTCTTTGTGGCCGGGGTCTATGGATACCTTGTCAACGACCTGCGGTGCGTAAATCAGGATCTGTTTACGCGCGTTGCCGCCGCCCGCAAGGCAGCGCTTTCAGCCGGCACCAGCGTATCGGGCGGCATGGGCCTGCTGAGCGAATATCTGAAAACGGCCTGCATTATCATGATTCTTGGCATCGCGCTGACGCTGCTGGGCGTGATGATGCTGGCGCTGCGCAGGGAGCGCTATATTGATTTTCTGTGCATTGTGCCGGCGATGATCTTCTTTATGATGTTCGTATACTATCCGATCATTGATCTGGTGCGTATCAGCTTTACAGATATGAAGCTGGGCAACGATAACTTCAAGCAGGTCGGCTTCAAAAACTACAAGTGGCTGTTCCAGGGCTCGGGCTGGAAGTACTTCTTCCAGTCGCTCAAAATTACCATCACCTACACCTTCTGGGAGCTGGTGTTTACGCTGGTGATCGGCATGCTGCTGGCGCTTCTGTTCAATCATATGACGCGCTATTTCAACGTGCTGCGCGCCGCGGTGTTTATGCCAAAGTATATCGCCGTCTCCACCAGCGCCATCGTATTCTTATGGATCCTCCACGGCAATCACGGCATCCTGAACCATCTGCTCAATATGCTTGGCTTTGAGGGCGTGGATTGGCTGAACAAGGAAGATACGGCCCTTGCGGGCATTCTGTTTTTAACCTTCTGGCGCGTGACGGGCTATGGCATGATGATTTATCTGTCCGCCATGAAGGGCATTCCCCAGGATTATTACGAGGCTGCGGCCATAGACGGCGCGGACGGCGTGCAGCGCTTCCGCCATATCACGGTGCCGCTGCTGACGCCCACCACCGTCTTCCTGCTGGTAACCACGTTTATCGCCAGCATGAAGGTGTTCCAGTCCGTGGACGTTATGACGGGCGGCGGCCCCGGCAAGGCGACCAACGTGATGGTGCAGTGGATTTACAACACGGCGTTCCATGACTTCCGCATGGAACGCTCGGCCACGGTATCGGTTGTGTTCTTTATTATCCTGCTGGTTTGCACGGCGCTGACGATGAAATGGTCCAACCGTAAAACCAACTACGACCAGTAAAGCGGAAGGAGAACGTTTATATGCAAAAAGAAAATCATCTGCTGCGGATGCGCCGCTCCGGCTGGTTTGATATTATGATGCTGTTCCTGGCTTTTGCGCTTGTGCTGGGCGTCCTGGGGCTGGTTGGCGTAATCAGCTATCACAACGCCATGGGCCGCGTTACGGCGGACATGACGGAATACGAAATCACGCACTCGCTTTCCGCCCTGGCGCGCGCCAGAAGCACGTATCTTACGGCGGCGGCCGTCTGCCTGGGCGTTGCGGCTGTGGGGCTTTTGTGTCTGCGCTTTATTTCGCCCCTGGTCCAGGCCGATCCGTGCCGCCAGATGGCCATGCGCCGCACCATGCGGGCGCTGCAGTATATCGCGGCGACGCTCTTTACCCTGGTGATGCTCTTTCCGATTTACTGGATGATCATTTCCTCCTTCAAAACCAGCGAGGAGCTGCTCAATCCCGTGCCTACCCTGTGGCCGCTGAAATTCAATTTTCAGAATTATCCAAACGTTCTGCGCCGCGCGCCGTTCCTGAAGTACTTTTACAACACCATGATTATGACCGCCTTCATCATGCTGGGCGAATTGACGCTGGGCGTGTTGGCGGCGTATGGCTTCTCCAAGGGCAATTTCCCCGGCAAAAACGTGTTCTTCCTGATCGTGCTGGGCGCGCTGATGGTGCCCTTCCAGGTCACGTTTATTCCCATCTATGTGATGGTATCGCGCCTGAACTGGCTTAACTCATTCCCCGGCCTGGTGGTGCCGAACCTTGTATCGGCGTATTTCATCTTTATGCTACGGCAGGCGTTCATGTCGGTGGACGACAGCTATATCGAGGCAGGCCGCATCGACGGCATGGGGCGCATCGGCACCATCGTGCATGTGCTGTGCCCGATGTGCGCGCCTACGCTGATTACGCTGAGCATCCTCTCCTTCATCGGCGGCTGGAACAGCTATTTCTGGCCCAAGATGATCACCACCACCGACGTGCGCCGCACCATCGCCGTGGGCGTCACCTACCTTCGCCAAACCTTCTCCGGCTTGGAGACCTCCAACTACAATGAGATCATGGCCGGCGCGGTGATGGGCATTGTGCCGATCATCCTGCTGTTCCTGATCCTGCAGAAGTACATCATGACGGGTATGAGCAAGGCCGCGATGAAATAACGCCTGCGCGGCCGCCGCATTGCCATTGAAAACTACAATAAGTCTTTTCCATATGGGAGGAACCAACGATGAAAAAACGCCTGATTGCGCTGGCGCTGCTGCTGTGTATGCTGTTTTCCTGCGCCCTTGCCGAGGATGCGCGCTACGGCCAGGTTTACGATACCGCCCAGGATGCAGGCAGGCTGACCGTGCGCTATCTGTGGCTTGGGCCGCAGGTGGCGGATGATAAGCCAGGCGACTGCATGATTCTGACCTCGCCCGACGGCAAGATCATGGTGCTGGATGCGGGCCATCCGCAGGCGACGCAGTATATCATCGCCGCGCTGGACGCGATGGGCGTAAAGAAGATTGATTATCTGGTAGCGTCGCATCCGCATATCGATCATATCGGCGGCATGGCTGCGCTGATGGATCGCTATGAGGTGGGCATTCATTATTCTACTGAGCTTTGGCATACCACCAATACCTATAAGGGCTACGTCGCGGCGATTGAGCGTAATCACATCGAGCAGGTTTATCTGCACGAGGGCGATAGCTTCATGTTTGGCGATCAGGTGACGGTATACGTGTATAACCCGGAGGCCGAGATATCCTATTATGCCGATTACCCCAAGAGCGGCACGCAGTTTATGAACAACCATTCGCTGGTGCTCAAGTTTGTGTACGGCGATTCCTCCTTCCTGATGGCGGGCGATCTATACAGCACGGGTGAAACGGATGTGGTCAAGCGCTGGGGCGATGCGCTGCATGCCGACGTGATCAAAGCCAATCATCATGGCCTGGATACCTCCAATTCGCCCAAGTGGCGCAAAACGGTCAACCCGGACATCACCGTGATTACAAACGATCTGCTGGGCAGCGTATTTGTCGCGCAGAAATATGCCCGCAACGGCAAGCAGATGTACCATATCTTCCTGGATGGCGACGTGCGCGTCAGCACGGCCGGCGACGGCGAATATGAGGTGCTGACCGGCAAGGACAGACAAACGGATTTCTTTGATTGACGATATCCAGCGCCCTTCGGGGCGCTTCTTTGCGTGTGCCGGGATATGCCAAAATAATGAACAATATGATTATTGTTTAGCGATACGCCGAAATTGCACTGCATATATCGAATTATATACTGGACAAAATAAAATTTGTTCAGTATAATGATGCAGTATCGATATGTGCAAATCGATTTTCATAAAATTGGAGGCGTAAAATGTCGCACACTGGCATGCAGCCCGGCACCGCGATTTTGCCGCGCATTCCGGATGAGTCCGTCTGCAGTACGCTGCTGGCGCAGATTCCGCCGCAGGTGGCGGCGCATAGCCGCGCTGTTCAGCGTCTGGCGCTGGAAATGTGCGATGCGCTGGCGGCGCATGGCGTGCGGCTAAACCGCGCACTCCTGTCTGCTGCCGCGCTGCTGCATGATATCTGCCGTACCGAGCCCAATCACGCTTTCGCCGGGGCGCAGAAGCTGCGTGACCTGGGCTATCCCGAGATTGCGGACATTGTGGCCGTGCATCACGATTGGAGCGGCGGGCCGTTTGATGAAAGCGCGCTGCTGTATCTGGCGGATAAGTACATGCAGGGCGATCAGCGCGTAACGCTGGAAGAACGCTTTGAACGCAGCCGCGCAAAGTGCCATACCGAGCAGGCGCTATGTGCCCATGATCGCCGTTATCGCCTGGCGCTGGAAGCGCAGCAACAGTATGATTTATTGATTGGAGAGAAACAGCCATGAAGCTGATGAAAACCACTGAGGCCGTCGGCCAGATGCTTTGCCATGATATCACCCAGATTATTCCGGGCATAACCAAGGACGCTGTGTTCCGCAAGGGACACATCATCCGCGAGGAAGATATCCCGGTGCTGCTCAGCGTAGGCAAGGAGCATGTATACATTTGGGAACAAAACGAAAACATGCTGCACGAAAACGACGCGGCAGCCATTTTGCGCGATCTGTGCATGGGGGAGCACATGAAAGCCTCTCAGCCCAAGGAAGGCAAGATTGAATTGACCGCGGCGTGCGACGGCCTTTTCCTGTCCGATCTGCCTCGCCTGCGCGCCATCAACGGCATGGGCCGCATGATGATTGCCACGCGCCCCTCCGGCTTTATGGTCAAGGCGGGGGATAAGCTGTGCGGCACGCGCATCATCCCTTTGACCATTGAAAAAGAAGCCATGGAGCAGGCCAGGGCTCTGGCGGGCGATACGCCTATTCTGCGCCTGCTGCCCATTCCCGCGCGCCGCGTAGGTATTGTCACTACGGGCAGCGAGGTGTTTAAGGGCCGCATTCAGGATCAGTTTACGCCGGTGCTGGTGCAAAAGCTGGCCGAGTACGGCAGCACGATGGCGGCGCATGTGACGCTGGACGACAACGCCCAGGAGATTACGGCGGCCATTCAAAAGATGCTTTCCGACGGGCTGGATATGGTGCTGTGCACGGGCGGCATGAGCGTGGATCCTGACGACCGCACGCCGCTGGCTATCCGCAATACGGGTGCGCGCGTGGTCAGCTACGGCGCGCCGGTGCTGCCTGGCGCGATGTTCCTGCTTTCCTATATGCAGGACGGCCGCCCGGTGTGCGGCCTGCCTGGGTGCGTGATGTATGCCAAGCGCACGGTATTTGACCTGGTGCTGCCTTATCTGCTGGCGGGCGAGCCGGTGGCGGCCGGGCAGCTGGCAGGCCTGGGCAACGGCGGCCTGTGCCTGAATTGCCCTGAGTGCCATTTTCCCAACTGCGGCTTCGGCAAGGGCGTGTAATCGAACAGACAGCGAGCTTCAGACAAACCAATGCGTTTCCCAATAGACGAACAAAGCGCGTAAATCCGCGTTTTGAATACACTTGCGAAAAGCAAAGGAAAAAGAACCATGAAGAAGATCGTAGCCCTGCTGGTAGCGCTGATGCTGCTGTGCGGCTGCACCGCCGCCCTGGCCGATGAAAAGGTAGAGCTGGTTGTGTTTGCTGCCGCCTCGATGATCGAAACCCTGACCAAGATTGCCGATCTGTACGCGCAGGTTGCGCCCAACGTAACCCTGACGTTTAACTTTGATTCCTCGGGTACCCTCAAGACCCAGATCCAGGAAGGAGCCGAGTGCGACCTGTTTATCTCCGCCGGTCAGCAGCAGGATATTACCGCTGATCCAGCCGTCAACACTGCCGGTCTGGATTTCGTCAATGAAGAAACCCGCGTAAACCTGCTGGAGAACCGCGTGACCCTGTGCGTGCCTGAGGGGAACCCCAAGAACGTGGAGAGCTTCGATGCGCTGGCCGAGCGTCTCAAGGCGGGCGACGTGCTGCTGGCGATGGGCAACAGCGATGTGCCTGTGGGTCAGTACACCCAGAAGATCCTGGCCTATTATCAGCTGGACGAGGCTGAATTGGCCAAGAAGGGCGTGCTCACCTACGGCACCAACGTGAAGGAAGTTACCACTCAGGTTTCCGAGAGCAGCGTGGACTGCGGCATCGTGTATTGCACCGACGCCTTCAGTGCGGGTCTGACCCCCGTTGACTACGCCACCAAGGAAATGTGCGGCCAGGTCATCTATCCTGCCGCCGTGCTGAAGATCTCCAAGCACGCTGAAGAAGCCAAGGCCTTCCTGAACTACCTGATGGGCGAGGAAGCGATGGCTGTGTTTGAAAGCGTTGGCTTTGCGCCGGTAAACTAATATAAACTGCCCGGGAAGGCTCGATTGCCTTTCCGGGCTTCCCTGCTGGAGGGGCGTGTATGGATTGGTATCCGCTTTATAACTCGCTGCGTATTGCGGCCATCAGCTGCTTTCTTGTGTTCTTCACGGGCATCTTCGCCGCCTACTATGTGGCGCGGCTGCCGCGGTGGATCAAGGGCGTGCTGGACGTGGTGCTGACGCTGCCTATGGTGCTGCCGCCGACGGTGGTGGGCTATTTTATCCTGCTGCTCTTTGGTGTAAAGCGCCCGCTGGGCATGTTTCTAAGCCAATTCGGCATCAAGCTTGTGATGACCTGGTACGGCGGTATCCTGGCGGCGTCCGTGGTGGCGTTTCCGCTGATGTACCGCACGGCGCGCGGCGCGTTTGAAAGCTTTGACGATACCCTGGCCTATGCCGGGCAAACGCTTGGATTGTCCAATACCTACATCTTCTGGCGCATCCGCATGCCCTATTGCCGGCAGGGTATCCTGGCCGGTGCGGTTCTGGCCTTTGCCAGAGCCCTGGGCGAATACGGCGCTACCAGCATGCTCATTGGCTATACGCCCGGCCGTACGGCCACCATCTCCACAACTGTTTATCAGCTGTGGCGCACCAATGATGAGGGCGGCGCTTTCTTCTGGGTGATGGTCAACCTGGCCATCTCCGCTGTGGTGCTGCTGACGGTCAATATGCTGGAACGCCGGCAGAAGGGAGGGCGCGCGCATGCGTCTCGCGGTTGATATTACAAAGCGTCTGGGAAGCTTCTGCCTGCGCGTTGCCTTTGCATGCGAGGACGGGGTGCTGGGCATCCTGGGCGCTTCGGGCTGCGGCAAAAGCATGACGCTCAAGTGCATCGCAGGCATTGAGCGGCCCGATAGCGGTCATATCGAGCTGGACGGCGTAACGCTGTTTGACAGCGAAAAAAGGATCAACCTCCCCCCGCAGAAGCGGCATGTGGGCTATCTTTTCCAAAATTATGCGCTCTTTCCCAACATGACGGTGCAGCAGAACATCCTCTGCGGCCTGCGCGCTGAAAAGCGCAGCCGTGCGCAGAGTGAGCAGGCGCTGCGCGAGGTGATGGAGCTGCTGGGCCTGACAGGGCTGGAGCGTCGGCTGCCCAGCCAGCTTTCGGGCGGTCAGCAGCAGCGCACGGCGCTGGCGCGCATCCTGATCAGCCAGCCAAAGCTGCTGATGCTGGACGAGCCCTTCTCAGCGCTGGACACTCATTTGCGTGAAAAGCTGCAAATCGAAATGAAGCATCTGTTGCGATCCTATCAGGGCGCGACGCTGATGGTAACGCATAGCCGGGACGAGGCGTATCGCCTGTGCGACCGCATCGCGCTGATGAAAACGGGCCGCATCCTGACGCTGCAGCCCACTAAGCGGCTGTTTGCCAATCCGGGCACCATTGCCGCTGCGGCGGTGACGGGCTGCAAGAACATTGCAAAGGCCGTCAAGGCAGGGGAATACGAGGTGGATGTGCCCGAGTGGGGCGTTCGCCTGCGCACTGCGGCTCCTGTGCGGGACGGTTTGTGCGCGGTGGGCATCCGCGCGCATTATTTCAATCCGCGCTGTATGCAGAACCGCTGCCAGGTGGAGTTGGGGGAAATCATGGAAGAGCCGTTCGAGCTGACCGTGCCCTTCCGCTATGAGAACCAAAAAAGCGACAGCTCTGAGCTGTGGTGGCGGCTCTCTAAGGATTGCAAGCCTGCGGCGGCGAAGCTGGAATTAGGCGTAGCGCCGGAAAACGTGCTGCTGCTGTACGACGAGGCGGAGGACAGGCAATGAAAAATAGCCTGCTTACAAAGAGCGCGCGGCGCGCCAGAATGCAGATTGCCTTGCTGCTGGCGGCGCTGGTTCTTGTGTTTCTACTTTCCTTCTCGCTGGGGCGTTACGACGTGCCGGTGGGGCAGGTGGTCAAAATCCTGATCTCCCGCGTATTTCCCATAGAAGCCAGCTGGACGAAAAACATGGAAATCGCCGTGCTCAACGTGCGTCTGCCGCGTATCCTGCTGGTGTGCATGGTGGGCTGCTGCCTGGCAATGGCCGGGGCAAGCTACCAAAGCGTGTTCCAGAATCCCATGGCTGCCCCGGATATCCTGGGCGCGTCCTCCGGCGCGTGCTTCGGCGCGGCGCTGGCCATCC
>ERZ1026884.1991-NODE-1991-length-9997-cov-3.569302_pt1 | contig 9997 bp, 8 predicted proteins | sample MGYA00380172_ERZ1026884 | MGnify/ENA primary metagenome ERZ1026884 (study PRJEB33269, sample SAMEA4719808) | human gut metagenome | biome: human-associated habitat; feature: organic feature; material: feces | place: Cameroon | collected 2013-10 ... | reverse complement strand
TTCCCTGTATGGCGGGGGTAGTGGGATTGATGTTCCTCCTGATATGGCTGTGCGGCAAAATCAGCCTGCGGGATGCAGCCTTTTACTGCGTTCAGGCATTCGTTCTGGCGGAATTCGTGGCATCCCTTGAGTGGCAGCTGCACTGCTTTCTCCTGCTGGACGCGTCTGCGTGGCAACAGCTTGGACTGCTTGTGGTCGTTTATCTGATGGCGTTCCTGCTGGTGGGCGCCATGCTGCGCAGACTGTGCGCCAAAGGCGGCAGTCTGGATATTACATGGCGGGAGCTGAGTACCGCAGCCACTATCGGCATTGCCGTTTTTGCCGCAAGCAATCTAAGCTTCCTTACGAACAACACGCCCTTCAGCGGGCGCTATGGTGCGGAGATATATAACATCCGCACTATCATGGATTTGGGGGGACTGGCGATTTTGTATGCCCACCACATTCAGTGCCGGGAGCTGCGGATCAGCCGGGAACTGGAGGCCGTGCGCAATGTGCAGAAGGTGCAGTATCAGCAGTATCAGATATCCAAGGACAGCATTGATTTGATCAACCGGAAGTATCACGATATGAAGCACCAGATTGCGCTTCTCCGGTCGCAAACCGACGAAAGCAAGCGGGAACAGTATCTGGACCAGATGGAGGCGGAAATCAAAACCTATGAAGCCCAGTACAAAACGGGCAATCAGGTGCTGGATACGGTGCTTACCGGAAAGAGCATGTACTGTATGCGCAACAACATCAGCCTGACCTGTGTCGCGGACGGCCGGCTGCTGGACTTTATGGAAGTGATGGATTTAAGCTCGATTTTCGGAAACGCACTGGATAATGCCATTGAGTGCGTGGAAAAAATCAAGAATCCGGAGAAGCGGCTGATCCATGTTACGGTTTCTTCCCAGCGGAATTTCGTGCTGATTCGCTTTGAAAACTATTACGAAGGGAATCTGCACTTCTTTGAGGGGCTGCCCATTACTACGAAAAAAGACGAGAACTTCCACGGGTACGGCTTGAAAAGTATCCGTTATGTAGTCGGAAAATACGGCGGAATTGCCACGGTGCGGACGGAGAAGCAGTGGTTCGTGCTGCAAATTCTGCTTCCGGATCCCGCTGCAAAGGATTCCCCTTGCTGATGCGAGGGGAATTTTTTGTGCAATAGGCATGATTGTTTTGACAATTTACGACAGAAAACCGACAAAATGCGCAATCGCGGCTCCACGGCAAAAAATCTTTGCTATAATCCAAATCAACAGGAGACTTTACCGTTGTATAAGTCTCTGAGGACAAGGCATAGAGGACACAGATTTGGACAGGAGCGTGAGAAATGACGAAGGAAGGGTAGAGATCGGCTGCCCGGCATACCTGTTTGCCGGCAGTATATGCAGGTTAGTTTTCCAGCGGAACAGGGAATAAAGCAGTATATGGAGGTAACTATGAAAAAAAGGACAGCAATTTTTCGCGGCTTAGCGGCTGTTATGGCATTTCTGCTTTTTATTACAGTCTCTGGCTCAAACCTGATGTTTACCTATGCGGGTATCATCAACAATGTGCTGGGCATTTCCACCAGTAAGGTGGTGGTGAATGAGGACAGCGCAGAGGATTTGTTCTATTACAATGATCGTTTTGGCACGGATATTACCAATAAGCAGGCTGCACTGAATGTTGAAATGTCTGTTGCGGCCGAAAACATTGCTCAGGCGGAAGAACGAGAATAACGCACTGCCGTTGTCTTCCGGCAGCAGAGTAACGGTATTCGGCAATGGCTCCTACAACACTCTGGGAACGGCGTCTTCCACTGCATTTGACTCTATTCCTGCCGTCAGTTTTGCCTCTGCTCTTCAGGAGGGGCTGGGGGCAGACAATGTGAACCTGACTCTGGCGGAAAAGGTGTACAGCAGCATGAAGGCGACTACCGCCACAGCGGTAAATGAGGCACCGATTGACGATGTAACCGCGTACGGCAGCACCTGGCAGAGCGATTACAATGATGCGGCGATTGTTATGTTCTCCCGGAACGGCAGTGAGGGTAATGACAGTGCCATGTATACTGCGGAAGGCAATCGTTATCTGGGACTGTCCAACAATGAAAAAGCGCTGATGGAATATCTTCAGCAGCAGAAGCAGGCGGGCGTATTCAAGAAGATTGTAGCGCTGGTGAATTCCGATCAGGTTATGGAGCTTGACTGGGTGGATCTGTACGATGTGGATGCGTGTGTCCTGTCCGGACGCACCGGCGCGGTTGGCTTTACTGGCACCATCAATGTGCTGACCGGCGCGGTTAATCCCTCCGGCCATACCGTGGACACGTATGCAGCCAACTCGCTGTCCGCTCCCGCGAACACCTATGCGGCGGACAATACGCAGACCTGGGCCAATCTGGACTATCTGGCAGCGAATTGCGTTGATCACAACGGCGTCGGCACCAACACCAACTACTACACCGTGTACGCCGAAGGCATCTACGTGGGCTACAAGTACTATGAGACCCGTTACGAAGATGCGGTTATGGGTGCTGGAAATGCCAATAGTGCTATGGGAGCGTCTTTTGACGGAGGCTGGAACTACAGCAGCGAAGTGGTCTATCCCTTTGGCTACGGCTTGAGCTATACCACCTTCACGCAGGAACTGCTTGGCGTCAATTATGACGGTGCAGATGACAGCTACAAGGTGGAAGTAAAGGTTACCAATACCGGCAGCGTTTCGGGCAAGAGCGTGGTGCAGGTCTATGGACAGACACCCTACGGAGACTACGAGAAGGACAACCTGGTTGAGAAGGCTGCGGTCAATCTGATGGGCTTTGCCAAGACCCAGGAACTGGCCGCCGGTGCCAGCGAGACGGTGACCGTTTCCGTGCCCAGATATTTCCTGGCCAGCTACGATTCCAATGCAGCCAAAGGCTACATTCTCAGTGCCGGCGATTATTATCTGGCCGTAGGCGACAACGCGCATGATGCGCTGAATAACATTCTGGCGGCCAAGGGCTATTCTTCTGCCGACGGAATGGACTATGACGGCACTGCTGCCAAGACCTACACCTGGAATCAGGAAAACCTGGATACTCAGAGCTATAAGAAAGCACGCTTTACGGATGTGGAGGTTACAAATCAGTTTGACCATGCCGATCTGAACAACCATGGTATTGAGCTGACTTATCTGTCCCGCAGCGACTGGGAGGGTACCTATCCTGCTACGGCCCAGCAGTTTGAAATCAATGATTCTCTGCTGGAGGACATGAGCCTGAACTGGTACGAAAAGAGCGGAAGTTCTCCCTCTGTGTCCGATTTTAACCAGGGCGTCGATAATGGCCTGACCTTTGCGGATATGCGCACGGTAGACTGGGAGGACGAGGATACCTGGAATAAATTCCTGGATCAGATGACCGTGGAAGAAATGGCCGGTATGCTTATGGACTCCCGCGGTACGGCAGCCATTGACAGCATAGGTATGCCGGAATCCAAGCGCGCTGACGATAACGGTGGCCTGGGTACTCCGCTGGTAGCGGTGGGCGCCAACCCTATGAAATGGATCACGGAAGCCATGACCGCCCGTAGCTGGAATCAGGATCTCTATGTTTCCCGCGGCGAAATGATGGGCATCGAGGCCACGTTCTGCAATGTGAACGAAATCTGGTACGGCGGCGGCAATATCCATCGTACGCCTGTGGCTGGGCGCAACTGGCAGTACTATTCCGAGGACGGCAATATGGGCTATATTGTTGGCAAATATGAAGCGGAAGGTATGCAGAGCGTTGGCGTGATTTACGCTATCAAGCACTTTGTCCTGAACGACCAGGAAACAAATCGTGAGGGCATTTCCACCTTTGCAAACGAACAGTCCATCCGTGAAATCTATATGCGCTCCTTTGAAGGCGCTATCTGCGAAGGTGGCACATTGGGAGTGATGACCAGCTTCAACCGTTTGGGTACGGTGTTCTCCTCTGCCAACTATAATCTGGTGCATAACGTTCTGAAGGGTGAGTGGGGCTTCAAGGGACATGCCACCACCGACGGCTATACCACGGATCCCTTTAAGCAGCACTTTAAAGAAGAAATAACTGCGGGTATTGATTATACTTGCGTCAGTAATATGGACTACGCAAATGCCATTTTGGCGGAGGTAAATGCCGGCGATGGACAGCTGATGGAGAGCTTGCGGCTGTCTGCCAAGCATAATATTTATGCCATGAGACGCACAATTTCCCAGAATGGTCTGAGCAATAATGCGACGGTTGTGACCATGGTACCTGCCTGGGAGACCGGCTTGCTTGTTGCTACAGCTGTTTTTGCGGTTTGCTTCGTGGGCTTTACGGCTGCTTTTGCCGTGGAAAATGGGAAAAAACGTGAGGAGGAGAAGGAATGATGAAAGACATGCTGAAAAATGCAGGCCCAGGCAAGAAATTAAGCCAGCTGAGTGCCCTGCTGAGCCTGTTTACTCTGATCGTCTATACCATTTATGGTATTGTGTACATCTATTTTGACTGGGTTGTGTTCCTGACGCTCGCTCTGACAGTTGTATGTGCCGAAGGCTATGTGCTGCTGAACAATCGGGCAAGCCAGTATCTGAATCTCGCCAGTGTGGCGTGTGCTTCCTTTGGCGTGGGGCTGTTTTTCCTGAACAGCTACCCCGTATGGGCAGACCGTCTGAACAATATCTCCATGTATGGCTCCCGCGGCACACTGTTCCCTGTAATTTCCATCATTGTTCTGGTATTTGCAAGCGCTATTATGGAGATTGTTTCCTGCTTCCACACTGACGGAAAGGACGTGAGCAAATGAAAAAGCACATTTTACTGATGACCATTTTGGTTTTGATTTTCTGCCTGATTGGCTCCGGATGCTCCACTTCCATGGTGACCAATGCCAGGGAATACTACAATAATACCACTGCTATTCTCAGCCAGCTGACTGCTGGAACAAGGACCATCGACAAGCAGGCGGATGTGGCAATACCGCTTAATGCTCCCAGTAACTTCTCCGTTGACGAGGCCGGAAATTATGCTTTTGACGGCGTTGCGGATGCGGATTACTATCTCATCTACTTCTGCGCCCCCGATGCTGCGGAAGACGATGAAAACTTCCTCTATTCCAGCGAGCCGATTCCCGCACACGCAGATTCTAACAGCTACTCCGGTGTTTGCCGCGACGTTATCAAAGCGCCTTACGGTGAATATCAGGTGCGCGTACTGGCAGTCCCTGCTCTGGGCGATAATTCCCACAGCATGTCCAAGGCGGTTTCTGTGGCTTATACGCAGGTTGGTACCCAGTCTGCTCCTGCGATGGAGTATTTCTGGGATCCGTTTACAAACACCATGACTCTTCAGCTGGCGAATGTGGGCACCTATGCCAATGAGGCATACCCTGACCGGATTGACGTGACCATCACCAATGTAGATAACGAAGAGGATCACGTCGCTTTGACCCTGGAGGGAATTGCGGACGGAAACCAGAATACTTCCACGGAGGCTTTGACCAAAGGCGAAACTTATCGTATCTCCGCTGTGGCAGTATCTGACGCACCCTACGTGACAAACAAGACCTCCGACGAGGTTATTGTGGCAGAGGAACTCATGCTTGGCGATTTGAATATTTTGAGCGCCGGGTATTCTTACTGGCACAGCAGCTTTTTTAGCTACCCCCTGCTTTGGGAGAATTTTGACCTGAAAAACGGTGGATCCTCTCCGTCAATTCTGTCAATGGTCACTTATGAGGAATACACGCTGGATTGCACACCGGTGAAGGCTACTGCCGGTTCGGCGTATTCCTATAGCTACACTGCACGGCCGTTTGCTATTGTGTCCGGTATGCTGGAGTTGCGTAACGACGGAACTGTGTTGTGCTATAATAAGAATTCTCCTCCCGTGGCTGACGCCGAGATTTCCGGTATTTGGGTTGACAACGGGGATGGAACGGCAACGATTTGCTTCTCCAACAGCACATGGCATACGACTTAAATCTGTCAAGTGACGACATAAGACAAACAACACGGAAACAGACACTTAAAGGTGGGAGTATTTTGGATGTTAGCAGCATAGTTTCCAAACTGACCCTGGAGGAAAAATGCTCCCTCCTGAGCGGTGGTACGCAGTTCACAACCAAGGCAGTCAAGCGGCTGGGGATTCCCGCCATCCGGTTTTCGGATGGCCCCAGCGGCCTGCGCAGGCAGGAAGGCGCGGCCGATCACCTGGGGCTGCATTCCAGCGTTCCCGCGACCTGCTGGCCGTCGGCGGCGACAGTTGCAAATTCCTGGGATACCGCACTGGCGGAGGAGATCGGCGCGGCTCTGGGCAAAGAGGCGGCAGCGCAGAAGGTTCACGTTCTGCTGGGGCCTGGGCTGAATATCAAGCGCAGTCCTCTTTGCGGGCGGAACTTTGAATACTTCTCGGAAGATCCTTACCTTTCCGGGAAAATGGCCGCCGCCTATATCCGTGGCATTCAGTCCCAGGGCGTTGCGGCGTGTCCGAAGCACTTTGCCGTGAACAGTCAGGAGACGCTGCGGATGCACTCCGACAGCGTGCTTGACGAAAGGACGCTGCGGGAAATCTACCTCACCGGCTTTGAGATCGCCGTGAAGGAAGGAAAGCCCCAGTGCATCATGTCGTCCTACAACCGGGTCAACGGCGTATATGCCAACGGAAACCGGCATTTGCTCCGGGATATCCTGGTGGACGAATGGGGCTTTGACGGCTTCGTCGTAACGGACTGGGGCGGCTGCAACGACCGCGTCGCAGGACTTCTGGCAGGAAGCCATATGGAAATGCCCACCACCGGCGGAACCAGCGACCTGGAAGTCCTTCGGGCAGTGAAAGAGGGTAGAGTCGATGAGCAATGGCTGGATCAGATCCTGAGCGAGTATCTGAAAAACTGCCTTTCGGTATCCGGAAGGGACAAGGAAAACGTTCACTTTGATCCGGAACGCCATCACGCCCTGGCCTGCCGCGCAGCGGCGGAATCCGCGGTGCTTCTGAAAAACGAAGGACATCTGCTTCCATTGGCAGCCGGCACCCGCGTGGCGGTAATCGGAGAGTTTGCCAGGGTGCCCCGGTATCAGGGAAGCGGCTCCAGCTGCGTAAATCCAACGCAGGTTGATTGCCCCTTGACGTACCTGGAAAACAGCTCACTGGATGTCATCGGATATGCGCCGGGATATGAACGCTTCGGCGGCAGAAATGATTCCGCATTTCAGGACGCAATTGCGCTGGCGCGACGTGCGGAAGTGGTTATCCTCTGGCTTGGATTGGATGAACTGGCGGAAACGGAAGGAATGGACAGGGAAGACATGTCCCTTCGTCCCTGCCAAGTGGAGCTGTTGGAAGCCCTTTCCCGGGAGAATTCTAGCATTGTGGTTGTGCTGTCCGGGGGAGCGCCCATAGAAACGCCCTGGATTTCCTGCTGCAAAAGCCTGATTCACGGCTACCTGGGCGGGCAGGCCGGAGCGGGTGCAATGGCCGATCTTCTCACGGGAAATGCGGTTCCCTGCGGAAAGCTGGCGGAAAGCTGGCCTATGACGCTGGAAGATACACCGTGTGCCCGCTACTATCCCGGCCGGGAGAAAACAGCGGAATATCGGGAAGGAATCTATGTCGGTTATCGGTACTACGACACTGTGAGAAAACAGGTTCGCTTCCCCTTTGGATTCGGCCTGAGCTATACTTCCTTTGAATACGCGGATTTGGACGTTTCTGATACGGAAGCCACTTTTCGGATTACAAACACAGGGGATGTTCCGGGGGCAGAAATCGCTCAGTTATACATTTCGATCGAAGAACCGAAGGTGTTTCGCCCAATCCGGGAGCTGAAGGGATTTGCAAAGGCTTTCCTTCAGCCGGGAGAAAGCAAAACAGTTTCCATTTTGTTGGATGACAAGGCCTTTCGCTATTTTAATTCGGCAACAAACCGCTGGGAAAGGGAAGCGGGCAGCTACCGGATTGAGGTGGGCGCTTCCTCCAGGGATATTCGTCTGGTGAAAAGCAAAGTCATAGAGGGCACCAATGCGCCGATTCCTTATACGCCCGGAACCCTTCCCAGCTATGCCAGCGGAAGAATTGACGCAGTGGAGGAGGAAGAATTTTCCCGCCTGCTGGGTTACCCTCTGCCGGATCGAAGGTGGGACAGAACGGCGCCTTTGACGGTGAATGACACCTTTGTACAGCTTCAGTACGCCCCCAGCTGGATTGGACGGCAGATTTTCCGCCTTTTCCAACATCAGGTGGATAGCGCCAATTCCAAGGGAAAGCCGGATCTGGATGCTCTTTTCCGTCTGAGTATGCCCTTTCGGGGGATAGCAAAAATGACGGGTGGGATAGCGGATATGGCAATGACGGAAGCCGTGGTAGAGATTTTCAACGGTCATTTCTTCCGTGGCTGCGGCAGCTTTCTGAAGGCGTGGCGGCGAAAGGGAAGAGAAGCAAAAGCATTTAGGAAAAGGGGCGACGCATGACGGCGATAAAAACATGGATACGGCAGCATCCCGATTTATGGGAGTTTATTAAATTCAATGTTCTGTCCAACTGCGCAACCGTTACCAATTTTGTTGTAATGTGGATTTGCACAGGGTTCGTTTTCCGGGGCTTGCGCACGCGCCCATTCCGGTTTTTGATGTTCAATTATACAACATCGGAAAGCTTGATGCTGTGCGGTTTTCTCAGCTTTCTTACGGCAACGGCTGCGGCGCAGAGCGTGAATTTTATCGTTCAGCGGAATCTGGTCTTCAAATCCAACGCACAGTTTGCCGGAGCGGTATCCAAGTATATTCTGCTTGCGATCGTGCTGGTGCTTATTTCAGCGGCGCTCCCTGCATACAGCCAGGCGTGCTTCATCAGCTGGGGCATTCCTGCGGGACTGGCTCCCACGCTTGCAAATATCGTAAATATTGTGGTGCAGGTCGTTCTAAGCTACCCGACAATGAAATTCTGGATTATGCCGAACATGGGAACCTCTGACTAAACCGTCTTCGGCTGGCGACGAATTTTTTGCCGCCGGCTCCCGCCGATTTATTCGGAGTTTCCCAAGAACAACGATTCTGCTTCAGTAAGCAGCGGTGCTGCAAAATAATTACGCCGCCCTCCGTGAAAATCCGCGGAGGGCGGTCAGTCTGTCAAAAAGCTTCAAAACTGTCCCCCATTTCTGCTATAATAGAAGAAACGGGGGACTTTTTACGGAAGACTGGAGAAAAGGCGCACGGCATGAACCCATAATGATTGATCTGAAGGCACTTGTGCCCGAGGATTATCTTCTGCGGAAGATTGAAGGAGCTATGAACTAAGAAACCTCTGATTTAATCAGAGCTTCCTTAATTGGAATCCGCGTAATGGGATAGCGCAATCCGTGTATTCCAGATGCACTGTCCCTTTACCGGGGATAAGCGGGCAATGGTCATGGTTGTTCAGGGCGTTGACGCCGCCCAATTGCGGCTCTACACACAAAAAGCCTCCTTTTCCCCCACCATTGTAGAGAATCCAATGGTCAAAGCCTGTAACCTGATAGCGGATATTTTCTCCAATGTATGCCGTATCGCCGTAGGAACGGTAAAAACCAGAGACCGTTATACCGCAGGACTTTGAACCGGTGCGGTAATGTTGCTCCTGTGCATTGAGGGGAACATATCTTCCTATGAGGATAAAATTATACCATGCCTTTTTGATTTTTTCGTGAACAAAATTACCGCCCGCAGGATTTCTCCCACGGGCGGCGTGTTGATCAGCTATCCAAAGGTTTGTATTCGGTTGCGGTTTTCAAATACATTTCGGGATCTCCGTTCAGTACCAGTTCGGCATGCGCCACCGGGTCATTGTAGATCAGATAGTCCAGCTCGGAGCGCTGATACATATTATCGGCAACCTCGTTCTCTACTGCGGTGCAGTCGATAGAGATCAGCGTGCCATCTGTCAGCCGAAGCTCCACACAGGTGGTATCCATATTGAACGCACAGGATAGAATTTTCATTATGCTTGCCTCCTTAACCTTTCGGTATTTTTCTTTGCCAGTTCACTTGCCGCCTTTCG
>ERZ1026884.1990-NODE-1990-length-9999-cov-7.057924_pt1 | contig 9999 bp, 11 predicted proteins | sample MGYA00380172_ERZ1026884 | MGnify/ENA primary metagenome ERZ1026884 (study PRJEB33269, sample SAMEA4719808) | human gut metagenome | biome: human-associated habitat; feature: organic feature; material: feces | place: Cameroon | collected 2013-10 ... | reverse complement strand
AAACAGACTTATCACTCATACCTAATTTTTCTGCCAGTTGCTTTTGTGTCATCCCCAGGGACTTTCGCTTGCCTGCAATGTATTTTCCGATTTTGATAAGATCCATCCATCACACCTCCTTCTTATATTAATCGTACTCTATTTGAGAAGAAAAGCATACCCCTCGAAAGTAGAATATGATTTTTTAAGCCGAGTTTGCCAGATAAAATAAAGAGCTTATATAGCGGATTCATATACAACTTTACAGTTTTTATTACTGCATCCTATATATTCCAGACACTGCCAGCAAGAAACATCGAAGCTCGTCTCTGTCTGTAAATTCATTTTGCACAAATCCTTCTTCTTGGTGGAAAGACAAAATAGTATCATGAATAGTTTTTTTGCACGAAAAAATGAGGAATGGAGTCGAACCATTTCCCCACTTGCTACAGTATTTCTACCCTCTGTCAAATGCAACTCCTTAAGGATATCTCCAGTCACTGATCGATCTGCTCCCGGAAAACTTACGATTTCAATCATATCCTTTTCAACTCTTACCTCTATCGGCTCTCTGATATCGTAGCCTCGATGATAAACAGCATTGGCAAGAGCCTCTTTTCATAACTGCATCTCCCCTGTCTCCATTGTTTTAGTATTCTTTTGAAATTTCTCCTGTACCATCATGAGCATTTTTTCAAAAGACTGTGCAAACCTTACATCATCTTCTTCTGTTCGTTTTTTCGGTCCCTTGATATGATTCTTATGGGAACTTCTTCTGGCTTTTTTATTCAAATGACGTTCCATGAGCATCTGATCAATATTGTTATTCGTGTACCATTTACCCGATTGATGAATGGCATATGCACCTTTTCCCAGTGCCATTGCAGCTACACCATAGTCCTGTGATACGACAATATCTCCTTTATGGCAGATACTGATCAGTTTATAATCTACTGCATCTGCTCCTGCCCCTACTACAATCACTTTGCTATAATTAGAATACAAAATATGATTCGTATCACACAGCAATGTAGTTGGAATATTATATTTCTCTGCTATTGTCTCGATAATACCTACTACCGGGCATGCATCTGCATCTACAAATATCTGCACTAGTGCCTCTCCATTTCTTTTTGAATCCATGTCATAATTACATCTACAAGATATTCCTGCTGCACTTGGCTTAGTTCTTTTCCCGGTTGCATTTTATGCCACTTCCGGATGCACTCTCTGCAACATGTTGCAGTTGCATGCTGGGCAATAAATACCGGGTGACCACGCATTGGTGTCTGCTTGCCATCATTTGCTATATATGCCGGAGCTTCTCTTTTTGAGATAAAATCCTCTGCATGTTGTCTGATTCTCTCCATGTCTCGCCTCCCGGCTCGGTCGTTGCTCCTGCTACGCAGGGTCGTCCACTGGACGACCGCAACCTTTTTCGTTTATGTAATCAATATCTTTCTGCTTTAGATGGAAACTGCTTCGGAACTTGGAATTGTTCAGTCGCTCAAATAACTGCTTGTACCATTCATCCTTCGTCATATCATCACCACAAATCGTATTGTTTCATAGTCTCTGCATTTCGATATTCATGTTTCTCATAATATCCTATCAACTTCCCATCATCTCTGAGTGCCACCATATAAACATCTTTATTCTGTTTCTCATTGTGAAAAGTATAAACGATATTATCGGAAGTTGATAAGTATATTCTGCTACTATTCCCACTTTTAATTACTGTAGCTTTTATTTGTTTTTTGTGTTCTTTACATATTTTCCACTACGGATTCTTGCATCCTTTGGCTTCTCGGCATCTGCCGGAATTGCCCAATAGCTGCCGACACGCATTACCCCAGGAATTCTATTTTCAGAGCAAAGTACCTGCACTCGTCGTTTCGACAGCCCCCATTTTTCAGCTGTTTGACTGATTGAAAGATATTCCATGCTTTCATCTCCATATTATAGTGAGTTCACGATCAATCATATTTTTATCTTTAAATTATAATCCCAAGTGCGAACAAAGTCAATTTACATCCAATGCCTTACACATTGAGGTTTGTTACTTTTCTCTCTTAACATTGTTTTTCACACAGGAAAAGTTGTTTCTTGCCTTTTTACTTAATCGTTGTACTAAGGGAGCGGTAATCAAATCATTGTCTTTTGTAATCACTGCATAATTAATATCTTTATCCGCTGTCACGATAGTATCCCAGTAAACTTTTTTTGCCAACTCTGGATCTATCTCGTACATTCTGCCAAATAAATACTCTGCTGCCGCAATTTTCCCAAAGGCCTCGTAGTAAGAGTCCATAACCTTCCGTATATTAAATTCCTCCGTTTCAATTATGAATTCCGACACACGAACACCTCTTATCCTTGTTTCTTCTTATTTCTACTGTATGGAGACAGATCAAAGAATAATTCCTCCATCTGCTCCTTTGATAAGTCTTCTCTCTGCAGGATGGCAATCATTTCTTCCTGTCTTGGCTGTCCGAGTGTCAAACGATACAGCGCTAGGACATTAATAAGTCTGTCATATTTTGTCTTGTCCTGGCCAAACGGATACATTGGTACGATACGCTCTATCTGGTATTTGAACGGATATTCATCTGGCAAACACCAGTAGGGAATCATATCCGAAGTTCCCTTGCCATACTTTTCCTTTGTTTTATCAAACTTCTCTTTCCAATCAAATGCAGATTCATTAGCACCCACATTTTGTCTTATTGCATGACACATATATCTGTTGATTCTTCCTTCACGTTGCTCCAGATCAATCGGATTACTTGGAAGGTTCCAATGCACCACTTTTCTACTATATAAATGGAAATCTAATCCCTCTTGTCCTACAGAAGTTGTTGCAAGTACAAATGGTCTAAATGGCGAATTAAATGCATTTCGTACATTGTTTACACGCTGGATTGTTTTATCACTTGTCTTTGCATCAAAATATCCTGCTGCGAAATGTACACGAAGTCTTGGTGCTTTACTCTGCGGTCTATCCGTAAAACTTGCTCTGTAATATTCCTGTGAAACATAAGGAAGAGTTGTCGTCTGAAGAAATGCATCCTTTATCGCCTCCACAAATTCTTCACCGCATACACCTAAAGCAAATTTGTATTCATCAAGCATAGACTGGAAGTTCCCATCAACACAATAATGAAATACCTGTTCATAGTGTTTTTCATCACTGGATCCTTTTTTGCCTTCAAACACTGCATCCATAATACTTCGGGATTCCGGTCTGTTAAACATACTAACAAAACTTTTGTCACAACATTCTCTGGCAATTTTTTTTCTTTCTTCCAAATCAACAATTTCTTTCAAATTGCGATACAGACATACTGCCGGAGATCCGATTGCAATATTGACAAGAGTATCAATGTCATCATCACTCGGAACACGTTCTGGAATCTCTGCATTTTCATATTCCAAAATGGAATCATCCATATAATCTAACAAGGAAAGGAGCTGCTTTGCACCCATATTCCCCTGCGATAAATTATGCTCTGATGCAATACGCCTCATAACATCTTTTATAACAGCTTTAATCTCCTTCTTTATCGCAGATATACTTTGACCATAATATTTTTTTCCATCATATAACCCTGCTAACCAAATAGATGGATAGTCCACCAGTTTTCTCTGCTCACGAATTAAGAAGCGAGTCTTACCACGTTTGTTTTTCTTTGGATTGTCATCATCATTCATTTCATCGCTCTCTGGAACCGCATAATATGACTGCTGTTCAATGCTCTTATTTCCAATACGATTATTCACTAATCGTTCAGCCTCATATGAAGTAAGTGTTGCAATCACTCTTGGCACCATCTCCCAACTAGAGAAAACCAACGTTTTTGAATATCCGTCACACTGTTCAAATATATTTTGAGGTCCACATTCATAATATTTATTAGCAGGTGGAATCCAGAGCAGTAACTCCGGCGACATCTTCTTTTTCTCAGTTGGTCTAAAGACTTCATTAAATAAAGTATTAAGTCTTGCATTTGTATTTGGAAGTTGCTGATACCCGTTTATCTGAGTTCTCTTAAGAAAGGCAACCTGCATTCTCTTAATATACCTTGCTCTATCCGCAATACTAATCTGCTGCTTTTCATCTCTTAGTTTATTGTCTATCTTCTCCTTCACTTTATAATTCATAAAACTCATCAAGTAAGGAGCAGATTTCACATAATCAATTGGGAAATTACCAATACTCAAATCATGCATAATTGTCTGCAATTCGATGTAAGAACTAATATTAGCAGGACTTAAGTTGTCAATTGACATTGCCCTTGCTTTATCTGTATTGATAATACCTGCATCTCTGCGCTCGGTTCTGCACATATGATTGTACAGTTCCGTCTCAGCTTCATCCTTCGAAGCGATAAGCACACTAAGATTATTACCTTTTATTTCAGGCAAATGCTCTGTATAAGAATCCCATACCTTATGGAATCTGGCATTTTCATTTTCTCCATTTACAAGGAAGTCCATAACACGCATAAACCCCTTAATGTGTGTCTCTTCTCCATCCGTAAATTCTGACAAGGTAGAAAATGGCTTATACGGAGTCGCAGATAATAACAATACACAACTATCTGTATTGTCTTTCAAAAATTTCTTTGATAGCATAGCACTATCGCTGTAATCGTTCTCATCAATCTCAATCAAATCTTTAAATCTTTGGAATTCATCCATAATAACCAAATCTGGATTTAGCATTCCAAGACTAATCTGTGCAAAACAATATCTAATTCTATTGATTAAATCCTTCTGTTGTTGCCATGAGATAATACCATCCAACTTAGCTGTTTTCTCAACCTTCGAATAATTCTTGCGAATCTTTCTGCAGGCAGACTTTATCTCAGCTATCAATTCTTCAGAAAAAATCTCAGCAACTAAGCGTTTCATTTCTTTCAGATACGTCTTCCTATCTTCTAGCTGATCTATGCGACTCCTCTGCCATCCAACATAACAATTCCAGGAATCACTTGTTTCAATAAAATAAGTTCTCATCAATAGTGACAATTCTTCTGCATATGTTCCACAGATACGGCACTCCTTCATAAGGTTATAAGCAAGTGCTCTCTCTGGTGCAGTACCAGCACCACTTCTCATCTGAAATGATGTTGCCGGAGTCATTGGAATAAGCCTTACATTTCCCTTTGTTTTTGTCTCTGCAAGCATTAAATGCTGCATAGACAATCTTCCTTCCGAAATTCTAACTCTATTTTCTTTTGGAATCCCAAGCTTTCCACAATTTTGATTCGCAATTCCAGCGTTAGAACAGATATAAACTACAACATAATCTTCGTCACCAATATCTTTTCTCCATACTCCAGTCTTTGCTACCACAGTCTTTGCAACAATTGTTTTTCCTAATCCCACCTCGTCTGCAAGCAGGACCCTATTATGACCAGCTTTGAAAAGGTCAACAATACGATTGGCTGTTGCCTCTTGAAAATCTTTTGCTATCATTTGCGACCTTTCCCCTTTCTGCCTGCTGCTTTCATAAATAACTCTAGCAACTGCTTAAATTCTTCACCAATTTTATTATCATCCAGTCGTTCTACAACCTCATACATGGAATCAAAACGTTCCGGGTAATCCGCTGCGGCTTTTAGCATTTTCTCATAGACATCAGGCTCTACTGTAAATCCATATCCTTCGGAACCCTCTCCTGCTCCTTTTCCATTTATAATCAATTCTTCGAAGCTCACACTATCGTAAAAATCCTCATCCAATAGATAGCGCATATATGTCATAAACATCGGTTTATTACTAATAATCTCGTTAAAAATAGCATCATCTCGCTCTTCAGATGGCATATCCTCTACTTCGAGGCGCACCAGACATTCTGCTCCATCTTTCGATAACACAAACATATTACTTAAGCTGTTAAGCGCTACGTCTTCAAATCTTGTAATCTTTGTAAGAGATTTTGTCTGTGTCTTTACATAAAATGGTCTAATTGTAACTCCTTCGTAATCATGATCTGCATATACTTCAATATCAAAATGACCATCTTTTTCAAAAACCTTAGCGCCAATTACACCATATACTTCTAATCTAAAATCCACAACTGCATCTTCTGGTTCAATAAATTCCTCATTAATGTCTGTCATCGGAACAAAAGGACTTTCCTCATTTGGGATAAAATCATCTCTTACACTCCAATAACTTGAATGATAATTCTTATATTGTAGTTCCAGTAAAAATTCCACGTTGTTGTCAAATGCATTCAAAGAAGCATTCAATGAACCTATGTAAAGTTTATGTGGCTCGTTATACTTCTCGGTATAATATGCCTTCGCATGAACATCCCGATTGACATATCCAAAAGTATCACCATCATCTAATGCATCATTAGAGCTAAAGACCGGATCAACAACCCAGATTCCATCTCCGTCTCTTCTATTAAAAGCATTGAATATCCTTTTCGTAACAGAAGCTTCTCTTGTGATGAGGCATCTTCGTGCCGGTCCTGCATCTGCATTGCTATTATAGTCATCCAATAAATCTGCAATAACACCTTCTGATAAAAATGGCGATATAATAAACAAGGCATAGCAGTCACGAAACATCTCTCTTGCTGTCTTTCTATGTTCCTTAGCCATGACCTTTTTTACGCCATTTTCCGCCCCGCCATAGATTCCAAACGGATGAAACTCATAATCTTCAAAGCAGTCTAATAAATCAAACTTATCAACCTTTTTCAGATTTGATATCAATTGATTGTAAGCATTCTTCTTGCTATCAAATTGTGATACAAACGTAAGCATATCGGCTAATGGCTGATTCTTTGGATTCACTTCTCTTCCAACATACCCAGTCATCTCAATTGCCATATCCATACTCTGATCAAAAGTAAGATTTCTGCTAAGCACAACAACCTTAATCATAGTTCTGCCATCGTTGACATTGCGATACTGTAAAATCCATAGTTTTGGATGGAAGTTATATGTACTCTTAGGCATACGAACCTCATGAATACTGTTCTCCAATAATGCAAATAATCTGCTTTCTGCTTTCGGAACCTTAATACATCCAACGTTGCAAAAAATAGAGAGTTTCTTCCCCGTACGCCGAATTGCTTCTAATACATATAATGGGTTATTCCTTTGACCTGATGTCATTTCACCACGCATACCAAGGCAAAGTGGTATTCCCATTAAAGCCTCCATATCCAATGAATATGTCATTCCTACTGCTTGCTCTAATTCAAAAGCAGAATCCTCTATAAGCAATTCTCCATAATCAACTCTATTTTTGTTCTGATCAAATCTTCTTCTAGCCATTGTCCTTCACCAATCCTTTCAGAATATCAGAAATGATTGTCTGACCAGTTCCATGTCTGTAATTCATTGGAGATGTTTGAATTTCTCCAAAAGGATAATCTCTTCCAAGCTTTGCTTTTTCTCTCTTACAAAAACACTCTCTTCCTTTTACAAGTGCCTTTTCCTCATCTGAGCATACATCCAATGTGTTTGCTTTTACTGCTGCCTCAAACTTAATTAAAAAATCTCTAAGAGCAGCTTTGTAATACTCATGCCCTCTAACCCAACCAAGAATGTCTTCTCTGTGAGGTAATCCTATATTTTTTTCTTTCCAAAGTTTATATCGTTCTTCTATATTTTCCTTAACATCATCAGTTGCATAATCGCCACCATTTTTCCAAAAGAGTAAATTGTATACGATATATGCTCCATATATGAAATTTGCAAATTCCTTTGCAAGCATAAGTCTGTTTTTAAGTTCAGCTGACATATCCGGTAATGTGTCTATCTGTTCCAATGGTTGTCCCGCAAAAGTCGTATTTGTCTTAAGACAATATTCCATCAAAGTATCCTTCATAATAGGCACATGAAGGAACTGCTCTTTCAAATACACCGCTTCATCCTTTGTTAAATACAATGTAGGATCCTGCAAATAATTCTCTATTGTCTGGTTACAAAGAGCATTAAAAATATTAATGCTTCCGCTTAACGCATCTAATGCATCTCCCCCTTCATCATCTGATTCCGTCTTCAGTTCAATGTTTTGCTTCTTTTTGTTATAACTAGCGACAGCACTACAGGCATCATCATAAGATAATGACGGATTGCATAAAATCCCCGTTGTTCTAAGGGCATTCCAATATATTCTTGTTGGTTTCATCTTCACTGCCCGGTCTGACCTACCACCAATGATACCCGCTGCCTTTGTTCCAGTTTCCTCATCAATTGCTCTTCTAAGAGCTCTTGCTATTGCATCTTGATCGGAATCTATCAATCGTCTTACTTCACTTCCTGTTGTAAGACCACTTTTCATTGCTTTCTTAAATAATTCAGGAACTAAAATATAATACTTTGCTCTTGTATGTAATACCGAGGTCCCCGGATATAGAAGGTCAGAAATACTATCTCTTACAATTCCGACACCAAGTTCATCCAACGACGAGGATTCCCCCAATACTTTCAGCAACTCTTTAATTATTTCTCTTTCCTGTCTGGAATAATCTACCCATCCAAGTTGCATTTTATCTCCACCTTTACTCTGATTCTCTAATCATGTTTTCTCCACTGTAACTTTCAATCTGAGACGATAACCGTTCAAGGAATTCCTTTAACCCTTTATCATCCTCACTTGGCATGTTTATACCATCCAACAATGGTCGTGAAATTATGCGCCGGATGTTTTGCACAATACACTACTAAAACATCTTCAACCGATTCTTCCTTTTTACATAACTCACACCCTGCTATATTTTCAATGTGCATCTGATTTACATCTTTTCCATTGTGAGACTTTGTCTCAAAAAAGCCTAAACAATAGCTATCTTCTTCTCCCTCAAAATGTATTGGAAAGAAATTGTATTTCTCATGTGCATCTCCAGTTTCATCCACATAACTTCCCCCATTAAGAGGCGTATCATTTCCATCTTCATTTCCTCTGTATTCCTTCATCCATGCAATATTACAAAACAGTATTCTCATAGTAACCTCTTATGAATTTATCTTTGTACGTTTTCTCCAGTCTCTATATTCCCCTGATTTAACTCTTTTATCTTCTGGCTTTATAGCATCAACTGGAATAGCCCAATCTCTACCAAATTTAACAGCACCTTCTATTCTGCCTTCAGAACACAAAACCTGTATTCTTCTTGCTGTAATATCCCACTTTTCTGCTGCTTCTTTAATAGTAATAAAGTCTTGCATAGTTACCTCATTTCAATACATAAATACCATTTTAGGAGTCCCATAATCCTCCCTTATATAATATGCCTTATAACGAATAATTTCCATTAAAAAAGATGCTTCTAGGCATTTCTGTCCAGATGCCTAATGCTATGGTCTGCTTTTGAAGGGCAGTCCGCAGCCTGCCTTTCATATCAGCTTCCATATTCCGCTTTACACGGCTTACCTTTACATATTAGGTTATTCTGTTGATGAAAGGAGGAAACATAAATGAATCAAAAAAAATAGGAAGTTTTTTAAAAGAGCTTCGCAAAGAGATGGGAATCACGCAAGAAGAATTTGCCGAAAAATTAGATGTATCTAGTAGAACGATTTCTCGTTGGGAAACAGGGACTAATATGCCGGACATCAGTTTATTGGTTAACATAGCGGAAATTTTTAATGTAAGTATTTCTGAAATCATCAATGGAGAAAGGAAAAGCGAGATTATGAAAAAAGAAGTAAAAAAAGTAGTTGAGGCAATGTCTGATTATGCAACTGCAGAAAAAGCAATTGTATTAAAGAGAGTAAAAGCAGCGAGTATTATAGGATTAGCAGCATTAATAATAGGGTTGATTATGGAATCCATTTGTTATGATTCTATGATTCCAATATTCAGCATGGGCGAAAATCCTTTACTTATTAAGGAACGTTTAGGACATAAAAAAATACAGACAACGCCCATGTTTTGAGAGTGTAAAATATTTTGTGTAAATCTCTTAGATTAATGAAAAAATCATAATGATTTACATTAAATTAAAAAAAAGAATTAGGCTTGAATGGCATGATTGCTGTTTAAGCC
>ERZ1026884.1988-NODE-1988-length-10005-cov-3.160101_pt1 | contig 10005 bp, 13 predicted proteins | sample MGYA00380172_ERZ1026884 | MGnify/ENA primary metagenome ERZ1026884 (study PRJEB33269, sample SAMEA4719808) | human gut metagenome | biome: human-associated habitat; feature: organic feature; material: feces | place: Cameroon | collected 2013-10 ... | reverse complement strand
GTGTTAGCCCCAGAGGCCGGAACGGTCGAGCACGACCAGCAGCCGCACAGCGTCTTCGCCGAGATCGATCACCAGATCCTCGCCGGAGCCGCTCTTGCCGTTGATGATCCCGTTTGCGATCAGCTTGTCCAGCGTCGCGCGGTACTCCTTGTTCTTGACGTCCTTCAGCTTTTCGTAACGCATTTCCGCTTCCTCCTCTCCACCGGAATTTTCGCCGTACAGCCACATTCTGGCCTCGGACTCGCGCCGCGCTGTCAGCCCCGGCAGCGCATCAGTGAACTCCGCGCCCTTTGCCAGCTGCGTGATCTGGTAGTTCGGATTGTCCATCCACGCCGTGCCGACGTTATAGCTGAAGCTCACCAGCGCGTCAAACTGCTGCTGCGTGTACGTTCCGAAGCGATTCACCACCGCCTCGGTGTTGGCCAGCTCCTTCTTCAGGAGCTGTTCGGCCTCTTCCTTCGTAATCCCGTTGGGATAGTCGCCCTTGTTGCACCGGCAGCCGTAGCCCACCGACCACTGCGCATAGTCCCAAATAGGGTACTTCAGGAATCCCTCCATGCGCTTGATAAAATCAACGCATTTCTGACTTGTTTTCATCATAATATCAATTCCCCACTTTCATCTTATTGTACTTCGTCGTCGAAATCGTCAGCGCCGTGCCAAGAAACACGTTGACTGCTGTGATCGTCCCGACGACCTGCTCGGCATACGGGAATCCCCAAATGCCCGCCAGCGCAGAATACAGCGCCCCGATCGCGGGCAGCAGGATCATTGCAACCCATTTCAGAATGTTGTACATTTTGTTGCTCATCATGGTTTCCACTCCTTTCCGGCTCTCGCCTTTTATCGTTCCGCAGCCGCCATTGCGGTGCTGCATAGCGTACATTTTGTGGCCGCATCTCCGAAGCCCGGCAGGCATTTTCCGCACACCCACCGTCCACCGGCCTTGTAGATCACCTTCGTCGGCGCGACGACCCGTCCGCAGGCCGCGCAGTGAATCTCATGCAGCTGCTCGTCGTAGATCAGCGCCGCAAACTCATACTCCCGCGTCATGTCCGCGTCCCTCCGTTTCCTCCGGCTCATACGGCAGGGCATTGACCGTGTCCATCAGCTGCTTTGCGTCTCCGTTGCCGCCAAGCCCGCCGTGGTACAGCTCGTGCCAGTGCCGCAGCCTTCTTCTCTGCTCAAACGTTGCGTACCCCAGCGCGATCAGCTCCTTGCCGCGCTCCTCGATCACATACAGCATCAGATACCGCAGCGCCTTGGTCACGTTGTCGCTCTTGTCCTCCTGCGCGTCCCTTCGGCTGTCCTTGTGCTTGCGCCGGTATAGGATATATGCCCCAATCGCCGTCAGCCCCGCGCCGAGGATCGTTCCCCCGGCGGCAATCAGCGCCGTGGTAATTGCTTCACTCAAGGGCATCCACCTCCTGCGCAATCGGCGTTTCCGTCGCCGCATAGGTATACCGGCACGGGATAACATCCACCGCCTCGCTGTAGAGAATGCCGGTTTCAAGCTGACGCAGATAGTGCGTAGCCTCCCCGCCGGTTTCGCTGTCGGATGCCCAGTGCCGCACAAGGCGCTCGTCGAGCTGCTGCTCGTGTAAGTAGATCATTCGTTACACCCCCACAATTTGATTGGCATAGGTCGCCCAGTTCGTCGCTGCCTTCCATTCGTCCAAAAGCGCCGCCGGAACGCGAATTTCGCAGTCAGCAGGGATGCCGCTAAAGGCGTTTGCGTTTTCCAGCGTCGGCACTGCCGTGCAGGCGGTAAAGTCAAACAAAGCCGCCGCATTTGCATTCGTGAAAGCGGCGTTGGCAATGCTTTCAAGGCTCCCCAAGCACACAACCGTCAGCAGACTCTGGCATTCGCTGGCAAAATTACTGAGGATTTTTGTAACGCCGCTGCCGACTGTGATCCGCTCAAGGGCTTTGCACGAATAGCACGCATTCATTCCCGTGGCGCCGTTCAGTCCGGGGATTGTAATCTCCTTGATTATGTTATTCGCACGGATAAGGTGCGCCCATGTGCTCACGACGCTTTTGGGGAAGGTAACGTTCATATTGCTTGCATTAGCGAAACTGCTTTCGTTCAGTTTCGCTACCCCGTTATTCAGGCAGACGACGACGATGCTGGCACTTTGCGCATTGGCGTAAGAAACCTCTGTAATTCCGGGCGCATAGGTAATCTGCCGCAGCTTCGCGCAATTTTGAATTGCGCCCCCCTTCTGAATACTAACCGGTGAGCTCGGCACGGTGATATACTCCAAGTTTGTGAAGTTCGTAAAGCTATTCTGCGAGCAGGACATATTGCTGCCGAAGTGAACGCCGGTCAAAATGCTGCGCAGCACCGCCGCCGTACCGCCGCTTTCAGAGATTGCGCCGGTAAACACATATTGGTTCCCCGGGATTCTTGCGCTTCCGGTGACGGCGATCGAAATCGTATGCGCGCCGCTGGCGCTGTAGCTATGTGCCGCAGTATAAAGCACCGTGTTCAGATTCGTTCCTTGCAGCGATGCCGTTTCCGAGCCGTCGCCCCAGTCTACCACAGCCGTTCCGTTAACGCACAGCCCGAGGCGCAGCGTCTTTCGCTGCTCCGGCAGCACAATGTGCAGTCTCGTCTTTCCGTCCGTGGTGATATACATCGCGCCGACGTTCATCTTGGCGTTTTCCGTCTTCAGGTCTGCCAGCGTCCAGTTCCAGCCTTGGCACGTCAGCCCTTCGTGGGTGGGGTAGTCCGGAAGCGCGGTTTTCCCCGCCAGCTCCGCCAGCGACCACGCCGCAACGCAGGTGCCGTCGTAGTCGTAGAAGTTGATGTCCTTCGGGGAGACGGCACCTCCGCCGCCTCCGCCGCCGCTCTCGGTGTTCTCAACGATAATATTGCCCTCGCAGTATTTCCCGGCGGTGTTCAGCGTCTTCGTCCCGGTCTCTGTCAGTGCGGCGATCTCGCTTCCCTTATACTTGATCGATACGCTCATGATACACCTCCGTCATACTTCGGCAGCTCGGCCAGCACGTAGTTGCCGTCTGCACCTACCGTTACAATTTTTCCTGCGTCCGCAGCCGTCGCCTCCGGCAAAAGCTGCGGATCAATCTGAGATTTGAACACTCCGAGGTCGTCGCTAGTCACAAAACCGGCGTCGTTAGCATACACTTGGTTCCCGTTGACCGTTGCGATCATGATGCCACTAGCAAAAAATGCATTAAAAATATTGTAGAAGAACGGCTGCCCTTGTAAAGTTCCGCCGAAAGCAAAAACCAGTGCAAGGCCGTTCACACTTGCCCTCAGATACACCTCACGACCCGCGCTAACCGCCGCAAGAATTTCGCTTGCGCTGTAGTCTGCGGTTCCGGTGTTATTCTCTAAGTTCGTCACCGTCACAATCAGCGGCGCGTCCGGCACCTCCAGCACCTGCCGCACCGTCGCCGTGGTGTCCTCGCCGTCTACGTTTTCCAGCCGCTGGATGGCAGCGCTCCAAGTAACGCCATCGTCCGAAATGGTGGCATAACACGGGTTCGAAAGAATTCCGGGGCAGGAAACTAAGAATCTTCCGTTTGCGAAAATTGTGGTGCCCCACGAGCGATCGGCTCCATTTGATGTCACATTCCACGTTGCTCCATCTACGGAGTAGAGCAGTTTCGTTGTCCATGGTGATACCAGTACAAATTTCCCTGCACCAAAGGCAAATGATTTCCCTACAAAGTCCGTTTGTCCTTCCGAATTCTTATATGGCAAGTCCACCATCTGCCACGCAATCCCATCGTCGGAATAAATTGCATGGGTGGCTGCCGGACTATACTCGCCGGTAGCAACGAACCGGCCATTGCCAAATTTAACAAAGTTCCATTGGGCAGCCAACGGGACGGTCGTTTCTTGCCATGTCGCGCCATCCGTAGAATAGTACGCCGTCGTATGATACGATTGCGAAGCAGAAGCGTTCGGAGTTAAGACATACTTCCCGTTTCCGTATGCGAGGCAGCCGCCTTTAAAACCTTCCGGAAGATCGGTTGCTGTCCATGTGACGCCGTCCGTAGAGCAGAGCGCCTTTGTCCCCAGCGCAACGAACTTGTCGCCGTAAATCAGCCGTCCCACGGTAACGCCATCCGGCAGATTGTAAGTCGACCAAGTGATCGCATCCGCCGAGCTGAGAACCTTGTCACTCCCAACAATTACAAATTTGCCGTTTCCCGCCGCGCTGATTTTGGTGCCGAGGCTGGCAGGCAGCGTCGCTGCTGTCCACGTGACCGCATCCGCAGAGTAGAAAGCCTTTGTGCTCGCCGCGGTGGAATCGAACGCCACGAAGAGATTGTTTTCGTATAGGAATTCCCAGCTCCCCGTGTCCGGCAGGGTGACCTCCGTCCAGTTTTCTGCGTCATCGGAAACGAAGATTTTATTTTTGTTGTCGCTGTCGGTCAGGAAAAACTTTTCCCCGCACGAGTATACATGGTTCTTTGGGACGGGCAGCACACGCTCGTTGTTTTTCAGCAGCACCGCGTCGGTGTACTTTGATACATTCGCAAGGTCGGCATTAAAGGTCGCCTCGTCTCCGGTAAAGCCGCCCTCCTGCGCCGCCTGATACGCCGACTTCCCGTCCGCACCCGCTGCGCCGGTCTCGCCCTTCTCTCCGGGGTCTCCCTTGTCACCCTTCTCGCCGGGATCACCCTTGTCGCCCTTAGCGCCCGGCGTTCCCGGGTCGCCCTTTGCACCGGGCTCACCCTTTGCTCCGTCCGCACCGGGGTCGCCTTTCGCGCCTTTCAAGGCTGCCAGCTGCTCGGCGGTAAAGTCACCGTAAGTAAAGGCATCGCCTTTATCGCCCTTATCTCCCTTCTCTCCGGGGTCTCCCTTGGCACCGGGGTCGCCTTTCGCGCCCGGGTCACCCTTGTCACCCTTCAGCGCGGCCAGCTGCGCCGCCGTGAAGTCCGCGTAGGTAAAGGGGTCGCCCTTGTCGCCCTTCGCGCCCTGCTCTCCCTTTGCGCCGGGGTCGCCCTTTTCTCCGGGGTCACCCTTCGCACCGGGTGCGCCGGTGTCGCCCTTCTCGCCCTTCAGTGCGGCCAGCTGCTCGGCGGTAAAGTCGTCGTAGGTGCACCGGTCTCGCCCTTTGCGCCCGGGTCACCCTTGTCTCCCTTCGCGCCGGTGATCTTTCCGTAAATCACCGCCTGCGGCGCGCCGGCGCTGTCCAGCGTGGTGTAAATGGTGTAGCCACCGCCGCCGGGGAAGACCGCGTTTTCGTTGTAGGTCTTGATCTTCATGACATCACCGGTCACGCCGGAGACAACGTAATCTCCAACCGCCGGATAGGGGCCGTCTCCGAATACGTTCTTGTAGAACCCATCCACGGCAATGCTGGCCGGCGTGTCGTTCACGATATAGAGCTTCCCCGGCTCGCCCTGCTCACCCGGGTCACCCTTTGGGCCCTGCGCGCCGGTGTCACCCTTGTCACCCTTGTCGCCTTTGTTGCCCTGTTCGCCTTGGTCGCCTTTTTCGCCCTTCAGCGACGCGAGCCATTCTTCTTCCGTCCCGGTGTAGCCGTTCTTCACCGCCAGACCGTAGGCGGAAATGTAGTATCCTGCCCACTCCGCTTCTCCGTTTCCGGGCTTGATGTGCTCGGCCACGTACCGCCGCAGGCACAGGATCGATTCGTTGAACAGCACCACTTCGTTGTTGTACCGCTCGGCCTCTCCCATCTCGCGGTAGATCATGGCCTTGAGATAGTTCTTGTAAACGTCGCAGAATGGCGGCTTCACATACAGTTCCGTCTGCATATCCTCCTCTGCGTCGTACTGGATGATGTCATCCACCGCGATCAGATAAATGTCCTGCTGAATTTCGGCCTCGATCTGGTTGACCATCTCGACCTTTTCCGCCGTGGAAAACACATTCGGCACGAGCTTGTCGGTATAGTCGATCAGTTGTTTCAGTTTCATTCAATTACCCCCATTGACGCGATAACGGCGGGAGTTTCCCGCCGTATCGTTTTTTCTCAGGTCGTCGCGAGCGTCAGTTCCTTCCACGTGGCAGTCGTTCCGTTCGCCACGCAAATATATACCTTCGGGGACGAGGCGTCGGTCTTCACCCACAGAGTGCCTACCGGCCTCTTGTCCGAGGTCGTCGGTGCCGTGGTCTTTACCACGGTGCCCGGCAGGGTCGCACCGTCGACCTCTGCCGTTTTGGCCGTCATTTTTTCGGTGACCAGTTCGCCGACGGTGACCTTTCCGGGAAAGCGCGTGCTTCTCACGTGCCCGCCCCCTTTACAGCGTGCTGCCGTTCGGCACGCCGAAGGCCATCATGCCGCGGAAGTCCACGAAGCCGAGGCCGTAACGGGCATATGCCTTCCACAGGTTCTCGTCGTTGTCGCCGAGCTCACTGCGCACCTCGAGATCGCAGCGCTCCTGATAGACCGCCACGTCCGCAGTCTGGATGTACGTCTCGTCCAGCAAGATCCACGGGGAACCGCCCGCGGTGATCAGCGGCTGCACGAAGTCGTTCAGGTACGAGCAGACGTAGATGTTCATTGCACCGTACAGCGGGTTGACGCCGTTGTTGGCGTTCTCCGCCTGCTTGTAGCTGGCCACGGCCGTGGTCACGTCGTACACGAGCTTCGGGTCGATGGACGGCACCAGAATCGCCGACGGGTGCAGCGACAGGGTGTTGCCGTTGTCGTCCTTCTGCGTGGACATCTTCATGCACGCCGCAAACAGCGCTTCGGAATCGAACGCGGTCGAGTAGAGGTTCGACTGGGTTTCACTGGCCACCTTCGGCACGTGCGCCTTGGAGAACACACACTTGCCGTCCGCCCCGCGGGTGTCGAACTCCCAGTCGTTGCGCTTGTAGGTCTCATTGCCCTGCAGCGCATTGCCGATCATGGCGGCCATGTTTCTCGCGCGGCCGCGGTAGTACGAACGCAGCAGCTTCTCGGGCTTATCGCCCAGAGCGACAAGAACATTGTCGTCCATCATCTCGCGGGACACGCCAAAGCCGCCCTTGTAGGTGACGTTCTTGATGGTCTTGTCGTAGCCCTCCTGAAAACCGCTGAACGGGTACGAGCCGTTTTCGCCGACCGGCATCATTTCATCCATTTCGGTCAGCGAGCGGTAGTTCTCCGCGAAGTGGTTCGAGGTCTTCTTCTTGAACACCTTGAACAGCATGTCCTCCTGTTTTTCGATATCCTCCGCTCTGTGCTCCAGCATTGCGGCGATCGGCTTCTGGACGTCGCCGTACAATGCTTTCAGCAGGCCGGAGGCCTCGGAAAGTACAACTCTCATTTTTGTTTCCTCCTCTTATCAGAATCTGACGCGCACCTTGCTGCCTGCGGTAGTGCCGTCGTAGCTGACCACCTCGGCCACGCCGCTGGTGGTCGTCGCGGTGATCTTCTCACCGTTCGCGTCAATGGTGTACTTGGCGCCCAGCGCGATACCGGAAGACGCAACCGAAAGCTCCGTCTCATACACCGTATCGTCGCCGACGCGGATGACGGCGATATCCTCGCCCGCTACGGTGGAGGCGATCTCCGTCATCGAGATGTATTCCGGCTTGGTCGTGCCGGACGCAATGGTCAGCTTGCCGCTGGAAAATGCCAGCGCCGTGCCGACCTTGATCGACAGGCTGCCCGCGACCGGCTTGTATTCAAAGTGGTCGGGCTTCGCCTTGTCGTAGCTGTAAGGCAAAAACATAAAATCATTCCTTTCTAGCCCTTCGTGCGCTTTGCGAAATCCGCCCGGATCTCGTCGTCGCTCATCCACGGGCACATTGTTTTGTAAATTTTCATTTCGCGGTCGGAGACCTCTGCGCCGCCCTTGGCCGACGCGGCGATCCCCTTCATGTGGCTCTTGGATTCGGCATTCTTGGCGGTCTGCCGCTGCGCCGCTGCGCGAATGGTCTGGATGCGGTCAAAGTTGGCAATTTTGAACGCCTCCAAAAAGCTGATATTCCCGCGGTTTACCAGATCCCGGAATTCTTTTCCGGTAGGAAGATTGGTAATGTCGTTGATGGACGAAATGCTCGGGTCGAGCTTCTTGATTTCTTCCAACTCGTGCCGGATGATTTTCTCCATATCCGGCTTCTGTTCCGCGGGCTGTTCCGCCGGCTTCTCGCGCAGCCCCTGCACAGTCGGGGAATTCTCGATCGCATCCTGTAAGGTCTCCGGCGTCAGCCGTCCTTCCTTCAGCTCGCGGTTGAGCCGTTCCGTCTTTTGTGCCTCCTGCCATGCTTTGAACTCTTCCATGTTCGTCACGGGCTTGTTGTCGTGGTACCGGTCGACCAACCCTGCCCCGGCAAAAATGGCCTCGAGTTCTTCCTTGTGGGCTTTGCCGGTCTTCTCGCGTTCCGCTTCCACCGCTTCCCGGATGGCTTCATCCATCTCGCGGCGGCGGCGCTCCTTGGCCTGCTTCGCGCGTTCTTCCCGGCTCATCGGCGCTGGCGCGCCGTCGTTATCGATGGGAGGGTCGACGACATCCTCCGTGTTTTCGGGCTCGCTCTGCGTGTCCTCCTGCTCAATGTTTTCGGGGGCAGCGACCTCCCCGCCTGCAGCATCCGGCTCCGGAGCCGGTTCCTCGCTGGGCTGTTCCAGCCCAAACATTGCGTAGTAATCCGCTTCGCTCATCGACATAGCTTTCCTTCTCCTTTACTTCTTGTTCTTTCCGGTGCGCAAATCATTGCCCCGGATGGTCTTCGTGTCGCCGCTGCCCTTCTGCGGGTGCAGCGCCGGAATGGACTGGGTCGCGGTCGTGCTGACCTTGCCCTCGTAGCCGCCCTTATCGCTCATTTCCGCCCCTCCTTTCTCCCGTTTTCCGTTCCTCGCGGATTAAGGGTTTTCTTCCCTTGCCCTCATTATCATCGAAAACCGGTGTCAGTTTTCGCATATTTTCATTCTGTTACGTGCCATTTTCGCATTTGCCATTGCGAGGCTCCGCAGGAGCCGTGGCAATCCGTCCCCCTCCCGCCCGCAGCAAAAAGACCGCCGCAGGTTTCCCTGCGACGGTCTCCGTTTAATTGTACCACCAAACGCTATCCGGGTCGGTTTTCGGATACTCCGTCAGCAGCAGCACGGTCTTCTGCTCTGACGTCAAATTCAGCCCGTTGATGTATTCGGTGATTTTGTCCTTGCGCGTCTGCCCTTTAATTTCCTTTCCGTTCTCGTCTCGGTCGGACGCGGCATCCCGCGCCATCCGGTAGAATTCGTAGAACACCTTGCAGGGAATCCCCGCGCGGTAGGCCTCCGTCAATTTTTCATAGGCTTTCTCGCTCAAAATCGTTCCGAGCGCCGCATACGTTTTCTTTTCCGATAGCTTCTGTGCCAGAACCGCCTGTACCTTGTCCTCGGTCGTAACTTGGTCGTCTCCAGCGTTTTCCTTGGCCTGCTTCACGGTGGCAGCGGCTTCATCCTCTGTCATCCCGGCGCCAACATAATTGTCGAAAATTTCGGTATTGGCAGGTGCCATGCTGTAGAATTGGAACGCCTCCCGCACAAGCTGCTTCTGCGCCTTGGAATACTTCTGCTTTTCGATCCAGCGTGCCAGTTCCAGCGCCTGCTCCGCCGCAGAAAGCTCCTCATCGTCATACAGTTCCTTGTATTTCTCGTAGACCTCCATGACCTTCGCCCAGCTCATCCCGGCTTCCATCATCTTCTCGAAGTCCTCATCACGGCTGTCGTTGATCATCACGCTGTACATTCTGGCCTTCTGCGCATCCGTCAGGTTGGCTTCGTTGATCAGCCGGCGCTTTGCCATACCCTGCTGTTGGGTGGTCAGGTCGTCTCGCTTGTCGATTGCCCGGATAGTCTGCATGGTTTCGTAAAGCTCTGTTCCGTCAACACCTTCCTCCCGCAGCTCCTTCCAGAGTTCCGTCTGCGGCGTAGAAAGCCCGCTGCGCCCGGACGCATAAAATGCTCTGGAATCCGGTGTGGAATACACGCCGAACAGCCCCTGCCGGATCGCATTTGCGACACTGCCGTCCGTTGGAAACTGCAAACGCTCCTTGTCCTTCGCGCCGGTAATTCTTCCGCCCTCGGC
>ERZ1026884.1987-NODE-1987-length-10011-cov-6.210928_pt1 | contig 10011 bp, 10 predicted proteins | sample MGYA00380172_ERZ1026884 | MGnify/ENA primary metagenome ERZ1026884 (study PRJEB33269, sample SAMEA4719808) | human gut metagenome | biome: human-associated habitat; feature: organic feature; material: feces | place: Cameroon | collected 2013-10 ... | reverse complement strand
CGTCGGCAGCGTCAGATGTGTATAAGAGACAGATATAGTTCTATAAGGATATAATGCTTTGTTCCTATATTTATATAGGACAATATCTATATGTCTATATTCTACTTTTCTTATATCTATGTTTTCATATTTGTTTCTGTTGTTCGACCTCACTTTTTTATTGAAGCGGTAGCGTGCCGTCTGCCCTCCCTTGCTTTTTCCTGTGCAAAGTTATGGCGGCCCTGTCAGATGCCAAGTACCAGGAGAGACCTCCTTATTTGGCTAAAACTTTCCTGGAAGCCTTCCGCAAATAATTCTTATTTGGGTATTCCAGAAAAGTTTCTACCAAATTCCTTGGCGTTCTGACTCCTCTGGGCTGCCATCCTTTCTGCACGTAAAAAGGCTACAGGAGGCGAAGGACACGCCGAGGTATGATTAAAAAAAATATCGGATCGAACGAAACAAATAACTGTAAAAGGCTAGAAGGTTCCGGAAATCCAAAGTATAATTTTTAAAGTTGAACCCTATAAAAGTGAGCGCAATGGAACATAATTTTAGTGATTTCTGTATGGAGGAGCATCCGCAGGTTAGAGCCTACAATAATGGCTTTGAAAGTTTGACAGTAGTAGAATTGATTTCTATGATTATTGGTACTGGTACCAAGCACAACGTTGAGCAAGCTCGTCAGATTTATAACGTGATGGGACAGAGTTTGAGAAACATCGCCAAGGCAAGACCTGAGGAACTTCAGGTAGTACAAGGGATAGGTGACAACAAGGCTATGGCTCTTCAAGCTGCTATGGAATTGGCAAAGCGTTTCCATTTGGAAAAAATGGGGGAAAGACCAGACTTGGGTAGTAGTCTTGCTATCTACAACTTTCTTCATCCTATTATTGGCAACTTAGACCACGAACAGGCACACTTGTTGTTGATGAATCAAAACTTCAAATTGATTAAGGATGTGAAGATTAGTGAGGGGGGATTGACAGAAACTGCGGTGGATATTCGGATGATAATTCGAGAAGCAACGCTCAATAATGCAACGATTATTGCTTTCGCTCATAATCATCCTAGCAATTGCCCAACTCCAAGCAAGGCGGATGACTTTTTAACACAACAAATAGCTAAGGCTTGCGAGTTGATGAGATTGTTCTTCATGGACCATGTTATCATTGCCGATGGAACGTATTATTCTTATCATGATAAGGGAAAACTTGATAATTGAGATAGGGAGGGTAAAATCCTCCCTATAAGTAAAGAAATGTTTGAAAAAATATAGAGGTGGCAAGTTGCATTGCTGCCTCTTATTTTTTTTTTCGGCTGCTCCCTCTTCGGTCGCAGCCAACAGACGAACCGTTCAGCTTCGTCTGTAAAGTGGTATCGCCGATGGGTGTCTTGGCAAATGTTCCAAATAGCGGCTGTTTGGAAAATTTGCGCTTTTCTTATATCTATGGCTTCGCTTTATTCCCTTTCTCCTGACTTTCATCCATCCTCGGCTTCACTGAGTTCTCCTGAAAGTTTGGAGAAACTGCACTATGATGCCATAGAGCAGCAAGGGAGATAGGTCAAACCTTCATGTGGGGCTTTGCCACCACGCCCCTTGGCGGATGGCATACATGTGGGGAGGACTTTTCTTTCAGGGTAGGCTTGCTTCCGTTTTTGGCGAAGATGGACTTCCTTCCCATCTCCACCTATTTTGAAAGCCAGGCTACCCCTCTCTCCAAGCCACATGGCTATGCCATTCTCCTCACAAGTGTGCCATCCTCTATGCCCCAAGATTCTATAGCTGAAGCTGTGGAATCTTGTCCCCTGTCTGCATCGATGATGGTGCCATGGGACTAAAGGGAGAGCGGTTGGCTTGTCCTGGATGTCCTGAAGGATATGGTGGACAAGCCGATTGTTATATTGTTTTATATAGTTATATGTCTATATTTTTATTTCGTTATTTGTTTATATAATTATTTATCTATATTAAATAGTAACTCGCTCTTTATAAACACCTTTTCTATTGCAGAGATAGCCAATAAGTGTAGAAAGTGTACGTTGAAATGTTTGTAGTCTTTTTGTTTTTAGCGTTATTTCATTGTTGCTGTCTTCTTGATGATGATACTTTTTGTTCTTGGTATTACCATCTTTATTGAATCCTTTCGTTTTTGAAATTTTACCCTTCTGGAACAAAATGCCGATGTTTGTTCTTTTATGTTTCAATGTCAAGGAGCTGTTTGATTTCAGGGCACCTTTTTCTGTGTTATGTTTTGGCATCTTCGTGCAAACTTGATCTTGTGTATAGATGTTGCTCTGCATTATTTAAAACCAGTTGTGAAATCAGTAGTTCTGATGCGTTCAGCTAATTTTTATAATTCTGTTAACGACCATTTTACTTTGCAAAGTTAGCCCAAGCGGTGTTGGCAAGGGCGCACATCCTGTTTGTCTCAATATCTTTTTCAGACTTTTTGGGTGCAGTTGCTCCGGTTTCAAAAACTCCATGCCCTATGGGTGAAAAACATATTGGACATCTCTTGCCGTGACTCACCTTCTCCTTGGTTGCTGTTTTTATGCACGTAAAATTAGTATTAACATTTAAAAATTACAATTATGAACGCAATGAACAATTTCACAATCTCTGGTTTCGTAGTAAATAACGCAGAAGTACATAACTTTGAGAAATCAAGCATCGCACGCTTCGGAATCTCATATAGAACCTCAGTGAAAAAGGATGACCAGGAAATCAAGCACTCAGCTATCCTTAACATCGAGACATGGATTAAGAATGATGACACCGTCATCTTGGATTTGCTCCAGAAGGGTAAGTTGATAAAGGTTGAAGGATTCTTCAAAGCTGATACCTATACCAAGGATGGAAAGGATTTCCATGTCACCAAGATGACTGCCACCAAGATTGAATTGGTGCAAAAAACAGCAAAGGAGGCTTAGACCTCCTTTTGTTTCTGTATTCTACTTTTATTGGCAATATCTAAAAGGCTATTTTTTTGAATAGCCTTTTTGACTGCTCGTTACTAAGTTACTTATATCTGGTAGTTTATGCTTTATATCTATATATTGTTATAGATGTATATATTTATATGTCTATATTTTTATATAATCATATAGTCCTATAAGGATATAATGCTTTGTTTCTATGTTTATATAGGGCAATATCTAAATGACTATATTCTACTTTTCTTATATCTATGTTTTCATATTTGTTTCTATTGTTCGACCTCACTTTTTTATTGAAGCGGTAGCGTGCCATCTGCCTCCCTTGCTTTTTCCTGTGCAAAGTTATGGCGGCCCTGTCAGATGCCAAGTACCAGGAGAGACCTCCTTATTTGGCTAAAACTTTCCTGGAAGCCTTCCGCAAATAATTCTTATTTGGGTATTCCAGAAAAGTTTCTACCAAATTCCTTGGCGTTCTGACTCCTCTGGGCTGCCATCCTTTCTGCACGTAAAAAGGCTACAGGAGGCGAAGGACACGCCGAGGTATGATTAAAAAAAATATCGGATCGAACGAAACAAATAACTGTAAAAGGCTAGAAGGTTCCGGAAATCCAAAGTATAATTTTTAAAGTTGAACCAATAAAACATAGTGATTATGGCAAAAGTAATAGACGAAAACATTCAGCGTCAGCTGGATAAGAAGATTAGTTTCTTCGTGAAATACTTTCCTGCTCGCATTCAGAACGTAGGTGAGGATGCCAAGGCTGCAAGGCAGTTGGTATGGGCTTTCAAAGATTCTCGTGATTCTGCTTATGAGGAAGTAGCTCAGATGACTGCCAAGCACTTGAAAGAGGAATATGGCGAGAAAGTAAAAAGTATGGTTTTGGTTTGTGTTCCGACGAGTAAGAAGGAGAATTACCAAAGCAGATACATGATGTTCTGTAATAGAGTCAGTGAACTTACCGGCATAGGCAATGGCTTTTCTCATGTGTGCGTGCTTCAAGACCGATTGGATGTTCATAACCATCGAAGAGGTAAGAAAAAGACGGAACGCCAAGCGCAACTTATTGACTTGGACACTTACTATTTCAAGGACAAGGAGATATGTGTGTTTGATGATGTTGTCACCACAGGCAAAAGCTATGCGGATTTTGCTAACAAATTGGAGAATAGCGGAGCACACGTTTTGGGTGGCATGTTCTTAGGTAAAACTTTTTATAGATATAATAGACAATGATTGAAAAGTATGAAAAATGGTGTTCCGTAGCATTTACGGGACACCGATTCATCTCTTCTGATAGGGTGGAAGAGGTGAAGGAGAGTGTAAGAAATGAGATTCGCTTGCTTTATTCCAAGGGATTTCGTAATTTCTTTTGTGGAATGGCTCTAGGCTTTGATATGCTTGCTGCTGAAGAGGTGCTGAAACTGAAGGAGGAACTTCCAGACATCCTTCTTGTTGCCACTGTTCCATATCGGGAGCAAAACGAAAGATGGGGCGCCAATCAGAAGAAACGTTATCTGGAGATTTTGGAGATAGTGGATGATGTTATTGTGTTGAGTGAGCATTATTACAATGGCTGTTTTCTCAAACGCAATGATTTCATGTTAGATCATGTTGCAGTTTTGCTTGCATACTTTGATGGAATGCCAAAGGGAGGAACTTTTTATACTGTAAGGAATGCAAAGCGGTTGCGCTTGCAAATTTGCAACCTGTTTTGATGGTTGCCTTTTGGATAGGTATTGCTAAAAAGGTAATGCCTATCCTTTATATCTAACTTGTTGATGTAATTGGATAATTCTTTTATATTCTCATTTGCCTATTATGTGAGATGGCGTATCTGTGTCTTTTTGTGGGGATGAATATGCCATATAGTTGTTATTTGGAATATTATTGTTTTCTTTTTGTTTCTATAGTCTATAGGTGGGTAGAAAAAGAATATGTTAAATAAAAAGGTATATCGTGTTTATGCAGCCGTTTCTATCTAATTTATATACTTTTGCGATGAAATTTTCAATTAAAACAATGATTTATGAAATTTAAAAAGGTATTATTATTAGCGTTGCTTTGTTCCTCTGTCCTGGTGGGGTGCGAGGAACATCCTTCTTTCAAGACTTCCGTAGATGCTGTGGAAGGTTGCAAGAAGGAGCTAGCAGAGTTGAAGGAAATGGATGATGTATCTGTGGAGAATCTAGCAAAAGCTACCTCTGTATGGCTGGAAATACAAGATTCGGCTTATAGTGTATTCTCTCGTGACACTACCATCAATCTAAGAAGCCCTGTTGCCATGGCTTACTTTGTTGTGTCGGATTCTATACGTGGAGAACTCAAAAGACTGGCGTTTGTCAATCCTCGTTCTCTTCGTGATGTCATGTATCTTAAATTGAATACGGCAACGGCAAGAAAGAAGATAGAAAAGTCCGATGTGTATAAGGAGGCATTGGATTTCTATGACAAGCTCGATAAGCAAGATACTTATCCAAACTTGACAAAGACACTTATTGTGTATTCGGCTTTGCTGCATAATGCCAAGCCTTTCAAGCATGAAAGTGAACTTCTTGGATTCATCTCTGAAGAAGATAGATGCTTTCGTTCTTTGATGAAGTTTTTGAGTCAGGTTTCTAATGAGCAACTGCAGCAGCTTACTGATGCTACTGCTAGCATCTTCGATGGATTGTATTCTTCAGTCGGCAGAAAAGTTGATGATGTCAATGATCGTACAATGCTTTATCTTACCATGCGTTTCAATCGCCGTATCGTTCAAAATGCCTTGGCTTGCAAGCAAGATGTGGAGAATGGAAAGAAGCTTAGTCATCTCCAGAGGGCTAACTACAGATGGATGCTCATTCAGCCGTTCATGGCTATTGATGACTATTCTACTGCTGCGCTAACAAGTAAGCAAAAGGAGGAACTTCTTGACATGTCAAATGAACTTCCTATGTTGCTGAACAAATTGGAGTTGGAAAAGCAGACTAAGGAGGAAGAAGATAAATTTACAAAAGTCCTTTCCGAATATTTCTTGAAATCGTATTTGTCAACATCTTTATAATAATAAAAACATGAACGAACTTATAGACGATACTCTCATCGAGAATGAGATTTTGAAAGATTCAATCTCTGATTTCCTCTCGGAAATTAGAGAAAAATCACCTGAATACTTCAATTCCCTTGGTGTGAAAACAGTATTGCACCGTGGCTATGCAGAAGTGTTTGTACTATTGAACAAGCAAGTGATGATGGAACATTTGGTGGATGAGCTGGCTAATGTGTTGGGCATCCATGTTCTGTATGCCGTCCGAGATAATAAAGGGCAGACATATAAGGCTGTGGCTTATTCCGTTCCTGTGGAAAACAAAATGTATGTCATTCATCTGGCTTCACAACAACATGGTGTCATAGAAAACATGACGGTCAACTTCTATGATAGCTTGGAGATCATGTACAAGCAGGTTTGTAAGGAATTTACCAACATGCCGAAGTTTGATATGTTTATCCTTGAAAAGGAAAAGTACTCGGATGTCATAAACAGTTTCTATTAAAAAGTGCTGAGGTATGTTTGCAATAACATTGAAGGTGATATTGGCTTTTGTGCTCACGGCCATTCCTTTTGCTTTTCATCTCTGGGTGAAGCCGAGACAAGCGTCCTCTACCAAGTGGGGGAACTTATACTCCGTGCTTTCTGCTATTTATGAAAGGATGAAACATAGTGACAATGCAAGAAAGTTCTTTACACGTGTTTTCTTGATAGTCCTCCTGTTTGTTCAGTACGTGGATTTTGAAGCAGCGAACGCTGCCAATCTTCTTAGTAATGAATTAGCTCAGGGAAGAGTAACGATGACAGGTCAGATTGTAAATGTAGCTGACCTGTCGTTGCTAGACAATATGTTTGATAGTGGGGAAGAGATAGCTGATTATTTCTATCCATTCCAAACACCAATTTTCCTTTCTGTGGGGTGCTTGATGGTAGTTAGTCTGATGTTCTATTATCGGATTTCGGATAAGGTTCTATCCTTTCTGCATGGCAACAATATGGCATTTTCTCTAGTAGCACAAACTGTCATTTTTGTCATGGCTGGCCATTGTGGACAATACTTGTGCGCAGCGGAAACTGTGTTCATCATATTGATGGCTGCTGCCGTTTATCCAGATAAAACAGGCGAGGGAGTGCCAGGAGGAAGAAAAGGAATAGAGTATTCAAAAAAGGAGGAATTGTTTTGGAAAAACGCAGAGAGAAAAGCTGCTTAGTTTTCTAACAATGGAAAAGATTGTGAAGGTATTGCACTTCACAGATTTTCCATATAAAATATGATGTAAAAAATAGTTATGAATGACAATAAAAAAGTACAAGGTATAGATAGCAAGATATGGGAATTGTCTGATGAGATAGTTCTTCCGATTAATGTCTTCATCTATCTGGCCAATGACAGGGCTTACAACAACCCACAGCGTCTTTCAAAGATTCAAGCCTTTGTGGATTTGGTGGATCATTATCTGGATTCTCTTCAGAATGAGCAGGACGCTGCACTTAATATAGCAAAACTGTCAAGGCGTTGGAATTGGACACGCCCAACGGTTATAGCTTATGTCAATAACCTCAAAGCAATGAATGCTTTTGAAGTGAAGGACTCGAAGGAAGGAAAGAACGTTTCGATTAATCCGAATATTCTTTCTTCTCCAAGGTGGGGCAAAGCATCCGGTGGCAGAGAAAGCGGAGACTCCCTACAGTCTCGACCAACCCAGCCACATCTCTCTTCCGATGAAACGGAAGAAAACTCTGTGACAGAAAAATAAAAATATTCACATAGAAAGGATTCTTTACAAATGCGCTTGCGCATGGGCGGATTTTTTTCTCTGCTCTAGTAGCCTAATACGGAGTTTCTGCAAAACTCACTGTAACCCCCAAAAATGAAAAGTAATTCATTTTGACATTCGTGCGGCAAGCCGTGGGGATTATTAGGCTCAGGGACTTCTTCCCTAAGAACCCTTCTTTAAAGCAAATAACATATGGCAGGAGCAAAAAATGTAATAGACATGAGACCGGGAAAGGGCTTTACCACTTCCCAAAGTAATGAACACCTCAGAGTTTTCTCTGATAAGGATAGAGCTAAAAAGGCTCAGTGGAATTATGACCCTTCTCGTGAACACCTTAACTTTGAGATTGGGAAAGGTGGGGTTGTTATGAAAGTCAACAAGATGAAATCAATACCCCAGAGGATTGCAGAGAACTTGGAGGCTCGTGGAATAAAAGACCCAAACTTGTCTTTGATAAATCAAGGCAAAAGGCCTTACTTTAAGACTGTTGCTAATTTTATTCTGGGAGGAAACCGAGAGGTCATGCGCAACTTGGCGTTTGGAAACCAAAATGTAAATTGGGAGCAAGGAGCTGACAATACCCAGTTGAAACGTATGCCTGAGATTGAGAATTGGGCGAAAGATGCTTATCGGTTTATGTGTAAAAAATATGGTGAAAAAAACATAGCAGCTTTTGTTGTGCATCTTGACGAGGCTAACCCACATATTCATTGTACAGTTTTGCCTATTACTCCAAAGGAAAAGTTTTCTTTCTTGGGCGTATTCCTAGATGGTCATGATGACAAGGAAGCTTTGTCTAGACATATGACTAATCTTCATACAGAGTTTGCCAACGAGGTTGGTATAAAGTATGGATTGGAACGTGGTGACAGCATCAAAGAAACTGGTGCCGAACATCGTACGACCGAAGAGTACCGTGAGCGACTTTGGAAGGAAGCGCAGCAAAAAGAAGCTGAGGTGGAGGAAAACAACAAGACCATCGAGGGCAATAAAAAGACTATCGATACTCAGAACAACATCATGGATTCTCAGAGTCGGGAAATCAAACATGCGGCTGCTCGTTTGAAGGCCTTGCAGACTATGATTAAGAATCTTCAAACCCATAAGTTGGATTTGGAAGGTGAGGTGAAAAAGTTGGAGCGTGACTTGGAAAGCGGTAAGATTACCAAAGAAGAGGCAGACCGTAAACTTGCGCAAATCAACGCTGATATTGAAAAAACGAAAGAAAAGATTGCTGACAAAATAGAAAAGTTGAAAATCGCTCAGCGACAACTAGACATTATCGAAGAGAAGAAGAATAACTTAGAGGAGAAGGCTGCTATGGCTGAAGAAAAAGCGATGGAAGCTGAAAAGAAATATAACGAAGTGAAGGCTATAATAGACAAGAAAACTCCTGCTCTCAACAAACAGGTGATGCGTGAGATGCAAGCTCTGGGTTACCACCTTGGTGCCATCGATACTCAAAATAGATTGAAAAAGTATAATGAGTTCAAGGCTCAATTGCCTGATGAACAGCGTGAGTTCTTGGACAGTACTGTTGGCAAAATTTGGGATGGTTCCTTTATGGAACAAATTGCCGAGAATACATCTGCTGTTTGCTCGGTCGCCACAGCTCTCTTCATGGGCTACCTTGATAGTGCAACGACCATTGCTGCTAGTCATGGTGGAGGTGGAAGTCCTGGTTCAGGATGGGGTAAGAAGGATGACGAGGATGATCTCGCTTTTCGTCGCAGATGCTTTGGAATGGCGATGCACATGATGAAGTCTGGAAACAAGCAGCAACGAAAACGCTGATGCGGCTCTTATGGGAGAATATAGAGATATACTTATATAAAGGTATGGTTATAGGAATCTTTCTTTATTTTGTTATTTTTCTATATTCTTCTATAATACTATGTGTATATAATGCAATAATTATAGGTTTATTTGCTTATATGCTTATATCTTTATTGTTTTATATAACGTACTGCAACAATATAGAATAGAGAAAGGTAAAACATATATACATTTTGCAGGTGAGATGACATGATGGAAATTTTAGATATTTTACATCCAAATTTGAAAGATTGCATGGTGTCAAATTATATATTTAGAATAATGTAACAATGAAGGAATATAAAGTCGGTGAGAAATTCAAATTTCAAGATATGCCCTTGGTGGTGGTTGAGACAAAGAAGCCAACCTGTACTGGCTGCTTCTTTGAGGGTAAAATTGTGGAAACATTAAGGTGTGCATCTTGTGAGCGTTCAGACCACAAAAATGTAATCTTCAAGAAAATTGAAGGG
>ERZ1026884.1985-NODE-1985-length-10013-cov-3.491765_pt1 | contig 10013 bp, 11 predicted proteins | sample MGYA00380172_ERZ1026884 | MGnify/ENA primary metagenome ERZ1026884 (study PRJEB33269, sample SAMEA4719808) | human gut metagenome | biome: human-associated habitat; feature: organic feature; material: feces | place: Cameroon | collected 2013-10 ... | reverse complement strand
GCACTGAAAACGGGGCTGGTGAAGCTGGAGCAGGTGAAGGAGGTCGGAAACTTTCTGACCGGAATTTTTCCGCTTCTGTTTGTCCCCGCGGCGGTCGGGGTGATGGAGCTGTGGGGGGAGCTTGGAGAAATGATTATTCCGATTCTCCTGGCGATTGTCCCGGTTACGATTCTGGTTCTGGCATCTGCCGGACGAACCACGCAGAGCTTTTCCAGAAGAAAACAGAGCAGCAGCGGCGATCAGGAAACGGAACAGGAGGAGGCGCGATGACGGCATTATTGAATGATTTTCTATCACTTTCTGCGGTCTGGGGTGTTCTTCTCACACTGGCGGCTTTTGGCCTTGGTGCCTTGATCAACCGGCTGACCGGAAAGGCATTTTTCAATCCGCTTCTTCTTGGAAGCATCTTCGTGATCATTCTTCTGTCTGTTCTGAAGATTCCTTATCCGGACTATAAGGAAAGTTCGGCACCGGTCAGCTATCTTCTTCTGCCTGCGACCATCAGTCTTGCCATTCCGCTGTATGAGAAATGGGATCTTCTGAAGGAAAATGCTGCGGCGATCATTGCGGGAATTTCGGTGGGTACCTTTGTCAGCCTGGGGAGTGCGCTTGCTCTGGCACTGGTCTTTGACATGTCCCACGAGCAGTATGTCACCATTCTTCCGAAGTCGGTGACAACGGCGATCAGCATGGATGTCGCAGGAGAGCTTGGCGGAATCACGGCTCTGACCGGAGCCATTGTAATTCTGACAGGAATCGCGGGAAATCTGCTTGCAGAAGCAGTCTGCAAGTGGTTTCATATAACGGATCCCATTGCAAAGGGTGTCGGAATCGGCACCTCTGCACATGCAGTGGGAACGAGCAAGGCCCTGCAGATGGGCGAGGTGGAAGGTGCCATGAGCGGCCTGTCCATTGCGGTTGCTGGAATTCTGACGGCAGTCCTGTGTCCTCTTTTTGCACAGCTGCTGGCATAAGAGAAATGGAGAGAGAATGACGGATTCGTATTACATCCGCCGGGCCGTCCCCGGTGAGGAGCAGATGGTCCGGGAGATGGTGATCCGGGTGAAGAAGGAAATGCCCGCGGAGCAGCAGATTTGGTTTTCCATTGATAATCTGGACGAAGAGCTGCGCGATTTCCGGCAGGAAAAGGTCCTCTGCTATCTGGCGATGGAACGTCTGGAGAGTGCGAACGGAACCGGGAAGGAACTTCCGGTGGAAAACAGGAAGGACATTCCTGCCGGGCTGTTCTTTCTGGAAATTCCGGGCCTTTCGGAACATAACCTTGGGCATCACGTTAACTTTTCAGAGGAAGAGCTGAAAAAAGTGGTCCATATGGACACCGCAGTAGTTCTCCCGGAGCACCGCGGACATGGGCTTCAAAGCCGCCTTATGGAATTTCCGGAGAAGGAGCTGAAGGCAGCGGGGTATACCCATCTTATGGGAACGGTTCATCCGGAGAACCGATATAGTCACAGGTCCTTTGAGAAGATTGGGTATCGGCTGGTATGGTCCGGTCTGAAGTATGGAGGAAAGCCCCGGGATCTGATGGAGAAGGATCTGTAAAATGGTACTTTTTCCGGTATTCGGTTGGTGAACACTCCATATACTGCCGGAACAGGCGATTGAAGCTGGATACACTCTGAAAACCAGAAAGGAAGGCAGCATTGGTGACGGAGACACCCTCCGTTACCAAAAGACGAGTGGCTCGGCGGATTCTCTGCCGTGTGAGGTACTCACTGAAAGAAAAATCGGTGCATTCCTTAAATACTCTTGAAAAATAGAAGTGGCTGAAACCAATGTGTTCGGCCACTTCTTTTTGTGTCAATGGCTGTTCACAGTGCGCGGTGATATATGCGCAGGCATTCTGAATTTTATGAAAAGTAAGATCAGAAGATGTAACAGAGAATTCGGTTGAGTGCTGTCTGTCCTGCAGCCGTTCGTTCATCAGGAGTATCAGCATTTGATAGATGTTGATCCGGACTCTCGTTTCGATAAAAGGATCCTTGGACTGGTAGGTCTTCCAGGATTCCATCATGAGCGAGCACAAAACCTGATTCAGCTCCGGGTGTTTTTTTCTGGAGATGAGGTGACGTGCACGCAACAGGGAATAATACATCGAAAGATCCTGACAGTCATCGATGATGGATGGCGAGAATTGCAGAATCAGAGAGGCTTGACCCGGAGTGGAAATAATACTGTGTATTTCTGCCGGCCAGACCAGAAGAAGATCTCCACTGTTCAGAAAATAGGTTTTGTTTCCAACTTTATAATGGCAGGAATCCTTAAAAGTGAGAATAAATTCTGCAGCAAGATGCCAGTGTTCAGGAAAAACGGTTGGAGAGGTCTGATAGGAAAGATTAACGGTGTTATGTTCTGTGGAAATATTTTCTTTTTCGCAGGTGTGGACTTGTGCCGACATTGATAACCTCTTTATAACAGCAATTAATGAGCACTATTATTTGCAATAGTTAAAAAATGGAATTAGTCAAAATATACTAATTTAGAATGACTACACTTAGATAATAGTGCAAAAATTAAGGATGGTCAACACTACGAACAAACAATAAAGGTATAATGCTTAAATAACATGACAATTAATGAGAAAACAAAGACAATATTCAGTGAGCAATGAGTATTTCTGTAAGTTATATTTAAACCATCCGAGATGCAGTTCTATAGGGGGAACTGCAGAACATATTTCAACTTAAATGCATAGGAGGATTACAGTTATGAAGAAAAAAGCATTGGCATTGTTTATCGCCATTACAATGACATCCGGAATGCTTGCCGGATGTGGAAGCTCTGGCGAAAAGGCAGAAACAGATGCTGCCGCTACAGAAACGGATTCTACGGATACAGAATCGGTTGAGGACGAGACTTCTGCTGCATCAGAAAAAGCTGGAACTGTTACAACCAAGATTACACATATGGGTGATCGCGAAGTGGAAACGGAAGTGGTGGATCTTGGGATTACCGGGGAGTTTTCTTATTGGTCGGCGTTTACCGGAGATTCGGCAACCTGGGATCAGGAACGTGTAGATGCATTTAATGAGGCTTATGCAGATCTGGGAATTAAATGTAATGTACAGTTCGTTCCGGACGGGGCAGGAATCAATAACGGAAAGCTGCTTTCGGCAATTAGTGGCGGGTCGGCACCTGATCTTCTTGTTACGGATAACGCTACATCGGCATATCAGTACGCTGCTGAAGGATCTTTTATGCCGCTTGACCATATTTTGGAAGAAATTGGTCTGGAGGTTGATGATTTCTTTGCTGGTTGTAAAGATGTTATGTATTACGATGGAGCTTGCTATCTGGTACCGCAGGATACCAATGTCATCATGCTGTATTATCGCCCTGATGTAGCAGAAGAATGTGGGCTTGATCCGGATACTCCACCTACAACTTTGGATGAACTGAACGCATGGAGTGATGCCATGACTGTGGCAAACGGGGGCGGATATGATCGGTTTGGCTTGATCCCTTGGTTGGATTCGGGAAATGATGCATTTGTTCTCCCGTACATCTTTGGGGCAAACCCGTATGATAAGGAAACGGAAAAGATTAATCTGACAGATGATCAGATGATTCGTTATATGACTTGGGTCCAGGACTACGCGAAGAAATACAATCCGGAAAAGATCAATGCGTTTACATCTGGACTCGGTGGAATGTTCTCTCCGGACCATCCGTTTATGACGGGCAAAGTTGGAATGACCGTTACTGGCAACTGGTTTTCTGAGGCCCTTAGACAGTATGCACCCGATATTGAATATCGCGTATGCCCCGTTCCGGTTCCGGAAGGTGGCAGAGCAAAGAGTTCAACCTTTGGCTGCAATGTATTTGCAATTCCGGTAGGTACCGATGAGAAGCAGGCTGAACTTGCATCCTTGTTCATTCGTTTCTGCGAGCAGGGAACTGTCAATGAAGACAACTTTGCACAGTGGCGTTCTATTCCGGTTATGGATAAGGCATTTGATGATGTCAGTCTGATCAAGAATGGCGATGAAATGTATAAGATGGAGCGTGAGATTGCGAATTCTCCGGAAAATGGAATTCCTGCTCTTTGCGCTGTATCTGCAGAGCTTTCCACTCAGTTCCAGACGGTACGTGAGAAACTGATTTATAACACGGATCTTGATGTGAAAAATGAACTTCAGAGTCTTCAGGATCAGATGCAGGCACAGCTTGACACTAAGTAAAACAGAGTAGTAACCACCATAAAAATGGAGATCCGGCTGGTTTCTGGCACAAATAATGATTGGTTGGAACTGGCCGGATTATTATTCCTTTGTGGCAAGATACATTAGACAATTACCTTCTTCATTCTGAAGAAGATGTATGCATGAAAGCAGAGACTGTACTGCAGCAAGGTAAGGAAAATATGAAGCATCTGACATTATATAAATTTAACACCTATTTGAAAAGAACATTGATTTATCTGTTCTTGTTGGCTTTTGCGATGATGTTCCTGCTGCCGTTCTTCTTCCTGTTTACAGGCTCATTTAAAACGACCAGTGAATTGTTCGCGGTTCCATTTCATTGGCTTCCCAAGCAGTGGACGTTGGATAACTATAAAGAGGTTTTTACAAAGATACCATTTTTCCGTTATCTGGGTAACACGCTAATTGTTGTTGTGTTCAATATTCTTGGGGCGTTGGTATCAAATTCAGTCATCTCATATGGGTTTTCCAGACTTCGTTGGCCGGGCAGAGACAAGGTGTTTATGGTGGTTGTGGCAACTATGATTCTGCCGTATCAGGTGACTTTAATACCAATTTACCTGCTGTTTTCTAAAATTGGGTGGATAGGAACTTTTCTTCCATTGATTGTTCCGGGATTCTTTGGAAATGCGTTCTACATCTTTCTGCTTCGTCAGTTCTTGATATCGATTCCGAAGGAAATCACTGAATCGGCAAAAATAGATGGGGCAAAAGAGTTTACAATTTTCTTCAGACTGATGATGCCAATTTCAAAGCCGGTTCTGGCAACTGTAGCAATCATGGCCTTTATGAGGGCATGGAATGACTTCTTGGGACCGCTGGTGTTCTTGGCGAGTGACCGACTTTATACACTGTCACTTGCGGCATCTATGCTTCGTTCGAATTTGAATCCGAACTGGGAATTACTTCTTGCTTTGGGCGTAGTTATGGTAACGCCGGTCTTGGTTTTGTTCTTCCTTTTGCAGAGATACTTTATTCAGGGAATTACGATGGGCGCAGTGAAGGGCTGATGGGGGATGAGAACAATGAAAAAAAATAAAGTGAAAGCTTCCAGAATGGCCAAAATTGAGGCGCGGAATGGGCTTTTGTTTGTGTCTCCATGGATTATAGGATTTCTGTTTTTTACACTGTATCCGATTATTGCATCCTTTTACTATTCTCTTTGCAATTATTCGGTTATCAAAGATCCGAAGTTTATAGGACTTGCAAACTACAAGGCACTGTTCCATGATGCAACATTTCTTGCGTCCTGTCGGAATACGTTGTATATGATCTGTCTTGGAGTGCCAATCACAACGTTTGTGGCGGTTTTGGTTGCTGTTCTTTTGAACTATAAGAAAGTCTGCGGAACCAGTTGGATGAGGGTGGTTTTCTTTATTCCTACTCTGGTGCCTACAGTGGTTGCCTGTCTGCTTTGGATTTGGGTGATGCAACCGGATACCGGAATTGTTAATAATGTATTAGGAATCTTTGGAATTGAAGGCCCTGGGTGGCTTTCGAGTACAGTGTGGGCAAAACCGGCATTTATCCTGATGATGATCTGGACTTGTGGAAATGGAATTATCATTTATCTGGCAGGCTTGCAGGATATTTCACAGACTTTATACGATGCAGCGGCAATTGATGGGGCTGGGTTTGTTAATCAAACCCTGCATGTTACAGTACCGCTTCTTCGCCCGACAATTCTATATAATGTTGTGACCATGATCATTGGCGTTTTTCAGTGGTTCGCAGAGCCGTATATTATGACAGAAGGTGGGCCCAGCAACGCAACAATGTTCTATTCCTTGTATCTGTATCAGAATGCATTTTCGTTCTTTAAAATGGGCTATGCATCTGCACAAGCATATATCATGCTGATAGTTGCAATGATCATTATTCTGATATTGTTTAAGGTTTTCAAGTTTAACGATACGGAAGTGTCCTGAGAATGAATAGATGATGCTTTCCGGGTGACATGAGTACTGCGGTACAGATAAATGACGGGAAGGAGAAAACGATGAAGCTTGGGATCGTTGGCTGTGGTGTGATCAGCCGGGTTTATGTAAGAGACCTGCAGCGATTATATGCCGACCTTGTCACGGTCGAGGCAGTGGCAGATGTCTTTTTGGAGAACGCAAAGGAACTGGCGGGGGAATTCAGGATTCCTGTCTGCTGCAGCGTGGATGAGCTTCTGGAACGAAAAGATATTGAGTTGGTGATCAATCTGACACCGCCGAACTTTCATACGGAAATCAATCGTAAGGTTCTGAATGCAGGCAAGCATGTCTTCTGCGAAAAGCCGTTTGCGCTGGGTGTAGAGGAAGCGGAGGAAATTTTTAACCTTGCGGAGTCCAAGGGACTTTATGCAGGAAGCGCTCCGGATACATTTCTTGGCAGTGCGATGACAACCTGCAGGAAGCTGCTGCAGGATGGATGGATTGGAAAACCACTGTATGTCACAGCCAATATGATGACTTCCGGAGTGGAAACCTGGCACCCTTCGCCGGAGCCGTTCTATTCAGAAGGAGGCGGACCGATCTATGATATGGGAGCCTATTATCTTACTGTTCTTGTGAGTATGCTTGGACCTGTAAAGAGGCTGATTTCTCTGCAGGGAAAGGGCTTTGATCAGAGAGAAATCTACAACGGGCCACGTAAAGGAGAAATTGTTGACGTACAGGTGCCGACCTATTATGCGGTGCTGATGGAGATGGAAAACGGTGTTCGTGTCACCATGAACTTCAGCTTTGATATCTGGAAATCGTCGCTTCCGCTGATAGAAGTGTATGGAACAGAGGGAACCATGGCGGTTCCGGATCCCAATCATCATGGAGGTGTGCCGAAGATATATCGAAGAGAGCAAAAGCTTGCTGCCTGCATGGGCGGAGATGATCATGGAAACGGAGAAGCGTTTGCGATGCCGGAACTGGCACAGGATGTGGGTGAATATGTCCGGGGGCTTGGTGTTGCAGAACTGGTAAAGGCAATCCAGGAGCATCGCCCGGCTGCTGTGGGAAAAGAAATGACACTGCATGTTCTGGATGTCCTGACAGGAATTCTGAAATCGGGCGAGAGTCAGACTTGGTACGAGGTCGGAAAGAAAGGAAAATTATGAGAATCGGATTGTCATCGCCGCTTCAACATAGTAATGCAAAAGAGTGGGCTGCCAGAATGAAAGAGCTTGGCTGTGGAGCGGTTGTTTTTCCCTTGGACTACACGGCACATGAAAATGACATAGCAGATTACGTGGATGCTGCTAGGAATGCCGGGCTGGTCATTGCGGAAGTTGGAATTTGGAAAAATGTGTTTGCCATTGTCCCCAAGGAACGAGAAGAAGCAAGAGAACGAGCACGCAGACAGCTGAAGCTTGCGGATGAGATCGGTGCGTTGTGTTGCGTTAATGTTGCAGGAACGTATGGCGGTCCTGTGTGGGATGGCGGATATCGGGAGAATTTCTCGGCGGATTACTGGAATCAGCTGGTTTCTTATACCAGAGAATTGATCGATGAGGTGCATCCGACTCGTACAAAATACAGCATTGAACCGATGCCGTGGATGTATCCGACTGGGCCTCAGGAATATCGGAAGTTGGTGGAGGATGTGGACCGTGATGCCATGGGAGTTCACATGGACATTATCAACATGATCAATACACCGCAAAGGTACTTCTTTCCTGAAGAATTTCTGGAAGAGTGTTTCGACATTCTTGGAAAACAGATTCTTAGCTGTCATTTGAAGGATATTAGGCTGCGTCAGGAATTAACCTTCCAATTAGAAGAGACTGCCTGTGGAAAAGGATCCTTTCCAATTGAGCGGTATATCGAGAAGATCAATGAGGTGAATCTGGACATGCCGGTGATCATTGAACACCTGACGACGGATGAGGAGTACATATCCAGTTTGGCGTATGTGCAGAAGAGAATGACAGAAAGTGAGAAGATGAGATGAAGGTTCTTGTAATTGGTGCGGATCAGGGGCTTGGAAAAGTGCTGGTCCGAAAGTTGAAAGAAAATGGATATACAACGGTTGCGGGCTTGTTTTCTATGAAAAATAAGCCAGAACAAGAAGAAGGTGTCCTGTATCTTCCGATGGATGTTACAAATGAAGAGCAGCTTCAAACGTCTGCTGAACGGATGGAGGAAACGGTAGGGAAAATTAACTGTGTTGTCAGTGTCGCCGGAATTCTTCCGCCGGAAGATCGAACCTGTACATTGATGACAGAGCCGATTGAAGTGATTCGGAAGCAATTAGACGTTAATGCTGTCGGAGTAGTGACGGCTTTTCGCACAATGATGCCACATATGGAAAAAGGAAGCAAATTCTTTGCAGTAACAAGTGAAGGCGGAAGCTTTACGTTGGCGGGTACACTTTTTCCTGGATATGGTGTTTCAAAAACTGCTGCGAATAAGTTTGTTCAGGTACTTAGATTAACGTGCGGAACGGATCCTGTGGATCTGATTGCGGTTCATCCGGGAAGAATGAACACGGAGATGGGACGCACGACTGCACAGATCGAACCGGAAGAATCAGCAAATGGTTTTCTCAATCTTATCAGCGGAAAGACAGAGATTCATTCGGAAGAACATTGGTTTATTGATTATCTGGGACATCCAATGCCAGTGTAACGAGGTGTTGGACAATATAAAGCGCAAGGAGGAAACCTATGGGGGTAGGAACAAAAAAAGTAGTGCACATTTCATTTGTAGTAAAGGACATTCAGAAAGTGATGGAGAATTGGGCTAAACTCCTTGATGTGGATGTGCCGAAGATTTGGAAAATTCCGGGACCTGATGTGGCACCAGTTTTGACGGAAGGAGAACCACAAGTGTATCAGGATTGCTGGATCTCAGTATTAGAACTGGATAATGTGACTTTAGAGGTTTGCCAGCCAGGAAATGAACCGAGTCCGTGGAAAACATTTTTGGAAAAACATGGTGAGGGAATGATGCATCTCGCTTTTCTAACACCGGATGAAAAAAAAGCGGAACAAACAATTGAAGAGATTGGCGGACCGAATCATTGCTATCACATTGGGTATTATCCGGAACAGTCCTATGCATTTTATGATACATGGGACGCTCTGAAAACGGAATTAAATCTGAAAGTAAATCGAGATAATAGCGAGATCATGGAAGAAATTCGAAAAAGTATTGCGGACAAAGCATAAAAAGGGGGACAAGAAATGAGCTTAAAGGAAATTCTTAATCATGCAAAGTTTTCACAGGTCGGCTTTGTTGTTAATGACATTGAAGAGACCAAGAAGAAGTATGCGCTGCTTTTTGATGTAGCAGAGCCTGCAACAAATGGCGCGGGAGAGTTTGAGATTATACAGACCAAGGTGTTCGGGAAGTTGGCACCAAAGGCTTCTTCGAAACTTGCTTTTTTCGATCTGACATCCGGGGTTCAGCTTGAACTGATCGAGCCAAACCAGGAACCCTCTGTATGGAGAGATCATCTGGATAAATATGGGGAAGGAATCCATCATATTGCGTTTCAGGTAGACAATGCAGATGAAGTTATTGATCGCCTTAAGAAGGAGTTCGATGCTGTGGTAGAACAGGAAGGAAATTACGCAGATGGGAGCGGAAGATATATTTATCTGTCTCTGCAGAAGGAATTGAAGTGCAGAATCGAACTTCTCGAGTCTTTCCACTAATTTTTCAGTCGCTTCTTAGAATATTATAGTGTTGCCGCGGGCTGTGTGCCTGCGGCAACACCCTTATCGAAAACAACGTAAATACGCTCGAAAAAGTTTGGTCGGTTGAAATCCAAAATTCCAGTTTGAAGGGGTAACTTCCACCTTTGCCT
>ERZ1026884.1984-NODE-1984-length-10013-cov-7.000904_pt1 | contig 10013 bp, 8 predicted proteins | sample MGYA00380172_ERZ1026884 | MGnify/ENA primary metagenome ERZ1026884 (study PRJEB33269, sample SAMEA4719808) | human gut metagenome | biome: human-associated habitat; feature: organic feature; material: feces | place: Cameroon | collected 2013-10 ... | reverse complement strand
GAAAGGAGTGATACTATGGCGTCAACCCAGGTAACCCCTACCCGTATGGAACTGACCAGAACTAAGAAGAAACTGGTCACAGCCATAAAAGGTCACAAACTTCTGAAAGATAAACGAGACGAACTGATGCGTCAGTTCCTGGATCTGGTAAAAGTGAACATGGAACTTCGGGAAAAGGTAGAAGCGGGGATTCGTTCAGCTAATAAGAACTTCGTCATAGCCAAAGCCGGCATGGATGAAGCAACCCTGAACACGGCACTGATGGCGCCGAAGCAAGAGGTAGATCTGGAAGTCGGACAGAAGAATGTCATGAGTGTAGACATTCCTGTATTCGAGACGAAGACCAGAACGGCAGATGCGAATGATATCTATTCGTATGGATTCGCATTTACATCGAGTGATCTGGACGGAGCCGTAAAATCTCTGGCAGATATCCTGCCAGAGATGCTGAAGCTTGCAGAGACAGAAAAAGCCTGCCAGCTTATGGCAGCTGAGATTGAGAAGACCAGAAGACGTGTCAACGCCCTGGAGCATGTGATCATTCCGGAGGCACAGAAGAATATCAAGTATATTACGATGAAACTGGACGAGAATGAACGAAGCACCCAGATCCGTCTGATGAAGGTGAAAGATATGATGCTGGAGGAAGCGCATCATTATAAGGAGAAAGAATAAGAGTTAGAAAAGACTGCTGATGCGATTAGAACACAACGGCAGTCTTTCTTATGCATTTGTAAAAATATATTGAATAATATTTATTTATATGCTAGTATATAACAAAGCATGTTTCAAAAATTCAAGGTATATATCAAGATATACCATCTATGTTCTAATTACATTTCAGAAATCTATGCTTTTATACCAATCAATCGTAAAAAGCAGGAGATATCTGAGACTGTAAGCAGAAGTACTCCTGCACATCAGGAGGAAACTGCATATGGCAAAAAGAAGGAACAGGAAGAAACAAAACGAGAAGTATCAGGCAAATGAACAGCAGTTGACAGTAAAAAGAACGTATAAAGATACGATATTCCGGATGTTGTACCATGACAAAGAAAATCTTTTGTCGCTATATAATGCAATGAATGGGAAAAAATATACGAACCCGGACGAATTGCAGATTGTTACTCTGGATAATGCTATCTATATGGGAATGAAAAATGATCTGGCGTTTATCATGGATATGAACCTATATCTGTATGAACACCAATCAACGTATAATCCCAATATTCCGCTTAGAAATCTGTTCTATATCGCAGATGAATACCAGCGGTTAGTTGTTAAGAAATCGTTATACTCGACAGCTATACAAAAGATACCGACACCGAGATTCATCGTGTTTTATAACGGGACAAAGGAAGTAGAAGACAAAAGTGAATTCAGACTGTCTTCTGCATATGAAAATCCAACAGAAGCCCCAGATCTGGAATTAAGAGTGACAATGCTGAATGTAAATGATGGCCATAACCGGGAACTGATGGAACAATGTAAGACACTGAAAGAATACGCACAGTATGTAGCCAGAGTGAGAAGATATACGACGGAAAAAGATATTTCGTTAAAAGCAGCGGTTGAGCGTGCTGTAGATGAATGCATAGCAGAGGGAATACTGACGGAATTTCTGATGAAAAATAAGGCAGAGGTGATCAAAGTGAGCATCTATGAATATGATAAAGAATTTGAAGAGAAGAAACTGCGAAAGGCTGAGTACGAGGCTGGAGTAGAAGCTGGAGAGCGAAAGCATCTAGAATCACAGATTGAGAAGAAATTAAAAAAGGGAAAAATGGTAGAGCAGATTGCAGATGAACTGGAAGAAGAGGTTTCGGCAATTCAAGAAATAATAGATAAAAAGAAAATATAGAATTTGTCAAAAGAATTCCCTGAAGTGAATAATAAAACTTCAGGGAATTTATCATTTGCTCACTACCGGTATTATTCTGTAGTATCACGTCGGATCAATACAGGCGTAATCTGCTTATGAACCGGCTCTTTTAAAGGAGTTGGTTTTCTTTTTTTCATTTCATTCATCTGGAGAACCAGAAGCTCCATGGCAGTCTGTGCAATTTTCTCAATCTGCTGTCCAACGGTTGTGATTGGAAGGATAGCTTCGCTTGCAATAGGAGAATCATCGAATCCGACAATCTGATAATCCTTCGGAAGTTTTCCGTATTTCTGGAATATCAGGTTCAGGAACATACTGGCATAAGTGTCATTCGCAAGAAAGACTCCCTTTTTTTGTGCCGGATATTTCTCTTCAATTTCATTAAATATATTCTTTAGCTGAGCTAAAGTTTCCTGATAAGTGTTTCCCATATTTCTTTGGATCAGTTCGTGAGTAATATGATGCTCATTACAGATATCTTCAAATCCCTGAATACGCCCATAAGTCGGGAGGGTATCAGAAAATATGGAATTGATATGTAAAATGACATCACAGTTATTACGTATCAACAAACTGGTTGCCTGAACACCACCCAGATAGTTGTCTGTAGACACGCTGCAGACATGGTCACATTCCCGCTCAATCGTGACAACCGGGAGTTTATAAGAAGCAAGTTCTTCAGACGAAATGGTATTGCTTAAGACAATAAGTCCCTCAATCTTATAAGCCATCAGTTCATGAATATATTTTTCTTCAATCTCTTTTTTATTATTTCCAATGAATACAAGAAATTTATAATTATACTTTTCGTAAGTAGAAAGTAACTGGTTTAACATCTCAGAGTAATAGTGAAGATACAGGTTGGGGATGATAATTCCAACAAATTCACTTTTTCCATTAGCCAGTACTTTGGCGAGCTTATTTTCCTGGTATCCAAGGACATCCAGTGCATGAGCGATTTTTTCCTGATTTTCAAGAGTCAGAGAATCCGGATTATTAAAATATCTGGAAATGGTAGTTTTTGAAAAGCCTGTATAAGCGGCTATATCTGCAAAAGTTACTTTTTTCTGTTTCATGTAAATCCTCTTTCTTATAATGTATATTATCAGTATAGCAAGTGCATTGAAAAAAATCAAACAAAAAATAACCAGTTAAGTAACCGGTAACTTTTTTCTTTGAAATCTATTGACAAGTAAGATTCTGGATAGTATTATGAACATACAAAGTAACCGGTTACTTAACTGGTTATGCAATCGTGAATCTGAAAGGAGAAAGCTATGAAGAAACGAACAGTAGGGGTACTGCTGGCAGCATTCTTTGCAATGGCATTGACGGGGTGTGGAGATAAACAGCCGCAACCAGGAGAAGTAAAGGGATATGACAAAGGCGAAGAATATCTTTCTATCTGGGTACATTCAATCGAAGACACAGAAGAAGGACAGTGCTACAGGAAATCTGTAGATGCATTTAATAAGAAATATGATGGGAAATATTTTGCAGATATTGAATTTATTCCACGAAATGACAGTGGTGGAGGCTATTCGGATAAGATTAATGCATCGGTTATGTCAGGAGATCTGCCGGATGTGCTGACTGTTGACGGACCGAACATTGCGGCATATGCAGAGAATGGAATTATTCAGCCACTTGCGAAATTAACGGACGAAGAAAAGAGCGTATATCTTGATTCGATTATTCAGCAGGGAACATATAATAATAAGCTCTATGCGCTTGGAGCAATGGAATCCAGTGTAGGACTCTACTATAACAAAGATATCCTTGCAGAAGCAGGAGTGGAAGTCCCGGATGCAGATCACCCATGGACATGGAGTGAATTCACAGAGGTGTTAAAGAAAGTACAGCCGGTAGTAGAGAAGAAAAAAGGTTATGCGCTGGATATGACTTTCCCGACAGGAGAAGCTACGATTTATTATTATGCACCGTTTTTCTGGTCAAATGGCGGTGACTTTGTAAGTAAAGATGGACTGAAGGTGAACGGTGTATTCAATTCAAAAGAGAATCTGGAAACAGTGAATTATTTTAAATCGTTTTTGGATAATGGATATATGTCTAAAGTACAGATCACAGACCTGTTCGAAAGCGGAAGAGCAGCATTTAAGTTCGACGGGGCATGGGAAGCAAATACAATCTATAATAACTATCCGGATGTAAACCTTGGAGTTGCACCATATGTAGTATCCGATAACTGGGATGGCGGAAGATATACACCAACCGGTTCCTGGGCATTTGCGGCATCATCAAAGACGAAGAAATTAAGAGGTGCGACAAAGCTGGTACAGTGGATGAGTGGTGTAGAAAGTGGAAAGCGTCTGTGGGATGAAAGTAAGAGTTTCCCATCTACATATGAAGCGTTTGAGAGCAGTCCGATTTTTGAAGAAGATGAGAATTATAAAGCCTTATATCATCAGCTGAGTAAATATGGACATCCAAGATCAAAAACACCTGTATATCCACAGGTTAGTGCATCGGTACAGGAAGTACTGGAAAATTCGGTGCTTACCGATAAAGATGCGAAGACAGAACTGGATAAATCTGTAGAAAGGATTAACGCAAAATTAAAGCGTTATGTGATGAAATAATGAAGAAAAGAACAGAATCCATTATGGGAATGGCGTTTTTTGGACCGGCACTTGTGCTACTTACGATATTTTTATTCCTGCCAATGATCCTGACATTGATTTTCAGTTTTACTGATTTCTTTGCTTTAAATCCGGGACTGACGCATTTTGTCGGACTGGACAACTATATTCAGATTTTTAAAGATGATGTGTTTTCACAGGCATTTTTTAATACCGTAAAGTTTGTGATCATTATTGTTCCGCTGCAGGGAATTGGAGCGCTTGTGCTGGCACTTCTGATTAATAAAGTGACGCATTGTAAAAAGTATTTCAAAGTAGCGTTCTTTGTTCCGGTGGTCATGTCACTTGCTGTTGTGTCAACACTGTGGATCCAGATCTACAGCCCGGAAGGAATTATGAATGCAATCCTTTCTTTCTTTGGAATTGATGCACAGCCATTCATCAACAGTGCCAGTCAGGCACTTCCATCCATCGCAATTATGAGTGCATGGCAGGGAATGGGATATCAGATGATCATCTTCCTGGGAGGAATCCAGGCAATCAATCCGGCACTTTATGAAGCGGCCGAGATGGACCATGCAACACCGTGGCAGAAATTCAAGGACATTACCCTGCCGGAATTGAAACCATTGTGTGTGTTCGTTTTAATTACGATTACGATCGGAGCATTCCGTATGTTGGTACAGCCAATGGTTATGACCGGAGGAGGACCATCGAATTCAACGTATACGGTTGTGTATGATATATATGAAACAGGTACTGTTAACTGGGAAATTGGACTGGCATCTACAATGGCTATTGTATTCGCATTCTTTGTAATGATACTGACCGTGATCCAGACAATCGCAACAAGAGATAAGGAGGATCAGAATGTTAACAAAAAAGCAAAAAAGAAATAATTGGATACTGACGGTCGTACTTCTGATCGTATCATTGTTGTTCCTGTTCCCGGTTATCTGGATGCTGGCAAACTCATTCAAACCAGACGCGGCAATCACTGCTGATATGAACAGTATGGCGGCATTCATTCCACCGGCATTGAACGGCAATTTCTTTGAAAATTATGTATCTGTATTAACAAATACAGGATTTGTACGATATATGTGTAATACCTTGTTCTATGCAGCAATATTGATCGTACTTGGTGTAATTGTAAATGGACTGGCAGGATATGCATTGGCTAAGATTAATTTTCCATTCAGAGAACGCTGGCTTCTGATCATTATGCTTCTGATGATCGTACCGATGGAGACGATCATTACGATACATTTCCTGATCATTGCAAAACTTGGACTTCTGAATACGGTGCTTGGATATGTACTTCCAATGATCGTGAATCCGTTTAACATTTTCCTGTTCCGTCAGGTATTTCTGGGACTTCCGGATGATGTATATGAGGCAGCACAGTTAGATCACTGTGGACCGGTAAAATACTTTTTTACTATGGTTCTTCCAATGTCAAAGAGTGTAGTGGCAACGGTTAGTGTATTTACATTCCTGAATGTATGGAATGATTATCTGTGGCCGTCACTTGTATTTACATCCAGTGATCTTCTGACTGCACAGATTGGTCTGAATGCGATTACATCAAATGATAACACAACAACAGGACAGACCCTTGCAGTTATCACAATGGTAACAATTCCGGTCATTATTATCTATTCACTCTTCTCAAAACAGATCGTAGAGGGTGTAATATCAACAGGTTCCAAGGAGGGCTAAAAGATGAGCTTTATCGAATTTAAAAATATATGTAAAAAATATGCAGGAAACGATAAGAATTCCGTGACAGACTTTAACTTAGATATAGAAGAAAAAGAATTTATCGCATTTGTCGGACCATCCGGATGCGGTAAATCCACAACACTCCGAATGATCGCAGGATTTGAAGAGATTACAAGTGGAGACCTTTTTATTGATGGAAAACGTGTGAATGAGGCTGCACCGGCGGATCGAGGAATCTCTATGGTGTTCCAGAACTATGCACTGTATCCACATATGACGGTAGAAAAAAATATTTCTTATGGATTGAAGAACATGAAGGTTCCGGCAGATGAGATCAAGAAAAAAGTAGACTGGGCAATTGATATCCTGGGACTCGAAGAATATCGTTACCGTAAGCCTAAGAATTTATCAGGTGGACAAAGACAGAGAGTGGCACTTGGAAGAGCGATTGTAAAAGACCAGAAAGTCTTTCTGATGGATGAGCCACTTTCTAACCTGGATGCAAAACTGCGTGTCAGCATGAGAAATGAGATCAGTAAGTTACACAGAAATCTTGGAAGTACAACCATCTATGTCACGCATGACCAGGTAGAAGCCATGACAATGGCAGACCGCATAGTAATCATGAAAGATGGAGTGATCCAGCAGGTTGGTAAACCAATGGATCTGTATGAGCATCCGGTGAATAAATTTGTTGCGGGATTTATAGGATCTCCGCAGATGAATTTTTATGATGTGAAAGTAGACGGAAAGAAATTGATATTTGCAGATGGCAATACAGTGGAACTTCCGGAAGCAATTGCAAAACGTATTGCAGGATATTCAGAAGTTATCATGGGAATCAGAGGAGAAGATATCAAGTTCGATACAACTAATCTGGACGTTTATGGAAGTCATCAGAAAGCAGTTATTGACAATACGGAGATTATGGGAAATGAGAATAATCTGTATTTTGACTTCGGAGGAAGCGTAACGATTGCAAGAGTATCAAAATATGAAGTAAGCCAGGTGGGAGATGAGGTGGAATTTACTTTTATGCCACATAAGATGCATTTCTTTGATAAGGAAACAGAGCAGGTGATCGGAGCAGAATAATTTAGAATAAAAGGGGAAGAACGTATGCTTGAAAAAGCCAATGAATATATCAGACGGAATCACATAGATGAAAAAGAAAAACCATTATTCCATGTGACACCGGAAACGGGATGGATGAATGACCCGAATGGTTTCTCTGTATACCAGGGAAAAGTACATTTGTTCTATCAGTTCTATCCATATAAAACAGAATGGGGACCGATGCACTGGGGGCATCAGGTGACCAAAGATCTGCTAAAATGGGAAGCATATCCGGTAGCTATGGCACCTGATCAGGATTATGATCACATAGGATGTTTCTCGGGAAGTGCAGTAGAAGCTGATGGAAAGCATGTGCTGCTTTATACAGGAGTAAGCAAGAAAGACGGAAAAGAAATCCAGAATCAGTGCATTGCCATTGGAGATGGGAAGACTTATGAAAAATGGCAGGATAATCCAGTTATAAAAGGAGATATCATGCCGGAGAAATTTGACAGAAAAGACTTCCGTGATCCGAAGATATGGAAAAAGGATGGCAGATATTATTGCGTTGTAGGCAATCGCTATGAGGAAAATTGTGGGCAAATAGTCTTATTTAGCAGTGAGGACTATAAAAACTGGCGGTATGAAAAAGTCCTTTTGAGAAATGACGGAAAGAATGGAGATATGTTAGAGTGTCCGGATTATCTGGAAGTAGACGGATATCCTGTAATCATTTGTTCTCCGCAGAATATGCATGCTCAAAAGTACGAATTTCATAACGGTCATAATTCCATTTATATTATTGGAGATGCAGAAAAAGAAATATTGGATTTTGCATGGGAGAAAAAGAGAAGCCTAGATTATGGACTGGACTTTTATGCACCACAGACAACAGAACTTCCGGATGGCAGGCGGATCATGGTCGCATGGATGAAGTCGTGGGATGCACGCGTCATGACAAAAGGACAGAAATGGCAGGGAATGATGACACTCCCAAGAGAATTAAAAATCAAAGATGGGAAAATCTGGCAAAGTCCGGTGAGAGAACTGGAAAAGTATAAGAAAAATCCAATCATCTATACAGAACAGAAAATTAGCGGACAGATGTCTTTGGATGGTATCAATGGCCGGGTGATTGACATGACGGTAGAACTTACGAATGTAGAAGGCCGGGAGTTCAAGGTAGATGTGGCACATAATGAAGAATATACAACAACATTTACATATTATCCGGAAAAACATCAGATTGAAATTGACCGGACCTACAGTGGTGTAAATGCAGATGTTGTCTGTGTGAGAAAGATAGAAATTGCGGAAAAACATCATGCGCCGAAACTACATTTTATCATGGACAGATATTCTGTAGAATTATTTATTAATGATGGAGAGCAGACGGCAAGTGTGGTCATTCCTACGCCACTGGAAGCAAATGAAATTATATTTACTAGTGATGAAGCGGCAACCGTTAATATTGAAAAATATGAGATCACATTCAATTAGAAGAGATAGTTTCTCATTCACCGATTGATGTCCCCGTGCATATCTTAATACAGATAGAACCGCCAAGGAGCAATCAGGATTATGGAGAACAAATTACCGTTCTATATGGCTTATCCGGTTCCGCTGCTGTATAATGATGACCGGAATGCGAGAAGAGACTATGACTATATGAAAAGCATTTACCCGGATACGGCGAAGAGAGTACTTCCTTATATGGAAGAGGAATGTGACAGAATGGAATATGATGGAAGTATGATGTATGACGAATATCCGGACCGCCTGCAGCTTCGTCTGATGTGCCGCAGGATCTATGATAAGGCGGAGAAGGAAGAAGAGAACCCGGGTGCCTGGCTTATGGATCTGATTGAGGTTATGACATATCAGGAACTTTGCAGGAGACGTGTGGAACATAGAGAGATACGTAAAAAAATATATTGATCTACAAGAGGGCATCTGGAAAAAAACTTCCACTTCGCCCTCTTGTGTGTTATACTGTGCGGTGATAATTATAGTTTTCAAATGAAAGAAAAAATCAGAACATAGCATACAGGAGGACGCATCATGGCAGATAATAACATCATTTTTATCGGAATGCCGGCAGTCGGGAAAAGTACAGTTGGTGTGGTAATTGCAAAGAGACTGGGATACAGATTTGTAGACACAGATATTCTGATCCAGGAATCAGAAGGGAAACTTCTGAAAGATATTATTGCTGACGTTGGACCGGATGGCTTCCTGAAAGTAGAAGACCGGGTCAATGCACAGGTGGAAGCGGAACGTACCGTTATCTCGCCGGGAGGCAGCGTAGTATATTGTGAAAATGCGATGAAACATTATAAAGAAATCGGCAAAGTCGTATATTTACAGGCATCCTTTGAGACAATAAACAGCAGACTTAAAAACGCCAAAGGCCGTGGAGTGGTACTGCGTGACGGACAGACGCTCAAAGATCTGTATGATGAAAGAGTAAAGCTTTTTGAAAAGTATGCAGATATTACGGTGTGTGAAGATAATCAGAAGCTGGAAGATACGATTGAATCGGTATTAGATGCATTAGGGGAGTAAAAGTGCACAAGTATAGATAGAACAATTGAAATATGTTACAATAAAATTACATAACTGTAAAAAATATTTTACAATTGAAAAATTTGTGCTATAATAGGCGCGAACCCTTTTTGGGGTTATATTGTGATGCGGAAATTTATGCACGAATTTTAGAAAAATTAGATTTAGAGATATTTAGCATTAGA
>ERZ1026884.1983-NODE-1983-length-10017-cov-23.257679_pt1 | contig 10017 bp, 8 predicted proteins | sample MGYA00380172_ERZ1026884 | MGnify/ENA primary metagenome ERZ1026884 (study PRJEB33269, sample SAMEA4719808) | human gut metagenome | biome: human-associated habitat; feature: organic feature; material: feces | place: Cameroon | collected 2013-10 ... | reverse complement strand
GATGAAATAACACAAGGAATAAAATAATCTTGAAATCTCATGCAAGTTTTTGATTTCTTTTGCGTTTATTGAATAGTTATAACCCTTTATTATCAAGAAGCGTATGAAAATTAGAATGATTTTTATGATGGCGATGCTCAGCATCGTTTCTTTTACAGGTTGTGATATGACTGAGGAACCTAGCGGACCAGTTACAGTTATAGACTATGAGTTCGATAGGACTTATATTATTAACAACGATGGATGCTGTGTGTTTAAAGGATTAAAGCCCGTAAGTGCTGCTGACATTGAAAATAAGGTAAAGGGCTATGGATGGAAAGTCATAGGCATGTATAAAGTGCAGGATAACGGCAGACTTTCACAAACAGACTACCGCAAGACAGTTTATGGCGGTGGATATATGGATTATTGGTTTGAGTCAGACGGTCATCTGATAGGTTTCCACCATGGCGATACCGATGGTAAGTTCTATAACAAAACAGAATGGTTTTATGATGCTGTGTCAGGATTCATCATGCGCGGTTCGGCAAGTCAAAGTATGCAAAGCCGCTATATGCAAGTTTTACTCCTCACAAAAACAGAGTCAAATTATTTGCAAATGCACACCATGCAGAAACTGGGCGATGCAACCGATGAGAATGGAAAACTGAAACCATTCTACGGCATGGTGATTTATCAGCGCATGACGGACAACGAACTTGAGGCAACCAAGAAAGCTTATGGTTACGATGCAAACGTAAACTATACGATAGACTCTGAACATAACAATAATAATATAGTCTCGCCGTTATATAATAAAAACAATAGTAATGAAAAAGATATCAATGGTCATTGTGGCTATTTCAGCCGTGAATAGTTTAAGTGGATGCCATGAGGATCCTACTTATGTAGATTCTTACTTCCAGCTCAAAGTGTAATTGAGAAGCTGAGTAATAAGTACAGAAGAAGGCATATTGATTATAAGTATAAAAACAATAAAAAATTAATAGATGAAAGCATTGTTAGTCATCATAATGAGTTTGTGCCTACACGTAACTTATGCACAAAAACCAGATACAACTAAAACTTTTATCCAAGGCAAAGAACTTGGTGAAGTTGTTGTAAAATCATCTTATCTTACAAGAGAAGGTGATCATATCCTTGCTATTCCTACAAAAGAGCAACGTAAACATGCTGTAACTGGTTATGATCTGTTGAGCAATCTCATGGTTCCGGGAGTGTCTGTCGAGCGTTCGACTGGAAGTGTGACAACTCCCAATGGGGCTGCGACTCTCTATATAGATGGGCGTGAAGTTGATTTTCGAGAGGTACAGTCTTTAAGACCGAAGGACATTTCTCGAGTGGAATATTTTGATGTGCCGACTGGTAAATATGCAAAAGATGCATATGCTATAAACATAATAATGAAACCACTCAACAATGGTGGCTACACGCAACTTGATGCGTCTCAGAATGTAGGCTATCTCTATGGTGATTACAATCTTATTTCGAAATTTGTCACAGGAACCAAAAGTTTTAACCTTTGGGCTGGATATTCTTTGGAAAATCCAAAATCGTCTATGGAAGAGAATGAGACTTTTATTTTCCCTGATTATCAACTGAATAGACTGCAGCATTACAATAATGCTGACAATAGGCAAACGGAAGAATATGTACAGGCATCAATCAGCAACCGAGGAAGAAAATATATTTGGATGCTTAGAGGTGGTATGGCATGGAATGCCTTAAAAAACGGTGTCAATAATGGAATGACGGAGTATTGGAAAACTGCTGCTGCAATCAAGAACGGTAGCATTTTGGACATTAACACAAGAAACAAATCTTATCGTCCAAGTGTCTATTTTTACGGATTGCACACATTTTCTAACACAAAATCGTTGGATTATGTTTTTGATGGATATTATTCTCAAAACGATTATGACCGTCTCTATAACGATGATAATGTGTCTTTTCGTTCACTTGTCAAGGAAGATTATTATTATATCAAAGCGAATGCAAACTATTCTATGGCGTTCAGTCATAGAAATAGATTGACTTTCAGTTTATACGAGTTCATGAGAATTAGTGATTCCGAATACATTGGGACTTCTGCATATAATCAAAATTTGCATTCGTCCGAAACCATCCTTTTTGCAGACTATTCCCAACGTTTAGGGAGTTTTTTCTTTGATATTAATCCTGGACTGTCATTTCTAACATATCGTTTAAAGGGGATGAAGTCAATCAATCATCTTACTCCGAGACTTCAAGCAAGGGCTACTTATAAGATAGATAAAGTACAGCAACTTCAATTTATGTTCGCTTTGGGAAACACCTATCCGAGAATAAATACGATTAACAATGTAGAACAGCAGATTGATCCTATCATCATTCTCAAAGGTAATTCTAACATGGATAATTCCATTCTTTTGAATCCACGATTAAGCCATACCTTGAACCTTAACAAATTCGCTTTGCAAACGGGAGTGTCATACTTTTACCAGAATCATTCGATTATTTCGGATTACTATATTCGAGACGGGCATCTTATTAGCACTTTTAGAGATGACTGTATCTATCATCGTCCCAGTGCAGATATGTCTATAACCTATAAACCTTCTGGTACACTTAATATGAAGTTATCCGGTCAATGGGTTAAACATTTAGTTCGAGGAGGAGCAGAGCATCGTAATTTGTCTGCATTCTCTGGGACTGCTATGATAAATTACTATGTTCGTGATTTTTCTTTTGGTGCATCCATAGCGTCACCGTCAAGAGATTTGATAGACAGCCAGATTAACAGAAAGACATTTTGGCGGTATCAACTATCGGCAATGTGGAATCATGGGAATTGGGCTATCGAAGCTAATGCAAACAATTTATTCATGATGAAGAATAACATTGTAGATGAATTATCTGCATCATATTATTCTTTCAAACAAATAGATCAAAGTAGTAGTTATAATCAGTATGCAAATCTGAAAATTGTTTATAGTTTTGACTATGGCAAGAAGACATCAAAGTCACCAGATTACAAACATCAAAATAGTGAAAGTGCAATCTTAAAATAAGAAGGCAAAGACATAATCAAATCATTGGTAACATGTTCATGCGAAATGACCGCTTCCTTTGTATAGACGATGATGTGTATCACATAGGTGCATCCATTAAGGACTTAGGCAAAAAGCTGTTTGGCTTCTCCAAGATGGAGATATATAGTATTAAGGCGCATCGCCAGTAAACGTCCTTTGTTATTTGATTCAAAATAGAACACTTTAAAAACGGAGGTAGAATGGAAAAATATAGAAAATTTATAGGTAAGAAAGTTGTAATAGTACTTAGTCTTTTGTGCTATTTAATGGCTTGTATATTTACGCCATTCTACTATTCTAATATGCCACCAACCGAAAATTATTTATTTGGGAGTCTGTTTTGCTTACTTTTGGGATGGGCAGGAATACTCTTTCATGAAGGATTTTTGAAAGTCTACTTCTTGGCATGGTATTCTAATATAACATACGTTTTTGCGATTAGGTCTTTGATAAAAGATAAATATAAGTGTTTCTTAACATTGAGTTCTATTACATTTGGATTGAGTCTTTTGTTTGCTTTTTGCCCTGAGGCTAAAATAGACGAATCTGGTCATACACAAATGATTACTATGGCAGCAGGTTACTACCTGTGGGTTGGAAGTTTCTTTGTATTATTAATTGGTGGGTTATATGTCCTGTTTGTACAAAATAGGAAAGGGGATAAAAGGCTGATGAATGATGGACGGATGAAAAGCAAGCAGCAAATATTCTTTCTAACGAAAGCTGATATAGTCAAGATGATGTCTATGGTTGAAATAAGAATTCCAATAGAATATACCCTGATGGGGGCATTTAAACAGGAGGCGATAAGAAGAGAAAACACCATATCAAATTTTTCTAAACTTGGTCATACAGGCTATGCCAATTGGATTTCTTTGGATAATAGATACATGGTGCTCCCCTTAAATAATGAGGTGAAGTATAGAATTGTGAAACAAAGAAATGGCTCTTTTCATTACATCGTAGATCTTGCATCTAATCCTACAGGTGTTGAGTTAAGTACTGGAGGAATATACGACAATGCAGAAAATGTTTTAATAGCAGGTCGTGTTGCAGTCTTTACTGATAGCTCAATCGAAGCCATGCAAATCTATAAAGAAATATTGAGAGCTATGAATAAATGTTTTACCAGGAAAAATAACATCTTTGTATCTCAAGAGGTGTTATCTTTATTGGAAGATGGATGGCGATTAACATGTAATTATAATGCGCCTTGTGAAAATGATTTCAAATAATATATGTTGCAAATTTCAACTTTGCTATAAATAAACTTCGGAAGGAGAAATATGAATTCACTATGTTTATGTGTAAAAGAATAAAATTTTGGCTTTGCAAACTTCTCTATTCCCATAGAAAAAAGTCTTGTTGCATTTCCTTTTCATCAAAAGGTTTCAAGGTGATAACTCTCCATCGGATTTTTGAGGGAGGCCAAGTAGAAGACAAACCAATTATCTTTCTTCCTGCTACAGCATCCGAGGAAGATGGAAGGGGCGTGAGTACGGTGCAACGAGTTAAGCGATTAATAAAAGTACAATCACAGCAATAATACTATTGATTTTACGTTCTTTTCAAAGAAAGGGGTTGTGCAATAGTGGCTTAAAGGCTAAAAGCACTACCTTTGTACGCAATATAACAACAATACGTTTAAGGTCACAATTTGTGATTTTGAAAATGAATATAAATATGACAGACATAACGGAAAAGACAGAAAACGGCGAACTGGTCACAAATCGTGACCAGTTGGTTGTTGTAGATAATATAGAGTCGCTAATAAAAGTAATTAGAGGACAGCAAGTTAATTGCCCTAAATGCGTATGAAAAAGTATTTATATATTCTTTGTTTTTACCTTGCGCAAAGCTCATTAACGTGCTTTGCGCAAGGTAAACATGCCTCAATGCAGGACACTATCAAACTTTCCGGTGTAACCGTCATGGCAGAAAGACCTTTGGTTCAGCATAAAGCCGACAGGATGATAGTAAGTGTAGAACATAATAAATTACTGAAGTCACGTTCTCTTTCTAGTATTTTGGACTTGATTCCTGATGTTGATTATGATGGTGAGGGAGGCATCAGCGTCATGGGAAATCGCGTCAAAATATATGAAAACGGAAAAGTGGTGAACCTGAGTGGTGTTCAACTGAAAAGATACCTGTCTTCTTTGCATGGAAATGACATCAAGAGTTTGGAAATATTACCTCGAGCAACGGCTGAGTATGATGCAGAAGGTGGTACTGCAATTCTTGTTGTCAATAGACAGAAGAAGCATGAATATGGACTTTCTGGTTATGTGGGCAGCGATTATGAGCGGAAAAGCAGAAATTCATACTCTGAATTTACTGGATTGACGTATTCATGGGGTAAGCTCGCCCTTTATTCCAATATGACTTTTGGACAGTCGGAAAGTAAAAGTGTAACTTATGAAAATGACTATGGACGAGATCTAACTGTTGGCAGCAATTCGAGAAGCAATGATAAAGGGCATTACTATATGCCAAAGTTTGGTCTTGACTTCAATATCTCTCACAAACAATATTTGGGTGTCGAGTGGTCGGGAAGCTACTCAAAAGACTACTCCAATGCTTGTTGGTTAAATTCTACGATTACGGACAAGAACAATTATCCAACAAATATAAAGACCTTTGCCCCATACTCATTAAAGGACAACGCCAACAACGTTACCTTAAACTATGAATGGGCTGTAGACTCATTGGGTAGCAAGTTGAACGTTATAGCTGATTATGCAGGGAAAAGAGAGCATGATTTGTATGAATATGAGAACCTATATACTTTAGGCATTGGCTCGGACAGCATCATTTCCAAGTCACAACCATCTTTAGAGAGTATGGATATTTATAGCGCACAGGTAGGTTTCACCAAGTCTTTAAAACTTCATCAGTTTGCCTTCGGTGCCAAGTATGTCTATGCTGACATCGGATACAATAGCAGATTGAATCTTGGAAACACGACCTTGGCAGGAGTGTTGTCTGAAGATATAGACCAAAGAGACGATTTCAAATATTTTGAAAAACGATTAGCTGTATACGGAATGTATAAGTATACATCACAGTTATGGGAAGTTCAAGTGGGATTGCGTAATGAATACACAGAATGGGAAACACGGCAACGTGTGAAGAATCAATTGTATACCAAAAGAAATGATAACATTCTCTTCCCTTCTTTCTTTGTGAGCAGAGAAATGGGAGAAGGCAATTCTTTATCGCTGAGTTATACACAATCAATCAATCGTCCGTTGTATCAAATGGTGAATCCGTTCGTTTTTCATCTGTCAGAGACCTCTTACAAAGAAGGTAATCCTGATTTAAAAGGTGAGTTGCTATACAACGCAGGCTTACAATTCATGCTGAAATCTAAATATATATTCTCTTTGTCTGCTCTCTTCATCGACAGGAAAATCAATGAGATATATGAACAGATTGGAGAGTATCAAACTCGCTACATGTTAAGGAACAACGGCACAACGAAGAGGTTGACGCTGTACATGGGCATACCTTTTACATGGGGAATTTGGAATTGCAGAAACAATGTAGAGTTAAGTCAGAGTTGGTACCAGAATAGTGCCAATTGTGTCAACGACTTTGGTGTAGTTCTGTCCAGTTATAATCGCATCAGGTTGTCAAAACAACTTACAGCGATGTCAAACCTACGTTATGTCAGACATTACAAGCAACTCTTCCTTATCCAGAAGACAGATTACATCGGTGTAGATGTTGAGGGCGATTACAATTGCTGTAAGGATAGGGTGAATGTTAATTTTGGCGTAAAAGACTTGCTTAACTGTAGGGGAAAGAACAAGCAAATCTTTAGAAATGGCGATTTTGAGCATCATTCAGAATTTGATTTTCTTTCACGAAAGTTTTTTGTCAGTGTAACGTTTAATTTCTCAGTAGGCGCAAAACGCGCAATTCGGCATAATAAGGAATTTTCTAATGAAGAGGACAAAGAAAGAATGTAAAATTTTCCGAATCCGCTATCATAAAATCAGAATGCAAGGGCGTGAGTACGGTGCAACGAGTTAAGCGATTAATAAAAGTACAATCACAGCAATAATACTATTGATTTTACGTTCTTTTCAAAGAAAGGGGTTGTGCAATAGTGGCTTAAAGGCTAAAAGCACTACCTTTGTACGCAATATAACAACAATACGTTTATGGTCACAATTTGTGATTTTGAAAATGAATATAAATATGACAGATAATATACAAAAAATGAAAAGAACCATGCGTAGAAACTTTTTAATAGCATTAATATGCTGTTGTTGTTCTTTTATTAACTTATCAGCACAAGAGCTTAGATGTGTTGTTATGGATAGCAAGCAAAATCCCATAAGTTATGCTGCTATACAAGTACTTGATGCGAATGACTCAAGCTATGTTGATGGGGGGATGAGTAATGAAAAAGGATTTTTTTCTATTTCAAAGCTTGATATTCACAAAAATTACATACTAAAGGCATCTTGTTTGGGGTACAAGAATTTGACAGTGCAAGCATCTTTGCAAAATGAAATGAAACTAGTGCTAGCAGAAGACAAAAAAGTATTAGGTGAAGTCATTGTGAAAGGAAAGCGCCCTTTTATGAAACAAGAGGGTGACAAGACCGTCTTCTACTTAAAGAGCATGCCAAGCATTGGAGGTCTAAAAGTCAATGATGTCTTGAAATATGCCCCACGAGTGATGGTAAGTTCCAATGGAGAGATTAAGGTGGCAGGAAAAACAGCAACAGTATTTCTCAATGACAGGAGACTAAGCAATGAAGAATTATTTTCCTATCTTTCCGGATTGAATGCATCAGACATAGAAAAGATAGAGATACAACAGAGTCATGGAGGTGAAAAAGATGCAGATATTCAAGGCGGTATCATCAACATCATTACACGCCAAAGACAACTTGGTGTAAAGGGAACATTGTATATTAAAGGCTCTACACCAGAGGATGGTTATTATTATTCGCCCATAGTAAACCTATACGTAGGCAAAGAAAAATGGAACATTTACGGAATGTACTCTTATGAGCAAGAAAGACAAAAACAATATAGTGAAACCATCAATGACTATCTTTACAATAATACAAAACATCAGGAAAAAAACAACTATTTTTCTCATGCCAATACCCATTATTATCGTTTGGGTGCCATCTATTTATTGTCTCAGCATCATCAGTTGGGAATTGAGTTGAATGGAGTTGTCATGCGTCCAAAATCAGACGAATCCAAGGGAAACCTGTCTATTCAAGATGCCAATAACATATATAAAGGAATATCTAGCTCAACATATTACAGTCCATCAGACTTTATGAATGTTGCTTTTTCTTACAATTGGAACTTTGATAAGCAAAACAGCAACTTAAAACTCTTGGTAAATTGGAATCATAAGAAAATGTCTAGTGATAACCAATTGGATGCTATTTATCCAGAATACGCAAATGGCAATGTCAAGGAAGATAACACCAACTCTTCCAATGCCAACAATTGGTCTACCACCATAGACTTTACCAAAAATTTTAAAACAGGTTGGTCATTTGTTTCTGGTGGTCGAATTATAGTAAGTACACGCAATAGTGATTTTTATAGTTGGGATAGATTAAACAAACACAATGATGAAACCCATTGGAAATACAAAGAGAACATAGGGGCTGCTTATGTGGGAATCGCAAAAAGTTTCTCTAAACATTGGTATATAAATCTCAACGTACGTGGTGAATATACAGATGTAACTGGAACCTACCCAGAACAAGCTGCGCGTAACATATCAAAGCATTACACAGATTGGTTTCCATATTTCTTTCTATCTTACGCAACGGCTAAGGGATGGAAATACGAAGCCCAATATAGTAGGAGTGTATATCGTCCACCATTCGCTTTGATGAACGGTTATTCCAACCGCCTAAGCGACATACTATATGACAAGGGTAATCCAAACTTGGAAGCAGCCTTGACCGATAACTTCGGGTTCACGGTAAGGTATCTCAACCATTCGGCATCCGTCAGTTACAAGCGTACTCCAAAAGACATAGTGGAATATTTCACGGTTGAGGACGGAATCACCTATCATACCAACATCAACTTTGGCACCTCTTCTGTGCTTGCATTAGATTATTCTTACAGTGGAAATATTTTGTCTTGGTGGCAAACCAATCTTTATGCAGTAGGTCAATATACAGACATTCCCAAGAGTTATAATCGCAAGCACTTATGGGGAGGCATTTTCTCCTGGACAAACCGACTATATTGGCAACACATCGGAGCATTTACCTTTGACTGTAGCATAGTTACTCATTCCGCTACTGGCAATACATACCAAAAGGGATATTATAGCTTTGACTTTTCCTACAAGCGTATGTTTTTGAATAACGCACTGAGCATACAAATAGGTATTGATGACATTTTCAATTCCATACATCAAAGGTCTACAAACATTGTCCCAGTTCTGAAATATCATTTCTATACAGAGAGACAATATAGAAATCTATGGTGCAAATTGGTGTATAATTTCTCGACAAGAGCAAAAGTGGACAAACGACGCTTGGAAAATGTCAACTCAATAAAAGAACGATTATAACAATTATAAAATGCATAAATTCCCCTTTTATCTTCATCATGACAGTATGTTCCAACTCGACATAGACCGTCATAATGCTCAATATGCACCGATTGATGTTGAAACATTCCGTTTATCACATGACCGCTTCCTTTGTATAGACGATGATGTGTATCACATAGGAGCCTCCATTAAGGACTTGGGCAAAAAGTGGTTTGGTTTCTCTAAGATGGAGATACTTACACCAGATGAATTGGTGGAACGAATCAATAGAGAGTAATCAATACGCAATATTTCAAGAATATAATATTAAAAATTACGAATTATGAAAAAAAAACCATCTATAATGATTGTAGTTTGGGGAATAGCGGTATTATGTACACTATTCTTG
>ERZ1026884.1979-NODE-1979-length-10028-cov-4.024867_pt1 | contig 10028 bp, 8 predicted proteins | sample MGYA00380172_ERZ1026884 | MGnify/ENA primary metagenome ERZ1026884 (study PRJEB33269, sample SAMEA4719808) | human gut metagenome | biome: human-associated habitat; feature: organic feature; material: feces | place: Cameroon | collected 2013-10 ... | reverse complement strand
TCGCCAAACCGTTCTTGATATACCGTTTGCAAAAGAACAGCTAAATTTTCGTTTACGACCTAACCCATAACTTCTGCGAGTGGCAGGAGTTTATACTGAGGATTGCCACTCCGTAGTCATTCCCTAATTATAAAAGGAGAATAGACTATGAATGATGAATTTGTAAATGATGTGCTAAGAGATATGCTGGCATATCTCGATAATGGACAGGCAGAGCAGCTACGGCGAGTGCTGAGGCATAATCTTTCCGGATATGAGATTCAGCGAAGAACTGATAGTACAGCCGAGGATGCAAGTGCAGAAAATGCACGGTTGACCGGTGCGTTTCTTTCGGCAAAGCGAATTGAGGGATGCTCGGAAAAGTCGCTTTCCTACTACCGAAAGACAATCGAAACCATGTCTGAAAAAATTGGAAAAGGGATTACGCACATTATAACCAATGATCTGCGTTCCTATTTGACCGACTATCAGGCAGAGCGAAAATCCAGCAAGGTGACGATTGACAACATCCGCAGAATCTTATCCAGTTTCTTTTCATGGCTTGAAGATGAAGATTACATCTTGAAAAGCCCGGTACGCAGGATTCATAAGGTAAAAACGGCTGTGACCATCAAAGAAACCTACACAGATGAAGCACTGGAAACCATGCGTGACCATTGCGATTCTCTGCGTGATCTGGCTTTGATTGATATGCTGGCATCAACCGGAATGCGTGTTGGTGAATTGGTGCTTCTCAATCGAGATGACATTAACTTTGAGGAGCGAGAGTGTGTGGTGTTTGGTAAAGGCAGCAAGGAGAGAATGGTTTACTTTGATGCCAGAACCAAAATCCACCTTCAGAACTACCTTGCACAAAGAACGGATAGCAACAACGCCCTGTTTGTGTCGCTGAAAGCGCCATATGAAAGATTGCAGATTGGCGGTGTGGAATCAAGGCTGCGTGAACTTGGTAAGCGGCTTTCGCTTCCGAGAGTACATCCGCACAAATTCAGACGAACCCTCGCTACAATGGCGATTGACAAAGGAATGCCCGTGGAGCAGCTTCAACGGCTCTTAGGGCATCAACGAATAGACACGACCTTGCAGTATGCAATGGTCAAACAGAGCAATGTTAAGATTGCTCACCGCAAATACATAGGTTAGGAGCGTAAATCATGAAAAAGAGATTTCTTAGAGATATTGCTGAAATACAAACAGGCCCATTTGGAAGCCAACTACATAAAGAAGATTATGTTGATGTAGGAACTCCTATTGTGACAGTTGAACACTTGGGAAGCAGAGTGTTTTCTGAGCAGAATTTACCCATGGTTTCTGATGCCGATAAGAGTAGATTGAGTAAATATGTTCTCAAGAAAGGTGATATTGTATTTAGCCGTGTTGGGTCAGTAGATAGATGTTCGTTTGTTGACCAAAAACATGATGGTTGGATGTTCTCTGGTCGTTGTCTTAGAGTTCGTCCAAGCGAAGAAGTAGATCCATTGTTCCTATACTATTTCTTTTGCCTGAATACAACAAAGGAATTTGTTCGTAGCATTGCCGTAGGTGCAACGATGCCTTCTATTAACACAAAACTGCTTGGCGAAGTAGAAGTGGTTTGCCCTGAAATTGAAGAACAACGAAAAATCGCTGATATTCTTTCAAAAATCGATGACAAAATCGAAGAAAATCAGAAGATAAACGAAAATTTACAACAGCAAATGCAAGCACTTTTCAAGTTATGGTTTGTTGAGTACAGTCCGTTCGATAGTGTTGAACCAAAAGAATGGGAAAATGTCAACTTGGAAGAGATCACATCGCTTATAAGCCGTGGAATTGCGCCCAAATATTCTGATGACTCCGCTCAAATGGTAATCAATCAAAAGTGTATTCGAAATCACATGATTGATCTTTCTTTGGCACGAGCGCATACCCCAAAAACAATTAACGAAAAGTGGCTCCGTTTTGGCGATTTGTTAATTAACTCGACTGGCGATGGAACTTTAGGACGTACAGCACAGGTTTGGTTTCAACCTCAAAATCTCACAGTTGATTCCCATGTAACGATTGTCAGACCTATAAAAGAAAATCTAATCTTCTATATTGGACTTTGGGGTATGCTCCATGAAAGAGAAATTGAATCTCTTCATACTGGAAGCACCGGACAAACAGAGCTTCCCAGAGAACGTGTAAAGGCACTGGAGCTACTCTTGCCTGACGATGAGATTTTGGATCATTTCAATACTCTTGTTGCGCCTATGGCTGATGCCATTGTCTCTAATCAGGAAGAAAGCAGTAGGCTTGCGGCTCTTAGAAATGTGCTTCTCCCTAAGCTGATGTCTGGCGAGATTGATGTCTCCAGCGTCCAGCTCTAAGCCGCTAAATTTTCGTTTACCTGAAATCGTCGCCGGCAAAGCGACCTAATATATAAAGAAAATGCTATGATATAAAAATGGAGTATGAATACTACAGAAAAGGAGCGATATTATGCCAGGATTATATACCGAAGCGGACTATGAAAACTCCGTAATCGAATTATTCCGGAATATGGGGTACAGTTACCTGTATGGCCCCGACATAGAGAGGGATTTCCGCAATCCTCTGTATGAGGAAGAACTTGTTGCTTCCCTCTATCGTTTGAACCGTTCTCTGCCGGAGGACGCTATTAGTGATGCGCTTTTTAAGCTGAAGAACTTTGAAAACGGCGAATTGGTGCAGAAAAACGCTGTCTTTATGGACTACCTGCAAAACGGTATTCCTGTTCGCTATTTTGAGAAAGGCGAGGAACGCTCCTCCATCGTCTATCTTGTTGACTACAAGAATCCTGACAACAACTCCTTTATCGTAGCAAATCAATGGACTTTCATTGAAAACAGCAACAAACGCCCGGATATTCTGCTTTTCCTGAATGGTATCCCGGTTGTTATTGTGGAACTGAAATCTCCGTCCAGAGAAGAAACCGATGCTTCTGCTGCATATCGGCAGCTCCGCAACTACATGAAGGAAATCCCCTCTATGTTCATCTATAATGCCATCTGCGTTATGAGTGACCAGATGACATCCAAAGCCGGTACAATTACTTCCGGCGAAGATCGCTTCATGGAATGGAAAACGGTCGATGGAAGCTATGAGAACACACAGTACGCACAGTTTGATACTTTCTTTGAGGGTATGTTCCAGAAGGAGCGCCTGCTTGATCTGATAAAGAACTTCATCTGTTTTTCTAACGAAGGTGTGAATTCCTTCAAAATACTGGCTGGTTATCATCAGTATTTTGCCGTAAGAAAGGCAATCGAATCGACCAAACGAGCTACCGTTACCGATGGTAAGGGTGGTGTGTTCTGGCATACACAAGGCAGCGGCAAATCACTGTCGATGGTATTCTATGCCCATCTGCTTCAGGAAGCCTTGGATAGCCCGACGATTGTTGTGCTGACCGACAGAAATGATCTGGACGATCAGCTTTTCGGACAGTTTGCAAAGTGCAAGGACTTTTTGCGCCAAGACCCGATGCACGCTCAGAGTCGTGAGAATCTGCGAGATCTCCTTGCTGGTCGTCAGGCAAATGGTATTATCTTTACGACCATGCAGAAGTTTGAGGAATCTCACGAAGCCCTTTCTGAACGCAGAAATATCATCGTTATGGCAGACGAAGCCCACCGTGGACAGTATGGCTTAACCGAAAAGATTAAGATGACCAAGAATGAGGACGGCGAAGAAATCGCCAAGCGTGTTGTTGGTACTGCCCGCATTATCCGAAACAGCTTGCCAAACGCTACATACATTGGCTTTACCGGAACACCGATTTCCTCGAAAGACCGCAGCACCCGTGAGGTGTTCGGTGATTACATCGACATTTATGATATGACGCAGGCTGTCGAAGATGGCGCAACCCGCCCGGTCTATTACGAAAGCCGTGTCATTAAGCTCAACCTGGATGAAGCTACGCTGCACATGATTGATACAGAGTATGAAATCATGGCACATAATGCTGATCCGGAGGTTATTGAAAAGAGCAAGAAAACACTCGGACAGATGGAAGCCGTATTGGGCAACGACAACACCATCAACTCTCTGGTCAGCGATATTCTTGACCATTACGAGAATTACCGTGAAGGTCTGCTTACAGGCAAAGCGATGATCGTGGCATATTCCCGCCCGATTGCAATGAAGATCTATAAGCGAATTCTGGAGCTGCGCCCTGACTGGACGGAAAAAGTCGGTATTGTTATGACCGGCGGAAATAACGATCCTGAAGAATGGCATGATATTATCGGCAATAAGCGGCACAAGGACGAGTTGGCGAAAAAATTCAAGGACAACAACAGTCCGATGAAGATTGCCATTGTCGTTGATATGTGGTTGACCGGATTTGATGTTCCGTCCCTGGCTACTATGTATGTGTATAAGCCGATGAGCGGATACAATCTAATGCAGGCAATCGCCCGTGTCAATCGTGTGTTCCGTGACAAGGAAGGCGGTCTGGTCGTTGACTATGTAGGCATTGCTACCGCATTAAAACAGGCAATGAATGACTACACCACCCGTGATAAGAAAAACTATGGTGATACGGATGTTGCCAAAGTCGCTTATCCGAAGTTTATCGAAAAGCTCGGTGTCTGCCGTGATATGTTCCATGGATTTGATTACACCAAGTTCACTACCGGAACCGATCTGGAAAGAGCAAAGACCATCAGCGGTGCGGTAAACTATATCATCGCCCGTGAAAAGGAAGAAGAAAAAGACACCTTTATCAAGGAAGCCCTCATGCTTCATCAGGCTCTTTCTCTTTGTTCCTCTCTGATATGTGAAGCTGATCGCTTTGAAGCGGCGTTCTTTGAATCGGTGCGTGTCCTGGTGCTGCGGCTGACCAATGCGGGAACCGGTAAGAAGATTTCTCTGCCTGAAATGAACGCTCGTATCAATGAGCTTTTGAAGCAGAGCATCAAGAGCGAGGGTGTTATTAACCTGTTCTCTGATATGCAAGAGGAATTTTCTTTGTTTGATCCGAAGTTCCTTGAGGAAATCAGTAAAATGAAAGAGAAGAATCTGGCAATCGAGCTGCTGAAAAAACTGATAGCAGAACAGGTATCTATTTATCGTAGAACGAATGTGGTTAAGTCCGAAAAGTTCAGCGAGATTATGCAGCGAGCTATCAACGCATATCTGAATGGTATGCTTACCAATGAAGAAGTCATTGCAGAAATGCTGAAACTCGCAAAACAGCTGGCAGAAGCCCACAAAGAGGGCGAACAGCTCGGCCTTACAGCTGATGAGTTGGCATTCTACGATGCACTTACGAAACCGCAAGCAATCAAGGATTTTTACGAAAATGAAGAACTGATTGCGATTACAAAAGAATTGGCAGATACACTTCGCAAGAATAAAACGATTGACTGGCAGCGTAAAGAGTCTGCCCGTGCCAAAATGCGTACTCTCATTAAGCGGCTGTTGAAGAAACATAAATATCCGCCGGAAGGTATGGATGATGCTGTTCAGACCGTAATGACACAGTGCGAGCTTTGGACAGATAATGTGATGGAAGCCTAATCAATGGTGTATCGCCTTATCATATAGGAATGAAAACGATGGAACGAAAAGAACTATTTGAATGGGCAAAAGAAATCTATGGAGCAGAACCGGATTACCCGTGGAGTGACTGGAATTGCGTTTTGCGCCATAAGAACAATAAAAAGTGGTTTGCGTTGGTGGTTGAAGTCAATGCAAGAAAGCTGGGATTGATAGAAGATAAAACGGTTGATGTTCTGAACATCAAGTGCGATCCGATGATGATAGGCTCACTGCGTATGAAAGAGGGATTCTTCCCCGCCTACCACATGAACAAAGAGAATTGGATCAGCATTCTTCTCGATGGTACAGTCTCGGCAGATGAAATCAAGCCCTTGCTGGAATTGAGTTATCAACTTACCCGGTAACGCAGACGAAACGGCAGATGGGTTTTAGGAGGTGCGATATGCAGATACATTATTTTCAGAGATACCACTCCAAAGAGAATGTGGATACCTCAAACACCATGCTGATGCTCTCTCGTTTGTATAACTATAACGCTGATAAGTTCTTTTCTATGCTGAACAGCCTTATTCTTGGAGAGGACGAAAGCCCAGAAATTACCTTTGATTTGCAGGTCGTTGGTGACGATAGTGTTCCGGATGCGGTTATCAGCCAAAAGAGCTTCAAAATAGTGGTGGAAACAAAGCTCTACAATCAGTTTTATAAGCAGCAGCTTGTAAATCATCTGGAGCAGTTTGGCGCTGAGGATATAAAGGTTTTGCTCACCCTTGACCCCAAGCCGATGAAACCGCAACTGTTTGATGAACTGGCGGTTGAACTGAAAAAGTATAATAGCGAAAATGCAACTCGGCTTATCCATCCGATCAAGCACGTCAACTTGACATTCGAGCAGCTTGTGGACGCTATGGAGGATATTGTTGACGACAGAGATACGGAAATCATCGCCGTTTTAGACGATTTCAAGAAGTATTGCTTTGATGAAAAGCTGATACCGGATGGCTATAAATGGATGAGAGCAATCGTAGCCGGTACAACTTTTCAGGATAATATGGATTTGGATTTGTTCTATGACCAGGAGTCCCGCAACTTCTCAGAACATGGATATATCGGCTTGTATAAGGACAAGAGTATCCGTGCCATTGGTAAGCTGAAAAAGACCATCATCGCAGTTGAAAATAACGGCAGCATGACTTATCGTGCCGAAAGCGGAGCTGAACCTACCGCAGACGAGATTGAACGCATCAACGAGGCAATCCGTCGTGCAGATAATTATGGCTATAATCTTCGAACGATTAGCCATAGATATTTCATCGTTGAAAAGTTCTACCCGATGGACTTTAGAAAAAGCAGTAAGAACCCGATTCAAAAAAGCAAGTTCTTCAATCTTGCTGATATGTTCGGATATAAAACAATGCCTAACACCGATGTAATCGCAAATGACCTGAACGGTCGGACATGGGAAGAGTTTTAATCCGATTCGGAAGGAGGTCGCAATGGAGTATTTAGAGCAAGTACACTTATTCGCCACAAAATGGATTGAGAAATTCAGAGATCAGAAAATCAGCTACATAGAGCTGGTTGACCATTACCTGGCTGATGATTGTCAGGCATTGGGATTCCAGATGGATTGCGGCCATGCCTTTTCAGAAAAATATGGCGATGCAGCAAGCAGTTGTGATGCGCTAAATCGTATCATTGACGAGGTTACGGACATTAAACTGCTGGGATCGGCAATCTATTCCCAATGGCGATATTTTAATCATTGGGCATACGATGCAGCAGCCATCTTGAACACCGAAAATCGTTCGTGGTTTATTCTGGCATTGAGCCGTCTTGCCCTGCTTTCCGGTGAGAATCCCTTCCTGTTCAAAGGCGAGCTTAGAAAGATTCGGCTTGTTTCCAATCGGCTTGGTTATGGACCTTGCCCAGAACCAGACGAAGAAGTTGAACAGCACATAACCATCAATTCAGAAGGACAAGTATGGTTTTCTTCGTATGTTTTCGGACAGCGCAGAGATGGTCGATATGAAAAAGCTCACAGTCAGAATCTGCGGATTGATAAAGCGGTTGCCGCCAGAATCATTTCTGCGTTTGTAGAGTATTTCGGCAATGGGTACGATGAAGTTTTTGCAACTGATATTGGAAACTGGAATATGGAGCTGACCAATACCGCAGGAAAGGTCTATAAGTTCAGCGGTTCGTTATGCTCGTCTTTTGAAGTGGACGGAATTGACCTGTCAGATCTGCTGCGTGACAGCTTGAAAATGCCTGATTTGTATGCCTTTGATGGGAATAATAAGCCTGATATGGTGAATCGAATCGAAGTAAACTATCATCGAATCACAAAGATCAAGCCAAAAGTTCCTATTTCAGAACACGCAGAATACGCTGTCTGGGATTATACAGAGTCTTTAATTGTGGACAGAGAGAGCGAAAGTATTGAACACATTCAGAATATCGGTTCTGGGTGTTCTGTAAGCAGAAAATACAAAGTTGAGGGCGGGGTTGAAAGCCTTCTTGAAGATATAGATGCGGAAAGCATCTTTGACCATATAGAAGGAAACCCAGAGAATGTAGTGGTTGATCCGCTTGAAACCATAGACTACACCATTAAGGTTATTTCTCAAAAGGGCAATGAAAAGCTCATTCAAGGAACCTACGATAAAAAGGGGCTTCCGGACGATTGGGCGGAGTTTATGGAATCCGTCTTTGAATTTATGTCTTTCTACGGGTGGGGTGAAATTATGAACCCGTCTGTGTATGGAAAGGTGCGGCGCTGTGACAATGATATTATCTATTGCAGCGTAGAGTTTGAAGATGGGTGTAAGAGCTACTATTATATTTCGGATGACGATTCTATTCAGGTGGGCGATTTTGTGATCGTTCCTGCTGGCAAAGATAATCACGAAGCAGTCGTTGAAGTCGTAAAGAAAGAATACTTTGCAGAGGAAAATGTGCCTTTGCCGATGGACAAAACAAAACACATTATCAGAAAATGTACGGATGCTGATTTTGACCTTCCGGACGATAAGCCTGTTTGACTTCCTGATGACAACTAAAAAGTCCACCAGTCATGATGCACTGCGCATCGTACTGGTGGACTTTTTCTGTAAAGATATAAAAATAGATATTCATATATCGCCATAACTAATGTCGTTATCGTAGGCATGAAGATCTTCTTTCAGGAAATCTGCTTTACGAATATACATCGAATTTACCAGCTCCCCCTTTTCGTGGAGCAGGCTGAATTTGTAGTCTAATAATGCTGCCGGTACATAGAGCATTTTAGCCGTTTCAAAAAATGTGTGTTCCGAAAGGCATTCCAGGACTTTCCCATCTTCTAACAGAAGCTCCGCCGCAAAGAAGTTTGCTTCATTTTCTTCGATTGATCTATCATCAAAAACTTCCATTTCTTGAAAGCCGTGCATCATGGCGATTTTCGTATGCAGGACAGCGTGTCCTAATTCATGTGCGACTAAAATACGTTCCAGGATACCGTTCACATTGTGATCTATCACGATATTCTTTTGTCTGGACTGGTAATAGAAGAAGCCCTTCAATTTCTTCTGTAAATCGTAATAATGAATTTTGATACCTAACAGCTGACACAACTCGTAAGGGTCTCTGGTGTGATATTTTCGCACAAGCTTATCGACAGTTTCAATGATATGCTCTGCCGTTTTCATTTGCTTCACCTCCGAATCGCACACAGAAAACATATTCTGTGCTTGAGGATTTTACTCTTTATCTTTATGCTTTCTGTATTTCTTCGGAGTGTACTTTTCCCGTGCTATTTTCTTAGAGTCCATATAAACTGACATAATCGCCTGGAAGAATACATCTTTTGCGTCCTCGTCCAATTCTCCACCGGCAAACAGAGAATTTACACGACCCAACACTTCCTGAGCTTCTTTTGCTCCCTTTGAACCGAAGTTTTCCTTTGCCTCTAAAATAAACATATCCTGATCTATATGGCTCTGGCTATCCGTTTCAGATTCGTCCAAAAGATAGGACACAGAGATATGCAGCGCTTCAGCAAGTTTTCTGATGTTGCTTTTTCTGGGGAGTGTTCCGAGCTGCTCATAGGTGTAAAGGGATCTTTCGGAAATGCCGGTCATCTGGGCAAGCTCCGTTTGAGATAGGTTCATAGCCAAACGAGCTTCTTTAATTTTTTCTCCAAATGTCATGGTAGTATCCTTCCTTTCAAAAAATATTTATTCGTAACTTCCGATTATTTGTTGACAAACTTCTGGAAAATGCTATAATGAGAATCAGAACAGAAGTTTTAGTTCCACTTAATTATATATCGGAACTTTTACAAAGTCAAGAACTTCCGATTTCACTTCTGTTATTTTAATCAAATATCGGAAGTTATAGTCATTCTTGTCCCATGGTATTTGTTTCCCTTTAGCCAAGTGACAGGAGTTAGAAAGGAATTCTTATTTTATGGATTAGGCTGAAAGGAGATTCTGAATGAGCAGATATAATACACAGGTATTAAGCAATATTCGAATGCTTTG
>ERZ1026884.1972-NODE-1972-length-10037-cov-2.706973_pt1 | contig 10037 bp, 9 predicted proteins | sample MGYA00380172_ERZ1026884 | MGnify/ENA primary metagenome ERZ1026884 (study PRJEB33269, sample SAMEA4719808) | human gut metagenome | biome: human-associated habitat; feature: organic feature; material: feces | place: Cameroon | collected 2013-10 ... | reverse complement strand
ACCCAAAGAGGACTGGTCAATGGCCCATCACTGGATAATATACCACGGCAGGCAGGTATGCTCGGCGAGAAAGCCCAAATGCGAGGCCTGCTCCGTAAGGGAGTACTGTAAGGCGTATTTGGATAATGATATCAAGTAGATAAAAATCGAAAGGGAACCATATGCAGTTCGTAGATAAAGCGAGAATATTCATAAAGGCAGGCGACGGCGGCGACGGCTGCTCCAGCTTCCACCGCGAGAAATATGTGGCTCAGGGCGGCCCGGACGGCGGCGACGGAGGACGGGGAGGAAGCATAGTATTCCTCGCCGACCCAAACATGAACACGCTGCTGGACTTCCGCTTTTCCCGCCACTTCAGGGCGGAGCGGGGAGAGAACGGCAAGGCTAAAATGTCCCGCGGCAAAAACGGCCAGGACGTGATAATAAAGGTACCTGTGGGCACACTGGTAAGGGAAGTCGAGACGGGCAAGATAGTGGCTGACATGAACACGCCCACCCGGCAGGCCCCAAAGTTTGCGCAGCCCGGACAGAAGACCGCCGAGCACGAGGTGGAGCTGGAGCTAAAGACCATCGCGGACGTGGGCCTCGTAGGTTTGCCAAACGTGGGCAAGAGCACCATACTTTCCGTGCTAACCAGCGCCAAGCCCAAAATAGCAAATTACCACTTTACCACTCTTACTCCCAACCTTGGCGTTGTGAAGCGCTATGGCGAAAGCTTCGTATTGGCGGATATTCCGGGGCTTATAGAGGGAGCGGCGGAGGGTGCCGGTCTGGGCCACGACTTCCTCAGGCACATCGAGCGCACCAGAATGCTGGTTCATGTGGTGGATATGTCCGGCTGCGAGGGCAGGGATCCCATGGAGGATTACAGACAGATCAACGCCGAGCTTGCCAAATTCAGCGAAAGCCTCGGACGGCTCCCACAGATAATAGCCGCAAATAAGATGGACATAACCGGAGCCGAGGACAACCTCGAACTTTTCAAAATGGAGCTTGGCGATACAGCCGTCAAGATATTCCCCGTATCCGCGGCGACAGTGTCCGGCTTTGACGCTCTTCTGGATGAGATAGTAAAGACACTGGCCACTCTTCCCAAGCCTCTCGAATACGATGAGGACGAGCTGGTGGAAAGCTATAAGTACGAGCCGGGCTATGAGATAACCGTAGGCGACGATGGAGTATATACCCTTACCGGCGGCACTATAGACTATCTTCTCGACACCACGTATGCCGAGGATGACGAATCCATGCGCCGCTTCCAGCAATTCCTTATAAAAGAGGGAATAATAGACGCTCTGCGCGAAAGGGGCGCCACAGATGACAGCACCATACGCATGGGTGAATGGGAATTCGACTTTATAGAATAAATAATTTTACGGGAGAAAAATAATGATCAGCAGCAAGCAGAGGGCCAACCTCAGATCCATGGCGAATCCCCTTGCTCCCATCTTCCAGATAGGCAAGGGCAACATAAACGATAACTTCATAGAGCAGATAGACGGGGCGCTGGAGACGAGGGAGCTCATTAAGATAAGCATACTCGAGACGGCAGACATAACCGCCCGGGAAGCGTCGGATCAGCTTTGCGAAGCCCTGGGCGCCGAGCCGGTACAGTGCATAGGCAGAAAACTGGTGCTGTACAGGCCCAGCAGGGAAAACCAAAAGATAGAGATATAGCTTTACGCCTCGGCGCTTGTCTTGCCAAGCCACCAGGAGGTGGCGCCGAAGCAAAGGCAGGCGGCAGCCATGAGCCTGTAGTACAAGGCGTTATCCACAAAGAAGGAAAGCCCCGTCAGGCAGGCTGCGGCTATTATATAGCCCCTCAGCCGTCCCGCTGCGAATACCGAAGTACGGGCGGCTTTTTTATTTATCCGCTCACGCTCAAATTCCGCAAGTATTGCGGCATCGGCTTCCTGGGCGGAGGGAGACAGTTCCTTTAGCTGCTCCTTTGTGAGCAGAGAGCTTAAAGGCGTCAGCGTAAACGTGATATCCGGGCAGGCGGAGGCTGTGGCCTTTGCGTTGCTTTGCAGCGGCCCGCCGTAATATACGGAGACCTTGCTTAGGCCGTGTTTGCGGGCGGCCCGGGCGGCCTTCAGCATATCGTCCGGGGTAGGGCCTTCGGAGCGGTGAACGGAGCATATCAGTCTGTCCGCCTGCTTACCTTCTTTTGAGATGTGCTCTGCGATGAGCCTGTTGCGCTCATCGTCAGTTATAAGAAGCAGCCTGTCGTTCAGTGCTGCGGCGGATACGCGCCTGCGTTCCGCGCGTATGAGCGAATCGAGGCGAAGGCTGTTTATAAGATCCAGCCCTACGGATATGAATCCGGTGGAGGCGAGGCTGAGCATTGCCTTGGCCACGCCATTGGCCACCATGGCTGAAAACCACATATAGCACCCCATGAACACTATGGCGCGCAGTGCTATGTAGTCTACAGTCCTTGAAAAAAGTCCCCTACCGCCGTAAAGCTTCTTTTTTAGGCAGCGTATGAGCTGTTTGTTCTGTTTCATCGAAAATACACCTCGCTCTTTGGATTTATTATTCCTGATGGGCGGCTGAACTATACACGATGGCAAAACCGGTGTATAATTCTTTTGTGAAATTTTATTTTGAAAGGTAATCACGCGATGCGTACAGCCATGTTTGGCGGAAGCTTCAATCCGATACACAACGGACACATAGATATAGCCGCAGAGGTACGGGAAAAATACAGCCTCGACAGGGTGCTGTTCATGGTAGCCAACGACCCGCCCCATAAAAAAATCGCGGACGGGGTAAAGGCGGACGTTCGGTATGAGATGACGAGGCTCGCTCTGGAGAACCATGGCGATTTGGAGCCATGCGATCTTGAACTGAAGCGCCAGGGTAAGAGTTATACTGTTGATACGCTGGAAATACTGCACGAGATGTACCCGGAAGACCGAATTTTCTGCATAGTTGGCGCAGACATGCTGCTTGGAATTGACGCATGGTACAACGCGCCGGAGCTTCTCAAGCGGGCGGAGTTTATAGCGGTAGGCAGGCCGGATTCCGGCGGCGAGGCAGCTATGAACGAAAAGGTAAAGGCACTCGAGGCCGACTATGGTGCTAAGGTATACATTTCCGGGATAGTAGGGCCGGACATATCCTCCACCGCCATACGCGAGAGGGTGGAAGACTGGCGGCCTATTACGGATCTTGTGCCGCTGAAGGTAGCGGAGTACATATATCAGAATGGGTTGTATTTCCCGGAGGATATGGAGAAGATTCGACAAAGGCTTAAGGCCGATCTTAAACCCACCCGCTATGCCCACACCATGCGGGTGATGATGAAATCCATAGAGCTGGCTGACAAATACGATGTGGACAGAAAAAAGGCCGCCCTTGCGGGGTTACTGCACGACTGCGCCAAGCTGCCGCCCGAAAAACAGTACGAATTGGCAAATGAGTACGGCCTGGACGTATCAAACATGGCGCAGCCTATAATACACGGCCCCCTCGGCGCGGTGAGGGCAAGGCGGGTATTCGGCATTACGGATAATGAAGTGCTTTCTGCTATAAGTTGCCACACCACCTGCAAAAGCCGTATGACGGCACTTGACAAGATAGTGTACCTTGCGGATAAAATAGAACAGGGAAGGATATACGACGGCGTGGAGGATATACGCCGCGAGACGGATGAGGATTTGGACCGCGGCATGGTGTGCTGCATAGAGCACGCAATAGACCATGTTGAAAGGGAAAAAAAGGGGAAGATAACCCCTGAGACCTATATCGCGCTGAACGAGATAAAGAAAAGCTTGGAGGGCAATAATGACTGACGCTAAAGAACAGGTACTGAAAATATGCGAGATACTATACGACAAAAAGGCACTTAACATCCGCGCCCTGAACGTTGCGGATAAGACCATAATAGCCGAGTGGTTCGTAGTATGCTCAGGACGCGCTACAACACAGGTGCGCACCCTGTGCGACGAGCTGGAAGATAAGGCCGCTGATATGGGCCTTACGGTGCTTCGCAAGGAGGGCTACGGCGAGGCGCGCTGGATAGTGCTGGATTTCGGACATATACTGGTTCACATATTCCACCCGGAGGAGAGGGAGTTCTACAATATGGAGCGCCTTTGGGACGACGATCCCAGTAAGTGCATAAACTTCTCAAAGGAAAAGGGCGAGGACTAAAATACAAAGCATAATAAATCAGCACGGTAGGATAAACTGCCCCTATTTGTCAGACAGTATGGCGTATTGTCTGAAAATAGGGGATTTTTTATGCTCCAAGGACAGCGCGGCGGCTTTTTTGCGAGCCACAAGGCCGTTTGGAAGCTCATGCGGGAGCTTGGCTTATTCCGGACTTTTTATTGCGCGAAGTTTGTGGTAAAATGTACATGTAAAAATATGCAGTACAGCCTGTTTGATATAATGTGGCTTACCGGAAACGGAGAGTAAAATGGATCTTTCAACACTTAACAAAGAGCAGCGGCAGGCGGTGGAAACACTGGACGGCCCGCTGCTTATACTTGCGGGAGCAGGCTCCGGCAAGACTCGTGCGCTGACATATCGCATAGCGAATCTGGTTGATCACGGCGTGTCCCCATGGAACATACTGGCGCTGACATTCACAAATAAGGCGGCCAGAGAGATGCGGGAGCGCACCGAAGCTCTGTTAGGCGGCAGCGTAAAGGACATGTGGGTAGCCACCTTCCATTCCTGCTGCACAAGGATACTCAGGAGCGATATAGATAAGCTGGGCAGGGACCGCAACTTCGTGATATACGACGATGACGATCAGACCTCGCTCATAGCCGCTATAATGAAGCGCCTCGGCGTAAACGACAAGGATATAACCAAGCGGCAGATAAAGGAGCACATAAGCGAGGCGAAGAACAAGTCCACCGAGCCGGAGAAGTTCCTGATGGATAACCCTTATCTGGACGAATCGGTGCTTAAGGTGTTCAGAGAATACCAGCGTAGCCTGAAGGAATACAACGCGCTGGATTTTGACGATCTTCTGGGAAAGACGCTTGAGCTGTTTCAGAGCTGCCCTGAGGTATTGCAAAAGTACCGCAGTAAGTTCAGATATATCCTTGTGGACGAGTATCAGGATACCAACGTAATGCAGTATCATATTGTCGAGCTGCTGGCCCGCGAGCACGGCAATATCTGCGTAGTGGGCGATGACGACCAGAGCATATACGGCTGGCGCGGAGCGGACATACGCAATATACTGGATTTCGAAAAGGATTTCCCCGGCGCAAAGGTAATACGCCTTGAACAGAATTACCGCTCAACATCAAATATACTGGACGCCGCAAACGCCGTTATAGAGAATAATCAGGGCCGCAAGAGCAAGAAGCTCTGGACGGATAACGGCAGGGGAGACAAGATAGAGACCTTCACCGCTGACAGCGAGCGGGACGAGGCCCATTTCGTATGCCGCAAGATAATGGAGGGCGTGCGCAGCGGAATGAACTACGGCGATTTCGCAGTGCTGTACCGCATGAATGCCCAGAGCCGTATACCTGAGACTACCATGGTGAATTACGGCATACCCAACAAGGTCTACGGCGGCCAGCGCTTCTATGAGCGCAAGGAAATAAAGGACATAATGGCGTATCTGCGCCTTATATACAATCCCTTTGACGATATAGCCCTGAAACGCATAATCAACGTGCCAAAGCGCAGCATAGGCGACGCGTCCATAGCCGAGCTTGCCCGCGTGGCAGAGCAGGAGGGCAAGTCCATGCTGGTGGCAGCCCTGACCAGCGAGAACATAGACCCTCGGGCCATGAAGAAGATAAAGCCCTTTGCGGACACCATGGGCGAATTTATAGCGCTCAGCCGTACCATGCCTCTTTCGGATTTTACATGGGGCATGATAAGCGCACTGGAATACGAGACTTACCTCAAGGCCGAGGATAAGAGAGGCGAGGTGGAGTCCCGCATGGATAACCTCCGGGAATTGATAGGCAATATAAAAGAAATCGAGAAGGATTTGCCTGAGGGTGAGGATGCGCTGAGGGCATTTTTGGAAAACGTCTCCCTGGTATCCGACATAGACTCCATGAACGACGGAAACGGCGCGGTGGCCCTTATGACACTGCACAGCGCCAAGGGACTGGAATTTCCGGTAGTATTCATGATAGGCATGGAGGAGAACATATTCCCCACTTCAAGGGCGAGAAACGATATGTCCAACCACGCGATGGAGGAGGAGCGGAGGCTCTGCTACGTTGGTATGACCCGCGCCAAGCAGAAGCTGTATCTTATCAACGCCCGCCAGCGCAATATATTCGGCAACGAGTCCTATAACCGGAAGTCCCGCTTTATCGAGGAAATACCGGCCGAGCTGACCGTATCAGATAATCCGGTAAAGCAGCCGGAGACAAAGGAGCAGGCCGAGCACACAAGGGGTCAGCGCAAGAACTTCCACCGTTATGCCATGGATACTCACGCCCTTGGCGATGGAACGAGGGACGTAAGGCCTGCCGCGACGCCTGTATCCAAGACCTTTGAAAAGTATCAAAAGGTACAGCACGACAAATTCGGCGTAGGCACGGTAACGGAGCGGCGGGAGTAAAGCGCTTTGCGGCAGCATACGCGCCCATAAAGCCGGTAGAATAATAACAGAAAATAATCTCATCTGAAGGGAAAATGCGGGAATGGAGCAGCGCATAAGGGAGCTTGTGGATAAGCTCAACGAATATTCCAAGGCGTACTATGTACTGGATGCGCCAAAGATAAGCGACAAGGAGTACGACGAGTTGTATGACGAGCTGCTGCGCCTTGAGGAGCAGTCGGGCATCATATTGCCGGACTCTCCCACCCAGCGCGTAGGCGGCGATCCGCTGCCCTGCTTTGAGCCCCATACTCACATACACAGGCTATGGAGTCTTGACAAGGTGCGCACTCGGGAGGATCTTATAGACTGGGGCAGAAGGGTGGAGCGGATTGCGGAGTCGCAGCATCTTCCAAGGGTCAAATACGCCCTTGAATATAAGTTCGACGGCCTGACCATAAACCTCACATACGAGGGCGGCAGGCTGATGACCGGCGCTACACGGGGCAACGGCATCGTAGGCGAGGACATAACCCCACAGATAAAGACCATACGCACGGTGCCGCTCACCATACCCTTCAAGGGCAAGATGGAGGTGCAGGGCGAATGCTATATGAAGCTGTCGGTGCTGGACGAGATAAACAAGACCACCGATGAAAAGCTGAAAAACGCAAGGAACGCTGCGGCGGGAGCGCTGCGCAATCTGGATCCGCGAATTACCGCCAAGCGCAGGCTTGACTGCTACTGCTACAACGTAGGCTATATCGAAGGCAAGAAACTGGAAACCCAGGACGAGATGCTGGGGTTCCTCAGGGAAAACGGCTTCACCGTAAGCGACTATCTGGTGTTCTGCGACGACATTGAGACCGTCTGCGACGAGATAGATAAAGCGGAGGAGTCGCGCCCCCATTTGGACTTTCTGATAGACGGAATGGTGGTCAAGGTCAGGGACTTTGCTACCCGGGAGGCACTGGGCGCCACGGAGAAGTTTCCCCGCTGGGCGATGGCGTTCAAGTTTGCCGCGGAGGAGACTACCACCACCGTCAGGGATATAACGTGGGAGGTGGGCCGCACGGGAAAGCTTACGCCCAGAGCAAGCTTTGATCCGGTTGAGCTTGCCGGAGCGACAATACGCCACGCAACGCTCAATAACTTCGACGATATACAGCGCAAAAGGGTCGGCATAGGCTCAAGGGTGTTCATACGCCGAAGCAATGACGTTATCCCGGAGATACTTTCGGCGGTAGAGGGCGACGTGCCGGAGAGACAGGTGGAAAAGCCTACGGTGTGCCCGGCATGCGGGGCGCATGTGGAGCACAGGGGCGTGCACCTCTATTGCACCAACTCACTTTCCTGTGCGCCGCAGATAGCGGGAAGGCTCGCCCATTACGCCTCCAGGGACGCCATGGATATCGATACCTTCTCGGAAAAGACGGCGGCGCTTTTCGTGGAGGAGCTGAAGCTCAAGAGCATACCGGATCTATACGATCTCGGGCCGCAGGACTACATGGGACTGCAGGGCTTCGGCGAGCGCAGAATAAACAACCTTATGGCCGCTATTGAGCGCAGCAAGGACTGCACTCTGGGCGCTTTCATATTTGCCATAGGCATACCCAACGTCGGCGCGAAGACGGCAAAGGATCTGGCGCGTCGCTTCGGCACAATAGAGGCGCTGAGAAGCGCCACTGTGGAACAGCTTACAGAAGTGCCTGATGTAGGTGAAATAGTGGCGCGGAGCATTGTTGAGTTCTTTGCGGATCCGTCCATAGCCACCCAGGTGGACAGGCTGCTTGCCCATGGCGTAAAGCCCCGGCCGGAGGAAGTACAGCAGGATAGCCCTATAAGCGGCAAGACCATAGTAGTGACCGGCACGCTGGAAAAACTGGACAGGAGGCAGGCGGAGGCGCTTATTGAATCCCTTGGCGGCAAGGCTGCGGGCAGCGTCAGCAAAAAGACGGATTATGTCCTCGCAGGCGAGAGCGCAGGCAGCAAACTTACAAAGGCGCGAGAGCTGGGGGTAAGGGTGCTGAACGAACAGGAATTTTTTGAACTGATCGGAGAAACAAAAAGATGAAGATTGGAAAGCTGAGCAACGATAAACTGGATAGCCTGATACTCAGCAAATTCGGACATATGAGGAAAGAAGTAGTCTGTTCCCCCCATGTGGGAGTGGACTGCGCGGCGGTAGACCTTGGGGGCAGGATAGCTGTGCTGTCCACCGACCCAATAACGGCCGCAGATAAAAATATAGGCAGCCTTACGGTACATGTGAGCTGCAACGACGCGGCGGCGGCCGGCGCCGAGCCCATAGGTCTGCTGGTGACGCTCCTTATACCACCACATGGCACGGAAGAGGAGGTAGAGCATATAGCCCAAGAGCTGGCCGAGGCTGCGAAGCTTGCGAATATAGAAATAATCGGCGGCCATACCGAGGTAACCGCTTCGGTGACCCGCTATGTCACCTGTGCTGCAGTAATAGCCCGGGCGGGCAAAAACGGCATTATCACTCCCGCCGGCATGAAGGCAGGGCAGGATATAATCATGACCAAGATGGCGGGCATAGAGGGGACGGCAGTTATAGCCTCAGACGCTGCCGGGCGTACCGGGCTGACAGATGCCGAACTGGAGGAAGCACGGGGCTTTATGTCAATGGTAAGCGTAGTCAAAGAGGGACTTTACGCTGCAGAGCACGGCGCCACCGCCATGCACGACATAACCGAAGGCGGCGTGTTCGGCGCCGCGTGGGAGATGGCCGAGGCTTCCGGCTGCGGCATGGTGCTGTATCCCGAAAAGGTGCTTATGCATCCAATAACCAAAAAAATATGCCAGAAGTTCGGCATCGACCCTTACAGGCTGATATCCAGCGGCAGCATGCTTATTGCCTGCGACGACGGCGAAGGCATGGTGAAGGGCCTTGCCGCCATAGGCATACCTGCCGCGGTTATAGGCAAGGCGGTAGAGTCTGGCGTGAGCACCGCTGACGGAACTGAGATACCGGCCCCTGAGGCGGACGAATTATATAAGATTATATAAGGCTTTTCAGAAAATTATTTGTTTGCAGGCAAAAAGGTGCTATAATTAAAAAGTTGCATCATGCCATATTCTTTGTAGGCTTTTCGCCGCAGGAGGTATACATTGGTAAACAGTATGACGGGCTTCGGCCGTGCATGCGTAGAGAAGGACGGCCGTGAGATAACGGTGGAGCTCAAGAGCGTAAACCACAGGTATCTGGATCTTGGGTTCAGAATGCCCAGAGCTATAGGCTTTGTTGAGGACACTATACGCGGGGTACTGGGCGGCGAGCTAAGCCGCGGACACGTGGATGTGTTCGTATTCTATAAAAACAATCGCGATGACGCGAGACGGGTAAACGTTGATACACACCTCCTCGGCGAGTATCTCAAGGCCGCAAGGGCCGCTGCGGAGGAATTCTCTCTTCGCGACGACGTGGGCCTTTCGGCCGCGCTTAGACTGCCTGACGTTACCGAGATAGTAGAGGCGG
>ERZ1026884.1969-NODE-1969-length-10058-cov-3.180946_pt1 | contig 10058 bp, 10 predicted proteins | sample MGYA00380172_ERZ1026884 | MGnify/ENA primary metagenome ERZ1026884 (study PRJEB33269, sample SAMEA4719808) | human gut metagenome | biome: human-associated habitat; feature: organic feature; material: feces | place: Cameroon | collected 2013-10 ... | reverse complement strand
TCTGCTGCCTGCCCATCGCGTTGTCACTCTCGGGCGCCGTCCCCCAGAGCTTGGCCTTGGGCGGGTCTGGTTTAATTATCGTCGTTGGTGTTGCCATCGAGGTTTGGAACCAGTTGGACGGTATTCTTGCAGGTAAATCTTTCCAAGATTCTGTAAGAATTTAGTAGACAGAGGAAAAAAGGAGAAAAAATTGAATGAGCGGTTCAAGCAGGCAATTGAACATCATCCTTGTGGGACCCCCAGGTGCGGGTAAGGGAACTCACAGTGTTCACATCGAACAAAAGTACAACATTCCCCACATTTCAACAGGCGACATTTTCCGTGACGCCATATCTAAAGGAACTCCTATGGGTGTTAAAGCCAAAGAGTTCATAGATAAGGGCGAGCTTGTCCCAGACGAGATTACTGTCGGTATCGTTCGGGAGAGACTTCTCAAAAAAGACACGGAGAGCGGATTCTTGTTGGACGGTTTCCCCAGAACACTAGACCAGGCAATTGCTTTGGAAAAGTTGTTGGGAGAACTCGGTAGAAAGATCACTCTAGTATTGTCGATCACTTGTGACTATTCAATTCTTGAGGGACGTATCGTCACTCGTAGAGTATGTCCAAAGTGTGGAGCCTCATTTAACATTAAGACTTTATTACCAAAAGTTGATGGAATCTGCGATTATTGTGGTGCCAACCTTATTCAAAGAAAGGATGACACTGCTGAGGCATTCAAGACTAGAATGACCGAGTATGAAGCAAAGACAGCTCCTATTATCGATTTCTATTCTAAGAAAGGTCTTGTGAGTGTCATCGACACAACATCAGGAATTGTCGAAGAAGGTAACAAAGAAATTGATGATGCTGTAGCTAAGTTAGAGGACTAACCGTAGTGATTATTGTCAAGACATTAGATGAAATGAAGGCTTTGAGTGAAGCTGGTCATAAAATAGGACCTGTCTTTGATTACATAAAGCCCTTCATCAAGCCTGGTGTAACTACTAAGGAAATCGACAAGCTTTGTGAGAAGTTTATCCGCAGTAGTGGATGTACTCCTTCTTTCAAAGGGTTTGAAGGTTTTCCTGGTTCGATTTGTGCCAGTGTAAACGATGAAGTAATTCATGGAATTCCTTCTTCCAAACGTGTACTAAAAGAAGGTGATTTGCTTAAAATTGATATTGGTAATATCGATAAGAGTGGATATCAAGGTGATTGTGCACGAACATTCTTCGTGGGTGAGGTTTCTAAAGAAGCTAAGCTTTTAGCTCAAGCCACAGAGGAAGCTTTTTGGGAAGCATTGAAGGTTGTAAAACCTGGTGCCCGTGTCAATGATATAGGGTACGCAATCCAAAAAGTAGCTGATAGTTATGGTTTTAGCGCCTTAAGTGAGTATGGAGGTCACGGCATTGGTGTTTCGATGCATGAAGATCCTTTCATTCCAAATTGCTCTAAAGGCTATTTGCCTCATAGAGGACAAATTCTTAGAGAAGGAATGGCGATTTGTATCGAACCTATGTTGATTTTAAAACGTCCTCAAATCTATATCGCAGATGATGATTGGACAGTTATTTCGCAAGACCATTCATTGGGTGCACATTATGAGAATACAATTCTCATATATTCAGATCATAACGAAGTTACGACTGTCGATAACGATGTCTTGAAACATCTTCAAGAGAATTAAAAAGGGGTAAATAGATGAACAAAGACGACTTTATTAAGATGGAAGCTGTGGTGGAGGAGGTTCTTCCTTCTAGTCATTACAACGTCAAACTTGAAAATGGAGTCATCATTCGTGCAACTGTTTCCGGAAAGATGCGTATGAATAAGATTCGTATTCTTCCCGGTGATCGTGTGAACGTAGAGATGTCACCATATGATTTAACCCTTGGTCGTATCGTCTATCGTTTTAAAGATTAGCCAATTATAGGCTTAGGAGGAAAAGAAAGATGAAAGTCAGACCATCCGTCAAGCCCATTTGCGACAAGTGCAGAATCGTTAAGAGAAAAGGACGCGTTTGCGTCATTTGCTCTAACCCTAAGCATAAGCAAAGACAGGGTAAGTAATTTAAGGAGTAAAAAGTAAATATGGCACGTATAGCTGGTAAAGATGTACCAAATGAAAAGCCCTTAGTCGTGTCCCTTACCTATATTTATGGTATTGGAATGTCGAGAGCTTACAAGATTTGTGCTGATGCTCAAATTGACCCTAACAAGAGAGTCAAGGATATGAGCGAACCTGAACTCACAAAGATTCGTGAGCAGGTCAACAAGTACCGCGTTGAAGGTGATTTACACCGTGATGTGACCCTTAACCTCAAGAGACTTGAGGAAATCGGTTCTTATCGTGGATTGCGTCACCGTAAGCATTTGCCTAGCCGTGGACAACGCACCAAGACAAATGCTCGTACCTGCAAGGGTAAGAAGAAGACTGTCGCCAACAAGAAGAAAGCGACCGCCTAAGGTTAGGAGGAGAATAAAATGGCTGATACAAAAACTACTGCAGCAAAGTCTGCAGGCGGAAAGTCTTCTGCAAAGAAACAGAAGACTACAATCCGTAAGAAGAAGGCCAAACTTGGTTTCACCAAGGGTGTCGCCCATATTCACGCATCATTCAACAACACCATCGTATCTATTTCTGATCCCACTGGACACGTTATCGCTTGGGCCTCTGCTGGATCCATTGGATACACTGGTGCTCGTAAATCCACTCCTTTTGCAGCTCAGCTTGCTTCACAACAAGTTGCCCATGCTGTCATGGAACGTGGATTGAAATCCGTAGATGTTGAAGTCAAAGGACCTGGTGCAGGTCGTGAGAGTGCAGTACGTGCTTTAGCCGCTTCTGGACTTACCATCACATCAATTGCTGATGTCACACCTGTTCCTCACAATGGTTGCCGTCCTCCGAAGCGTCCTCGTGGATAATCTCTTCGGAATATCTAAGACGTTCGAGTCGATATTAAGAGAAGATAAGATTACCCTAAGGAGGAAAACAGATGAGAGAATTTTTAAAGCCTGACTTCAAGGTCAACTCATTCGATGTCAAGAAGGATTATGGTCGCTTTGTGTTGGAAAATCTTGAGAGAGGCTTTGGAATAACACTTGGCAACGCTTTGCGTAGAGTGCTTTTGTCCTCAATTCCTGGAACTGCCGTTTATCGTGTAACTATCCAGGGTGCAAGACATGAATTTTCAGCCCTTGAAGGTGTTGTAGAGGATGTTACAACTATCATTCTCAATCTTAAAGGATTGGTCATCAAGATGGACAACGAAGATGACAATGCGGCTGAAGATTTGAAATTGGAAGTAGTCGGAACTAGCGACGGAGATACTACTGTCACTGCTGCAGACATTTATTGCCCCGGCGGTGTACACATCCTCAATCCAGATTTGGTTATCGCCCATGTCGCTCCTAAAGGCTCATTATCAATGACTATTTCTGTTCGTAACGGTAGAGGTTATGTCTCTAGCGATGAGAACAGACTTAAGTATGATTACAGTCCCGAAGGAGACAGCTTCCCAATTCCTGTCGATTCTTCTTTCTCACCTATCGAGAAGGTTAACTATTCAGTTGAGCCTTGCCGTGTCGGACACGCTTCCGACTACGATCGCTTGGTGATGGAAGTTTGGACTAACGGAGCAATCAATCCTCAAGATGCCATTGCTTTGGCTGCCCAAATCCTCATCGCCCACTTCGAATTGTTTAGCGAATTACCTTCATCAGCTGAGAAATCAGCTCCTGAAATTTTCGCTGACAAGAAGACTGATAAGAAGGGCGAGAACGAGGAGAAGCCTATCGAGGAAATCGAGCTTTCCGTCCGTTCGTATAACTGCTTGAAGAGAGCAGGAATCTCTACAGTCGGTGAGTTGTGTGCTAAGACTGAGGAAGAGATGATGAAGGTTAGAAATCTTGGAAAGAAATCCTTGAAAGAAGTTAAAGAAAAGCTTATTTCCATGGGTCTCCATTTCAAGAATGACAATAACTAAGGAGATATAAAATGAAAACCACAGGAAGACATAACGTACACGGTAAAGGTGGTGTCCGTTTTAAAGCTGCTTGGACCAAGTCCAAGGAAGAGTCAATGCTTAGAAATTTGGCCACTTCTTTGATTGTAAACGGCTCTATCACTACCACTTTTGCTACCGCCAAGAAGCTCCAAAAGCTTGCTGACCGTTTGGTCACCTACGCCAAGAAGGGAGACCTTCACGGCCGTCGTTTGGCAGCTAGATATGTCCGTGATGTTTGGGCAGACGAGAAGACAAAGAAGACTGCTTTGCAAGTTCTTTGCGATGATCTCGCCCCTAAGTACAAGGACAGAAATGGTGGATACACCAGAGTCTTGAAGGCTGGAAATCGTCGTGGCGACAACGCCCCGATGGCTTTGATTGCTTTCGTTGACTAACCGACTTACTCTACAATAACTTTGTCTACTTACTAAATCCTTCAGGTGCCTGTCTGAAGGATTTTTATTTGCTTTGAAAACAAGTTTTGATAGACTATCAGCTTTACTTTTCAAATTTATAAAATTGCTTATTGGTTTTATACAAAATTAGATAATTTCATAAGAAACTTGATATAATTTTAAAGATACAAAAAGGGGGAATTATAATTCCAATGTCTGAAATCGTTTCTGTTCATGCCCGTGAAATTCTTGATTCACGTGGCAATCCTACTGTCGAAGTTGAAATAGCCACTGAGAATGGTGGATTTGGTCGTGCCGCTGTTCCTTCCGGTGCTTCTACTGGAATCCACGAAGCTTGTGAGCTTCGTGATGGCGACAAGGCTCGTTTCAATGGACAAGGTGTCTTGAAGGCTGTTGAGAATGTCAACAAGAAGATTGCTCCTAAGATCATCGGTATGGATTCTGCTGATCAAGTTCTTCTCGACAACACCATGCTCGCTTTAGATGGAACTCCTAACAAGACTGAGTTAGGTGCCAACGCTATTCTCGGTGTTTCTTTGGCTGCTGCTAAGGCTACTGCCGATGAACTTGGACTTCCTTTGTACAGATATCTTGGTGGAACCAATGGTAAGGTCCTTCCTGTTCCTATGATGAACGTCTTGAATGGTGGAAAGCATGCTATTTCTTCCGTCGACTTCCAAGAGTACATGATCATTCCTGCTGGTGCTCATAACATCCATGAAGCTGTTCGTTGGGGTGCTGAAGTCTTCCACGCCTTGAAGAAGGTCTTGGTCGACAAGAAGCAAAACACCAATGTCGGTGATGAAGGTGGATATGCTCCTTCACTCGCTAACAATGAGGAACCCTTCGAAGTCATTTGTGAGGCTATCACCCGTGCTGGATATGTTCCTGGAAAGGATATCTTCTTAGGAACCGATATTGCTTCATCTGAATTCTTCGACAAGGAATCTGGAAAGTATGATCTCTTCCGTTCTGGAGAAGGAAAGAAGACTTCCGATGAGATGATCGATTTGATTGCTAAGCTTACTGAACAATATCCTTTGATCACTGTTGAGGATGGACTTGCTGAGGATGACTGGGATGGATGGCAAAAGCTTACCGCCAGACTTGGAAACAAGATTCAATTGGTCGGTGATGACTTATTTGTCACCAACAAGGCTCGTGTTCACGAAGGAATCGTGAAGAATGTAGCCAACTCCGTCCTCATCAAGGTTAACCAAATTGGAACCTTGACTGAGACTATGGATACTATGGAAGAAGCTCACCGTGCTGGATACACCACTATCGTTTCTCACCGTTCTGGTGAAACTGAGGATGCCACCATCGCTGATCTTTCTGTCGGTCTCAATTCTGAGCAAATCAAGACTGGTTCCTTGTCTCGTACCGATCGTATCTGCAAGTACAATCAACTTATGAGAATTGAGGAAGAGCTTGGTGATTCTGCTCAATATCTCGGATTGAATGCCTTCAGAGCATTCCGCAAGTAATTTAATTTACTTACAATATAAAGGCCTGGCAATTGCTGGGCTTTTATTTTTTCAATTTATATTTTACTGGGTTCTAATTGAGAGGTTTTAATACCTATAAAAAAACGATTCTTATTTCGTATAATTTCAGTGTGTCAAGGGATTTTTGTTGACACTTTTTGAGAATAAAAAAGGAGGTGCAAAATGGCTGAAAACAACCAAAATAACCCCAATAACAAAAAGCGTACAGGATTAGGTGCGATGTTTATAATCCTGTTGTTTATCGCTATTATCGGCATTATTGTCGGAGTGACTATCAATGGAAGAAGTAGAGTTGATAAGTCTTTCTCTGATGTCGATTTGGTGTTAGTAAAATCAAACACGACTAAGCCTAGTGTAGATGAGACCAACTCATCTGGTCAGATGTATGAATTATTCTATAAAAATGCTGAAAATTCAAAGCCTACTTTGACCATTGCTCATAGTGTGTATAAGAGACAGTTGCTCATAGTGTTTATACCAATGATATTTATTATATTTCTGGTAATTATACTGAAGGTACAAAGACTAGAAGTTATAGTGGTACTTTATCAAAAGGTAAAGTGGAAGACTTGAAGTATTTGATAGATGCTTACAATGTAAACTATGGGAGTCTTAACGAAAATAGTTTTAAGTATGTCACCGGTAAGAATTTTGCTGAAGGTGAACAAAAAGTAAATGATTATTCATGGATTTGGTCTTTGCTTACTCTTGTAGTTTTAGTCGTTTGTATTGTTTTCTTCATTAGATCTATTGGACGTAGCGGACAAGGTGGAGTGATGAACTTCAACCAGTCCAGAGCCAAGCAATCTACTGGTTCCAAAGTAAGATTCACTGATGTTGCTGGATGTGATGAAGTCAAAAACGAGTTGAAAGAAGTTGTAGAGTATTTCCATAATTCTGATAAATATAAGAAGATGGGAGCCAAGCTTCCTAAAGGTGTTCTTCTCGTAGGACCCCCGGGAACTGGTAAGACCTTATTGGCAAAAGCTGTAGCTGGCGAAGCTTCAGTTCCTTTCTATTCTATATCTGGTTCTGACTTTGTCGAAATGTATGTCGGTGTTGGTGCTGGGCGTGTTCGTGATATGTTCAATACAGCTAAAAAGAATGCTCCTTGTTTGATATTCATCGATGAAATCGATGCTGTCGGACGTCAAAGAGGTGCTGGATTAGGTGGTGGAAACGACGAACGTGAGCAGACATTGAACCAATTGTTGGTTGAGATGGATGGATTCGAGGATAATTCTGGAATTATCGTCATGGCTGCAACTAACCGTGAAGATGTCTTGGATCCTGCTTTGCTACGTCCTGGACGTTTTGATAGAACTATAACAGTTGACTTGCCTGATAAAGCTGGACGTGAGGCTATCTTGAAGGTTCATTCAAGAAATAAACCTTTGGCTAAGGATATCAACTTTGCTTCTATTGCTGCTGTAACAGTAGGATTCAGTGGTGCTGATCTTGCAAATGTAATGAACGAAGCTGCAATATTAGCTGTAAGAAATGGCGAAAGTGTCATTTCTTCACCCGATATTACGGAAGCTATCGATAGAAGAATTGCTGGACCTGCTAAGAAGACTCATATGGAAGCTAATGAGAAGAGACAAGTGGCTTTCCATGAAGCTGGACATGCTATTATCGGATTAACTCTTCCTGATGCTGATAGAGTTCAATCAGTATCTATCATTCCTCGTGGACGTACTGGTGGTCATACCTTGATGACTCCTGAACACGATCACTTCTTATATACAAAGAATCAGTTGCTTGCAAGAATAACTGGTTATTTGGGTGGAAGATGCTCGGAAGAGATTTTCTTCGGAGATGTATCTACTGGTGCAAGCGATGACTTCCAAAAGGCGACTAGAATAGCTCGCTCTATGGTCACGGAATATGGAATGTCTCCTTTAGGACCAGTTCAATATGAAGATCCTAATCAAGATGTCTTCTTAGGACGTGACTATAATAACTCTCAAAAGAATTTCTCTGGACAAGTAGCTTATGAAATAGATCAAGCTGAGAGAAAGATTATTGAAGAGTGTTATGCTAAGGCAAAGGAAATCATCACGAGTAGAAGAGATGATGTCACTTTGATTGCAGATGCCTTGATTGAAAAGGAAACAATCAATGACTATGAGATTCAATATCTTTTGACTAATAGAAAACTACCTACTTATGAGACTCAAAAAGTTGAAGCTCCTAAAGGTGAGGATGATTACACTCCTTTAAATCCAAACAATATCACATTGATTGATGATTATAAGAAATGGTACAAAGAAGTAGATAAAATCAATCAACACGGTTTACACAATATTGTGTTGGTCGTAGCTTCTACTTCTGCAGCTCCTATAGATAAGGATCAATTTAAAGAGATAGTTGTTTCTAGATTCCCTGATGGAAAAATCGGAGCTATCTTTATTACAAAGGATGACGTCGATAAGTTATCGGTATCGCCTAGAGTCTTAGGTGAACACTTGGAGAAGTATTCATCTGATAAAGTCTTGTATATCGACACTGATGAAATGTCAGTTGAAAAATTGAGAGACATTGTAAAGGGCTTATAAGGTAAAAGGCTTATAGGGTAAAAGGCTGGATGATTCCAGCCTTTTATTAATTCTTGATTAAGTAAGAAATGATATCTTTAGATTAGGCTTTTATTAGCTGAAACCTAAATACTAATTTTCATAGTTTGAGATAATATCAAAACTAAAAAGGAGTTTTAAATATGAAAAATAATAAGATAATTGCAATATTCTCTTTTATCATTCTTTGTTTTACGAGTTCATGCACTAAAGGAAATAGTAGTTCTTCAGGTAATTCTACAACACCTTCTATAGTAGCTCCTACAACACCTACTGATAAGACTAACACTTCGACTAGTTCTTCTTCGAAAGAACTTCCACATGGTCCGCAGGAATTAGGAAAGAGTTTCAATTTGATGGAAGAGGAAGATGATACTATGACTGTTACAGTCACAAATCCATCGAGTGAGGGCACTAAAGGTTTTTATTCTCCTGATGAAGTGACTATAGAAAAGAACATTACTGATTATAGTTATCAATCCATATATGATTGGCATTTCACTCCATCTACTGGAAAAGTTCCTCTTTTAGTGATTCCTGTAGTTATTCCTGGAAATGAACATAGGGTTCATGATGATACATTGGATATCATAAAGACAGCATTTTTTGGCGGAGATGATGAATTGAATTTTGAATCTCTTCATTCTTATTATTACAAGTCTAGTTATGGTCAATTGGATTTTACAGGATTAGTAACTGATTTCTACTATCCAAAGAGAAATTCTAATAGTCAATATAAGAAATCTACTGATTTGAATATAAATAATTTGAATGGGTTGGTTAAAGAGAGTGTCGATTGGGCTAAAGACACATATGATTTGAACATGGCTGATTTCGATTCTGATAAAGATGGTACGTTAGATGGAGTTTGGATTATTTATATTCGTAGGGTTAATCCCGATGATACTTCTTTATATTGGGCTTTTACTACGACCACTTCAGAGGTTGGAACTGTCGATAATCCGTGTGTAAATACATATGGTTGGGCTGGACTAGATTTCTTGACTGGCGATATTTATAGTGATAAAACACCTGATGATGGATGCGATGGTCATGTCCTGATTCATGAGACTGGTCATATGTTAGGATTGCAAGATTACTACACATATAGTTCATCTAGTTATTCACCTTTAGGAAGAATAGATATGATGGATAACAATGCTGGAGATCAAAATCCATATTCTAAATTGCTTTTAGGTTGGATTAAACCTTATGTTGTAACTGGTAATGCCACAATCACACTGAAATCCGATATGTCTAAAGATAATGTGATAGTCATTCCGTATGATTCTAAATCATATAAGCTTGATAGTGACGGTAAGCTGATATTCAATCCCTTTGATGAATATATTGTCATAGATTATTATTCTCCTAACGGATTGAATGAAAAAGATTATGAAGCTTATAAAGTTCAAACAGTTAAGGATAGAGGCGCTAGAGTTTATCATGCTGATGCAAGGTTGGTTAAATTGACTTCTGCTGGAAATGAACAATACGATGTCGAATTACCCGATGATCCAGATAGTTTTGTCGATGATAATGAAGGTAAATATTATATGTTTGTTAC
>ERZ1026884.1950-NODE-1950-length-10117-cov-3.011529_pt1 | contig 10117 bp, 7 predicted proteins | sample MGYA00380172_ERZ1026884 | MGnify/ENA primary metagenome ERZ1026884 (study PRJEB33269, sample SAMEA4719808) | human gut metagenome | biome: human-associated habitat; feature: organic feature; material: feces | place: Cameroon | collected 2013-10 ... | reverse complement strand
TTCATACCGGTCTCGGTGGACTTGGCGGGACGATACACGCCGTTCTCCTGTACCAGTTTGATGACATTGCCGCTTTCGTCCAGCACCTTGAAACGGGTACCGGGGAGCGCTGCCTTCGTAACAGCATCCGTCTTGGAGATGACAAGCGTACCGGGAATATTCTCCACGGTCATGGCAAGAGGCGCTTCAGTGGAGTGGGCAGAAGTGATCTCAAAGGCGATGTCCTTCAGGGGCGCATATCCAGCTTTCTGCTGCTCAATCAGGGTGTAAGTGCCGTGCTTGAGATAGTGAATTACGATCTCTCCATTGCCGTCCGTGGTCAGAGTGGCGTTGCTGATGGCAACGGTGTCTTCACCAACCGCATAGGCAGGACGGTAGGTACAGTCACCCATTAGGGCGATGGGAACCACGTTGCCAGATGCGTCTTTGAGGGTGAACTTCACATTGTCCAGTGCAGCCTTGGTCTCCGCATCCACTTTAGTCAGTACAAAGGCTGTAGGACAGTTTTCAAGGCTTGCGGAAGCAGGGTTTTCCTCGGTATTGGTATCCATTAATGCAACGGTCACTTCTGCATGGGCAGCGTACATATCGAAGTTCTGTTCCACCAGCTTATAGCTACTCTCGGGAATGTGTGAGATCAGCACCTTACCCTCGGCATCTGTCAGGAAGGTATCTGCACCGGATGCAGTCACCTTGTAGCTTCCATCCTCCTGCTGGGTGTAGCGGAGCGCATTACCGGAACTGTCAGTGAGCTTGAAAGGAACATTTGCAAGGGCTTTGCCCGTCAGTTTATTGGTTTTGGTCAAAGTGAAGTACAGAGGCCAGTTTTCCACGCCCACCTTTGCAGGATAGCTTGCGGTATTCTCTGCGGTTACAGTGAATTCTTGCGCTTCGGTAGGAGCAAAGCCGGGATGCTGCTGTTCCTCCAAAGTGTAAGTGCCTGTGGGAATAAACAGAACGCTGGCAAGTCCTTCTGCATTGGTCTTGAAGGTGTCATCGCCGTCAGAAGTCACATAGTAGTTGCCGTCATCCTGCCTGGTAAAGTGGAGGTATTTGCCTTCGCTGTCCTTGATCTTAAACGCTACATCACCAAGGGGAGATTTATCAGAGGCATCCACCTTATCCAACAGCATGACAAGGGGTTCGTTCTCCACAGTGACAGAAGCAGGTACGGTATAGGTGTTATAGATGCCTACGACCGCGGTAGAAGTTCCGCGAGAGATGGCATAACCTTCAGGAGCAGAAATCTCTTTCAGCTCATAGCTGCCCTGAGGGAGATACAGGATGGAAGCAGAGCCGGATGAGGGAATGGTAAAGTCAGTATCGCCATCTACATCCACGGCAAACCAACCGTCATGCCCTGCCATGGCAGATACCTTGATGGAGTTGCCGCGGCTGTCGTACAGGCGGAATGCTGTGCCGCCGATAGGCTGCTTCGTAATGGAAGACACCTTGTTCACGGTGAGTGCAAGGGACTTGTCCTGCATGGAAGCTACTGAGGGATTGGCAGAAGTGCTGCTCTCGGTGACCGTGGCGGTTACATCCACAGCCGCTGCAAATCCAGCAGGAGCCTGTTCTTCAGAGATGATGTAACTGCCTGCGGCAAGAGGTGCGATTAGAGCGGAACCGTTGTGGGTTGTGAATGTGGTGCTGCCGTTTGCAGCAGGAGCGTACACGCCATCTTCCACATTACGGAGCTTAATCAGTTCTTCGCCGCTATACAGGCTGAATTTACCGCCGTCAATTGCGCTTCCGCTCAAAGCATCGGTCTTGTTGAAGCGCAGCGCCATGGGGCTGTCCGCCATTGTGACGGTAGCCTTGCCGTTGCTTGTTACGGTGACGGTCTTATCTGCATCTTTGGTGTAGCCGTTGGGTGCGGAAACTTCAGTAACGGTATACTGTGCAGCAGAGAGACCATAGATAGTAGCATTGCCATTGTAAGTAGTGAATGTGTTTGCACCATCGGAGGACTTGCGGTATACGCCGTCTTCCAGTTTGGTAAGGAGCATTGCAGTACCGTTGCCGTCAGAGATGCGGAAGGTACCGCCATCCAGCGCTTCGCTTGTTACGGAGTCAGTTTTGGTGAACTCCAGAACAGTAGGCTGGTTCTCTACGGTCACAACATTCGCTCCCGCGAAGTTCACAGCAACATCCGCAAGGGTGTTATACCCGTCCATAGGAGTTTCCCTGAGAGTATAGCTTGCCTTGGGGAGCTGACGGATGATCGCCTTGCCATCGCTGCCGGTAGTAAAGGTTGTAGAACCGCTGCTGTTTACGGTATAGCTGCCATCCCCTGTGGAAGTAACTGCAATGGGATTACCTGCACTGTCCAGCAGAGTGAATGTTGCGCCGGAGAGGGCATTGCCGCTGATGGAATCCTTCTTGAGGATGGTAAGCGCTGCGGGGCTATTTGCTACAGTCACGGAGGTATTCTTGTTGATGGTGATGGACTTAGCATCACCTACCATGTAGCCGCTGGGTGCGGAAACCTCCGTCAGCTGATAGCTGCCTGCAGGAAGGCCGGTGATAGTGGCTGTGCCGCCGCTGGTTGTAAATTCGGTAAGAGAACCGCCTGCGGAATACTTGCCCGCTGCGGTCTGGGTAAGGCCGATGGTGGTGCCGCTGGAAGTCAGATTGAACTTTGCACCGTCAAGCGCCGCGCCGGTGGAAGCATCCGTTTTATTCACGGTGAGATCGTAAAACTCGCCGGTGATGGAAATGGTCTTGGACTGGCCCGTGGTGCCGGATACCATTTCAACAAAAACCAGCTTCTGGCGGGTGCTGCCATCAGGTTCATAGAAACCAAGATCCACGGTATGTACACTACCTGCGGTAGCTGTGAGATAAAGAGAAACGGATGTGTCGGACAGGGAGGCAGGTGCAGTAACGGTCAGCCTGTCGCTTCTGCCACCGGTGTAGCCGGAGATGGTTACATTGGGATCGCTGGCGGTGATGGAATAGCCGTTGCTGGAGGATACGGAAAGGGTGGTTGTCAGCTGCCCATTGGAAAGCGTCCACTTGGGGGAAGAAGGAGATACATATACAGATGCACTGCCGCCCACATCCTGATTGCGGGCGTACTGGAGCAGTTCCAGACACCAGTTCCACACGGCTTCACCGCCGGACTTTGCGCGAACCCTTCCGTTGGACAGGATCATGAAGTCGTAACCCTGACCACAGCTTTCCTTAATCCAGAAACGCAGGGCATTGGCAGTGGCGTAGAAAGCAGCTTCATCGCTGAAACCGTTGTTATCCGCAGGATAGCCGCGATTCAGGATGGCCTGAATACCCGTCAGCGTGTAGTTGTTAAACAGGTTTGAAATGTCATAGGGTACATAATCCACGGAAGGTCTGGGCGGCTTTGCCTCATGCTCGATGCAGTAGCCTACATCGCCGTCAGCAGAATCCGTGTACATGACAGTGTTGAGATCCTGCCATGCGCCGTCCTCGTAATACTCAAAATAATCGTATAGGTCTTCGTCTACGATGTTCAGCGCAAATGCTGTGGAGCAGAAGCTGAACAGAAGAAGCATGGTCAGCAGTATGCTGAAAATTCGATTTTTCGTTGATGTCATTGGTTTCTCCTTTACTGTTTAGATTTGTTGTGAAATGCAAAAGTCCTGATCTCGTTCAACCGAATATCGGGGCTAATTTAGGGTGGGTTACCCATTTTTCTGCGATACTGAATTTCGCTTTTCATCCTCTTTATTCTGTTGTTTGCGATTGTCGTGATCCTGCTCTGTAAGCAGCACAGCGGAAACCTCCTGCTCCTGTTTTCTTGTCTTGGGTCGCTGCACCATCATCCGCTCAAAGGGACTGTCGGTGAACCTGGTTATACTTCTTTCTCCCAGATGTCGTCGTCATCCATGTCGTATTCGTCCGTGTAGGAAGGCACCTTCTGCTTGGGCTTTTTCTTGATGACCTTGAAATAATAAAGGATAACACCGCCCACAAGCAACGCAAAGACGATGAGCAGAATGCTGCTGTTTACACCATTGGGCTCATCAGGCTCCGGCACAACCTCCACGGTAGGCTTGGGCGTGGGTGTGGATTCGGGCGTTGTGTCTGGAACATCAATATCCAATTCCTCCAACAGCGCCGTGAGTTCAGAAAATGCACCGCATAACTGTCGGTTTCCTCATTTTGCACTGCGTCGTAGTCAATGACAATATAGAAAAGCTGCCCGTTTTTGCTCTCTACTGTAATGAACTGCTTGTTGGTGTTCTTTGCAAAGAGATTGTCCACGAGCGCCATATTGCCCTCATTGGTATAGGCGCTGCCTTGGGTTATAGGCGTTGGAACAGGTGTGGGCGCAACGGTAGGCTGGGGCGTTTCCACAGGCTCGGTTCTCTCGCTGCCATCTGCCAGCGCTACGGATGAAAAAATCGTCATACTTAAAAGCATGACGGTCAAAAAGGCAAGCAATCGGACACGGCGTTTCTTAATCATAGCTGCTCACTCCTTTGCTTTTCATGGAGCGCAGCAGCTCTGCAAGCTCTTCCGGCGTTGCGTGGATAGAACGGACAAGCCCGATGATCTCGGTGTTTTCCAGCTCCGTGCGCTGCTGCCCCAGTTCGCGAATGCGCTCCTGACTTCGCTGTATCCGCTCCTGATGTTTTTGGATTTCCTGATTGATCTTCTCAATCCTTGGGTTCATGCACTTAACCTCCTAATCTGCCAAAGGCATAGAAATTCTTTTTGTAATACTTGCTGTCGATGGTGTGATACTCCACACCGTTGCCCGCACAGTGGATCATCATGCCGTTGCCCACATAGATGCCCACATGGGTGACGGGATGCCCGATTTGTGCTGCCCTTGCACCGGTAAAGAAGATGAGGTCACCTGGTTTGGCCTCCGCACGGGACACCACCGTGGAACGCTTATACAAGCCTCTCGCATTGGTGCGCCCAACGCTTGCCGCGCCGCTCTGGTTCAGCTCACAGCAGGTAAAGCCGCTGCAATCGAAGGATGTGATTGGCTTGCTGCCGCCCCATACATAGGGGTAGCCAAGATACTTTTCCGCTTCCCGAATGAGCGCCGCAAACTGCGGATCGGCAAGGGCTGCGGGCGGTATCTCATATGGCGTGGGCGGTGTGATGTCCAAAGATCCCACAAAGGGATTGTCTTCTGCATCGAACAACTCCGGCTTGTTGCCACGGGTCTCCATGAGGATGGCGTACATTTCAGATCGCTCTGCATCCAAGTCAGATAGGGAGATGCCTCGGTTCAGCAGCTCCACGGATAGGATTTTGTACTCATAGGGCACTTCTACGGTTTCTGTAGTAGTGATTTCTTCGCCTGTTTCCGGATCGATGGTAGTCACCGTCTGCTCCTCGGTTCTGTAACGAATCTCGATGCTTTCTGTGATATTCAACCGATATTGCTCCTGAAGCAGCGCTTCCAGTTCAGACTGCATTTCAGCAGGCGTGAAGGACACATACTTTGCTGTCAGGTAGGAGATGAGAGCATACGGGTTGTGCCCGATCTCGTCTACCGAATAGCGGTACTCATCATAGCCGGGATACTCGCTTTCGATGTTGTCGATGCGCCGATCCAGTTCATCTTCCATACGGACATACGCTCTTTCCACGGCAAGAATGTCCTCGTCCTCGGAAAGGTAGGATGTACCCACCACGCTTTGTACCGTACCCATCGCCATTTGGGAACAGGAAGAAAAGGTGTTCATGAGCAGGAACACCAAAACGCCAAACAGCCCTAAGACAAGGAAACCCACCTTGTGCCGTCCGATAAAGCGAATCACCTTTTCTGTGACCTTTTCCGTTTCCTGTGCGGCTTTCTTTGCGCCCTTTACTGTCTGCTCCGTCCGTTTGCCGCTCTTTGTCGCAGCGTATTGCTTCTTGATAGCCTGCTTCTGCCGATAGCGGGACATGGGATTGGAACCACCCTGCGGGTCATTGCGGAGGCTCTGTTTGTACAGGGCATCCACATTGGCCTGATCCAGCTTTTGTTCTTCCTTGTAAAGTTCCCGCTGAGGCTTGAGCTTGTGGGCGTGGTAAGCGGATTCGCCCATGTGAAGGGCGGTTTCTGCCGCTTGCTCCGTTCCATGAGCTGCCTGAATACCAACATTCTCATCTTCCGATTCCCGGATATTCCGATGTACTTCCTCGGAAAGCAATCTGCCGGGAGCTTTCTTTACTTCGTGGGACAGTTTAGAGGGTGGCTTAGGTGCATCGCTCTCAAATTGCAGCCGTGCTTTCTTCTTTACCTGTTCCACTCGGTCAGCCGCTTTCTCCGCTTTTTGAATGGGCTTCTTCAGTTCGGGGGATACCCGTTCTTCCTCGGTGAAGTGGAGACGGGTAGTATTACGCTTCCTGCTCATGCTTCACCTCATTGGGCTTGGTGGTCATGATGCTGTACAGCTCTGGTGCGATATCCTTGGGGAAGCGGTCGATGAAGGGCAATATGGCATTGCCGTAAAACAGCAAACCTTCGCCCTCGCCGGAGTTCTTGATGTAGGAGAGCTGATCCGGGGAAATGCCCAACTTGTGCGCCAGTATCTCACGGTCGCCGCTGCCCTGATTGAGAAGGTACAGGAAGTCCGAGTTCTCAAAGATGTTTTCTATCTCGTTGGACTTCAACAGGTCTTTGACGTTTTGGGTCAGCCCCGTGGGAATGCCGCCCCATTTTCTGAAGCGCTTCCAAATCTCCACGGTATAGGCTGCCGTCTGTTCTTCTTTCAATAGCAGGTGCATCTCATCGATGTAATAGCGGGTAGACTTGCCCTTAATTCGGTTGGCGGTCACACGGTTCCACACCTGATCTTGCACGATGAGCATACCCAGCTTTTTCAGCTGCTTGCCCAGATCCTTGATGTCGTAGCACACAAGCCGGTTATGGATGTTTACATTGGTGCGGTGATTGAACACGTTGAGAGAACCGGAAACATACAGCTCCAAAGCAGATGCAATGCGCTTTGCTTCCTTCTCATCCATGGACATGAGCTCCGTGTACAGGTCACCGAGGATTGGCATGTTCTCCGGACGCGGGTCTGCAAGGTAGCCCCGATAGACATTTCGCACTGCACGGTCGATGACCGTTTTCTCGATGGGCTGCAAACCGTCCTTTCCGCCCACGATCAGCTCACAGAGAGACAGGATGAAGTCGGATTTCAGCGACAGCGGGTTTTCATCTTCGCTGTAATTGAGGTTGATATCCATGGGATTGATGTGCTGATTGGATGTGGGAGATATACGCACCACCTGTCCAAGAAGCCTTTGTACCAGCGGGGCATATTCCGACTCAGGATCGCAGATCATGATATCGTCTTTCGTCACAAGAAACACATTGACGATCTCACGCTTTGCCGAAAAGCTTTTGCCGCTGCCCGGTGTGCCCAGGATGAGGCCGTTGGGATTCTTTAAGAGCTTTCGATCAACGAATATCATGTTGTTGCTCAGTGCGTTCAGCCCGTAGTACAGCGCTTCGCCGCCCATCTGGAACAGCTCCTGTGTGGTAAAGGGCACGAACACCGCCACGCTGGAGGTGGTCAATCCACGGTGGATTTCCACCTGATTGAGACCCAAGGGTAATGAGGACATGAGCCCTTCTTCCTGCTGATAATCCAACCGCACGATTTGGCAGTTGTTCTGCTGCGCGATGCCCTGTACAGCAAATACGGCGTTTTCCAACTGCTGCTTGGTGTCTGCTGTGTTCAGGATGGTGAAAGTAAGCTGAAACATGCGCTCGTTGCGGTTCTGCAGGTCTTGCAGCAAGTCTTTGGCGACAGCGCCGTATATGGCAAGGTCGGAGGGTAGGATATCCATGTCGTAGCCGCTGCGGACTGCCTGCTTCTGGGATTCGATCTTCATCTTGTCCAAGTCCGTGATCTTGCGCTTGATGTTGCGGATCGCCGCCGTCTGGTCGATGGACTGCACGTGCATACTGACCACGGCGCTGTTCTCAAGGTCAAGAAACTCAACCAAAATGCGATCCTTCAGCTTGGGGGCGATGATTTGCAGAAAGGACACTGCTCCGTACTTCTTTCCCATGCGAAAGGTGCGCCCTTCCCGAAACTCAAAGCCGCTGGGGGCAATAAAATCCTTGGTGGAAAGTCCCGAAGGCGGGAGCCAGTTCCAGTCGAAAGCAAACCGCTCATCTCCATCCATGTGGAAGATGCCGTGCATGAGTTTGAGCCGTTCCTGTCCATTCAGGGCGCTTGTGGCAACGCCCATGCGCTTGAAGTTCAGCCGGATGTCATTCTCGATGCGCTCCAGACGGTGCTTGGCAAGCTTTGGGTTATCCGCTTCAATGCTGAAGGTGAGATACTTGGTTTTCACCAAACCGTTGTTGCCCTTGCTGAGCTGGATTTTCAGCATCTCCGCATATTCGCTGCGGATGCTGTTGAAGTCATCCCGCTGGGGTTCGATGTGGATGCTATTCTCAAAACCGTCCGCTCCTGCTGCGGTATTGAAGAAGGTGAACTGGAAGTGGATGGACGAATCGAAGTAGTTTAAGAACTCGCACCAGTTCTCGAAGATTGCTTCTTTGTCCTCGTTCTGCGCCAGCTGATAGTTGATGTCCTGAAATTCGATGGTCTTAGAATAGTAGTTGTCGGTGATGCGGCACATGCCATCCTGATACATCCATTGGTATGGAATGGACTGTTGTGCCGACAGCTGCTTTTTATCTGTGCGCTTTGCCCGTTCGATGGCTGCGGCGATCTGCCGCTTTTCTTCCCGTGTGAGCCTGCGCTTTTCCTTTGACAATGGCTTGAACCTCCTTGTTCAGTTGTTTCTGCCGCTCAAGGGCGGTGTAGAGATTATCCGTGCGATAAGGGCGCTGCTTGGGACGCACAAACCGCACCTGTATGAAGTTATGGGTGAGCTTTTCCAGCGGCTGACCGTTCTTTTCGTACATAGCCAGCATGAAGAATGGCAGCATGGCAATGATCATGATGAGCGCCGCCGCACTGATGGGCAGACAGCTTTTGAAAACAAAAAACAGCGGTACGCCGATGAGCGCCCCGCCGCCGAAACAGACTAGCTGCCGCTTGGTTAAGTTGAACATGACCTTGGTTTTCACCGAAGTCAGGTCTTTGGGGATGTCTACATATGCCAAATGATTCCCTCCTTAATGTGCATTGAAGATGGACTTTGCAAGGCTGCCCGTCTTGAAGAGCGTGAAGCACAGAAGCACCGTGTAGCCCATACATGTCCATATGGCGTTCATGATGTCCGTACCCGTGGCGATGTTTTTGACCAGTACCGCATAAATACCCACACAGACGATGAGGAGAAACGCCTGAAATGCAAGCGCCAGCAGGGAACGGAGATAGTTCTGTCCCATGCTGCCCCACTCCCGATTCACCATAGTAGCCATGGGGATGGGCGCAATAGATGTGACAAGGTAAATCTCGATCATACGCCCATAGATCACCACGAAGATGCATACTGTGAGGGCGCTCATGGTCAGTCCCACGAACAGGCTCTGGAACCACAGCCCAAACAGCGGCCCCAATTCCATTGCTGCAAGGGTGGCATCCAGGTTCCCGAGAACAGCAGATATGTCGATGTGTGTATCTGAGATCACCACGCCTGCTGCGCTGCCCACCACGCTTTGCGCCGCATCGAATACGCCCATGACGATGTTCCATGTGTTGGTGACGATGAGCACCGCGCAGAAGGTCTTGAAGATCCACTTAAAGAACATCCAGGTATCCACATCGTGCAGATTGTTCTTGTCGATCACCATTTGGATGAGCTCATAGCACATGACGAAGGTGAGGATCAGCCCTGCAATGGGGACGATGACATTCTCCGACAGGGACTGGATCATGGAAAAGACGCCACCGTTCCATGCGGCAGGCGTCTTTCCCACTTCACCGGCGATCTCCCCGATCTGAGAGTTCACCGAGTCAAACATCCCCGACAGATTGTCCTTGATACCGGCACTTAAGATACCTTTCAGCCATTCGGTAATCTTGTCGATGATGGTTTGCATGGCAGTTTACCCGCTGCCATTAACCGAACAGGCCCGAAAGAAGGGGCACAAGTGTGATGCCGATGAGTGCCACACCACCGCCAGCCATGAGCTGCTTGATACCCTGCGATTTTACTGATGTGCGATAAAGAAGTAATAGAAGTGTAAAAAATTTTG
>ERZ1026884.1949-NODE-1949-length-10120-cov-187.957874_pt1 | contig 10120 bp, 10 predicted proteins | sample MGYA00380172_ERZ1026884 | MGnify/ENA primary metagenome ERZ1026884 (study PRJEB33269, sample SAMEA4719808) | human gut metagenome | biome: human-associated habitat; feature: organic feature; material: feces | place: Cameroon | collected 2013-10 ... | reverse complement strand
TATTATTGATATTCCTAATGATTCTAGAGAAGTAATTTCTATAGGTTCAACGAGAGTATTTGAATATTGGTTATCTTTTAGTAGAATGTGTCTACGATCCTTTAACATGATGATCTCTTTTGTGGTGATTGAGTTTGTTTTGTTAGAGGATCTTTTTATAACAAATCTTGTTATATATCAATACATTCCTTTCTTTTTCTTATTTTCAATACTAAAGATCACACCGATTAATGGGAAGAACCTTTTTTATTTTTCTTTGATGTGTTTGTATTTGAGGAAAGTAGAAATACAGTTTCCGATTTTCATTTTGCAAACAATGTAGTATCTCCAAATATGAAAAATATAGAGTTTGCTATTATAGTAATGACTGCTTTTATTCTAGGAATTTTCTCTTACTGTATATTTAGACTGAGGTGTAGATATAAATGATATTTGCTACAGTTTTATTTATTTTGGCAATGTTATTCGTTTTTGGAATTATCTCTTTGATGATTTATGAGTTTTATAGAGATAACAAATCATAATAACGAAATCTCCTTAAGGAGACAAAAGATACGTACTTTTTTTCTTAACTAAAAAGTCCGATCTTATACAATCGGACTATATTTAGTAGTCTAAAGTAAGACTATTTTTGAAAAATATCAATTCTTAGACTTGAACCATAAATTAGTCCTTATCTTCAGAAACAAGGTCCACCATTTGATCTAAAGTATGAATGTACTTTTCTTCAATCTTCAACAGTAATTTTCCTTCTTCAAGTTGAGTCTCGTGAAGTTTCTTTAGTTCTTCAATTGAGTCTTTACTTAGAATGGCATTAAATGAATCTAAAAGAATGAAATGCTCTCTTAAATGTAATTCTCTAATATTGTCATGTAGATCATTTGCAATATGAGCTTTTTCATCTTCTTTATTAACATTATCTTTTGAAGGTGTAAAAGCAGCATGCAAGTAGTTCTTGAGCAAGCCTTTCACTGAAATTTCATTTGGATCAGATACTGTTATAAAGTAAGATGAAACGATGGTTGTGATAGCAGCATTGAAGCTTAGGTTGAATTCTTTAGAAAGTCCAACAAAGCCATTGAAAGGTACGAAAGGAAGCTCACAACAAAGATCATTAGCATGCTTATTAGCAAAGTCCTTTACAACTTGTAAAACTTCAGGAACCACCCACAAGCAAATAGTGTCGTGTCTTTTATAAGCAGACACCTTGGCGTCAAAACCATGACCTGCTTTGGTTAGGACTTCTATGGCTTCTGTAAAAATTTCTAGCATTTTGTCAGGATCTGAAACACACAAATAGGTCTTGATCCTTCCAAATAAACCATATTCTCTAAGTAACTCGTCTTTTTCGCTAATTCCTCTGTTTATGCAACGAATGTTGTACCAATAGCCATTATTATTTATCACATCATGATCTTCAAATCTTGAGTCGTCTTCTTTGTAATTTTTAAACAAGCCTAAAACAGCACTGTTTATTCTGTTTCTCTGTTCATTTGTAAATCTGTAATGCTTTTCTGTGTCAACTAACATTATCTTTGTGTAAAACTTTTCTACTAGAGAGTAGTAGTAAGATTCATCTTTTAATGTCTCTACAAATTTTGGATACATGTCTTGTAGAGCTGCTGTCATTTTTTGCTTTGCGCCTTCATCACAGTCCAACGATTCAAAATCCTCCATTAGAAAGAAAGGTAACCCGTCTTTTTCGTCATAGTCTTTTATGAAATTTCTTTTGGTTATACCTTTAAAAATACTCATTTACATTTACCTATAAATATTTATGTTAATAACAATACAGTATATAAATACTGTAATGAATATATTATCATTAATATTTTTGAGATGTTAAGTGATTTTTGAAAATAAAGTAGATAACTTGTTTTTTATTAAGGATTTTTTTACAAAGTTTTGTCGTTTAAAGCCAAAATAATGCTTTGAAATGGACCTTAAATCATTAGATTTGATCTTGCAAAAACAGCAGGGGATAATCAGTTGCAAGAGAGGTAGTCATGAAACGAAAATTGATAGTAGCTCACTTATGTGCTGTGATTGTAATTCTGTTCTGGGGAATGACCTTTGTGAGCTCAAAAGTTCTATTAAGGGACTTTTCACCTATTGAAATACTATTCAATCGTTTTGTCATCGCTACTTTGACTTTACTTCTCTTAGCTCCAAAAGCATTGAAATTCATTTCCTTAAGAGTTGAGCTGTACTCTGCCTTTTGTGGCTTTTATGGTGTAACCATATATTTCGTTTTTGAAAATAATGCATTAAGAATGTCTAATGCATCAAATGTAAGTTTGATTGTATCGACGGCTCCTCTTTTTGTAGCTCTTTTAAACAGATTCATAGACAAGAGCGCGAAATTAGGTAAATACTTCTTTATAGGTTTCTTTATAGCAATGTCAGGTATTGCCTTTTTGAGCTTTTCATCATTGAGTTTGCAACTAAATCCAGAAGGTGATCTGATGGCTTTAGGTTGTGCCATCGTGTGGGGACTGTATAGCGTCTATGTAGTAAAGCTACACAGACTTGGTATTAGTACCATGGTGATGACGATTAAATCGTTCTTTTATGCAGTGTTATGTACTGTGCCTTGCATGGCGTTTTATGGTTATGACTTAAAGTTAGACTGTTTATTGAAGCCTATCAACATCGTAAATTATCTGTTCTTAGCAGTATTAGCCTCATCATTAAGTTTTCTTATTTGGAATAAAGCTATCTCATATCTTGGTTCTGTTAAAACAAATGTCTATCTGTATGCCACTCCAGTGGTAACCGCAATAGGAGCTGTGATCTGTATAGATGAAAAGCTTACAGTATATCTTCTGTTAGGTATGGTTTTGTCTATTGCAGGTTTGGTGATTTCGCAAAAGAACTAAGTATGAGTTTAGAACATGAATCCTTTTAGGAAAGGCATACAGACAAAAAGGCCTCAAATTGCTTTGAGACCTTTTCAATACTGTTCTCCTGCAAACAGTATTTAAATCTATCCAAAGATTGAGCTTAACTCATCTTCAGAATCAATTAGCTTATTAGCTACTGATTCATAATTAATCTTGTATGAACCGTCAGAAATTGCAGCTTTTAGTTTCTCAACTTTAGCTTCATCAATACCTGATGCGTTTCTTGCTACATCAGTTGCTTTTGCTAAGGTTTTGGCAGAATCAGTTAAGACAACGTCATCAGACTGAACTGCTACCTTTTTCTGAGCTACAGCGCTTTTTGCTGTGCTTGTTGCTACATTCTTGGCAGTAGCAACTGATTCTTTTATGCCGTTATAAGAACGGTCTGATAATACATCGATTGCCATGATACTACCCTCAATAAATCTTTTCTCTTCTAGCTTAAATTTATTTATGCTTTACGCATTAATTATTCCTGTTAATTTCTTAACGTCACAGCTTAAATTTTCTTGAGCAAATTTTTATAAATTTTTTGAAAAAAAATAGAAATTAATCTTTCGAGAAATTTTAACTGTTTTTGCTCGAAGCTACAAACATTATTAGAGTAAAACTCAATTTTGTTTGTACAGTGTTTTCTTGAGTTAATTATCGGTAAAAATGAGATTTCTTTAGCCTTTTTTTCAAGAAACATTAAAGCCAAAACTTAGCAATCAGTTAAAAGATCACTTTAACAGTATTAGGACCGGTAACTACCGCTTGAATTACTTTTTTAGTCTTTACATTTTTTACTTGAATAAGATCATTAACCTTGCCTTCTTCAAGAGCCTGACCTTGAGTCTTAATCTCAAGATTATTTGTTGAAGCTACAATAGTTACAATGTCACCTTTGGCAATTACACAAAAGTCACTTACTTTAATCTGTTCGCCAGCACGAATATCGCGTCTTGCTTTGCTACCTAAAATCATGGATTTGTCTGTGATTACAGCTGAGGTGTTAGTGCTTTCATTTACAAAAGTATCCTCTAAAAGATCAGCTGTAATGGTTGTGCCTTTAGGAATGTTAGCAGATGCAATTGTAGTAGCTCTTGCAACATTTACTGTTACAGGTACATTTACAGTGTAAGGATTATTCTTTCTTGTGCACTTTATTCTGACGACATTGCTCTTTTTAATCTCACCGCCTACTAATTCAGCAGTGAGGAATCCTGAGCACTTACCACCATAATCTCGATTAGGATCGATCTTACTTGCCTTAACTAGATATTTTTTGTCAGGACGGTTGTTATCAAATTGGGCTAACATGTACTGTTTTGCTACGTTTGATAAAAAATCAGCTTCTTCAATAGAAGCTTGGCAAATATTAATGCAGAATACATTAAAGAAAATAGCCAAAACAGTCGATACAATTTTTAGCAAGTTTTTCAAAAATTTCCACCTTTGTGAGTTGAAAAACAACAAGACTAAACTACACTTTAACGATAATATCACAAATGCTGATTTTAGATTTCATGGAAAATCAAATGACATTTGAATAATGTGAGTTGTAAATTCATGAAAACGTTTTTGATTTAAGGATTTATAAAGTTTTAAGTGATGAAAGTCTGTAGGTAGAAAGTTGCTATTAATCATATCTATCTATCAGATTTGATAAAGAGGGTGTGACTTGATCCGCAATTTCTTTATTTTCTGTTAGTTATAGTCTAAATTGCTAATTATTCTATAAAATATCATCAACAAATTTATTAATAATAAAAAGCAAGGTGAACAACATGATTGGTGTAATGGATTCCGTCAATGAATTGACCGAGGTAGTGGGACAGAACCGTATGGAGCTTCTGCTCTTTAAGCTCTCAGGTCTACGCCAGCGTTATGGTATTAATGTTTTTAAGGTGAGAGAAGTCCTGCCTTGCCCAAGACTTACTGTGATGCCTAAATTACAGAAGTATGTAATTGGTGTAGCACATATTCGTGGACAAACAATTTCTGTAATCGATCTTGCTTATGCAATTGGTGGTCGTCCATCAAGAGATATCGAAAAGTGTTTCATCATCATTGCTGAATATAACCGTTCAACTCATGCTTTCTTAGTTTCAAGCGTAGAAAGAATTTTGAATATGAACTGGGATAAGATCATGCCTCCTCCAAAAGGAGCTGGTGACAGCAACTATATGACAGCTGTAACTGAGATCGACGGTGAGCTAGTTGAAATTCTTGATGTTGAGAAGATCTTAGAAGAAATTTCACCAAGCAAACTCGAGAAGCAGGATCTTGATGAAGTATATGATGAGGAGTTTTCAAAACTTATTCAGCAGCATAAGCCAAAGGTTTTAGTTGCTGATGATTCAAGAGTTGCTCTAAATCAGGTAACAGCTGCAATGGAGAAGCTGAATCTTGAGGTAATTAAGGCTCATGATGGTCGTGAAGCTTACAACATCTTAAGAGAAATGGCTGCTAAAGGACCTATCAATCAGCAGGTTGCATTGGTTATTTCCGATGTTGAAATGCCTGAGATGGATGGTTATACCTTATGTGCATCAATCAGAAAGGATCCTTCATTAAAGCCTGCTTATGTGATCTTACATACCTCTCTGTCAGGTGTATTTAACTTAGGCATGGTAAGTAAAGCTGGTGCTAATGACTTTATTCCTAAGTTCAACCCGTTAGAGCTAGCTAAAGCTGTAAAGAAGGGCATAATTCTTACCAATGCGGGTAAGTCAGGTGCTGACCTTGTAATGGGTAAAGAAGTAAAAGAAAAACAGTAACTCTAACTTAAATTGAAACAATGGTTCTATAGTTCTCATAGAACCAAAACTTGTAGCAATTTGTTTGCTACAAGTGCTTCTTTGTGACATAAACAAAGAAAAATGAATAATAATAAATAAATGGATTGGAGTAAACATTTTCCAATCTGTTTGTATGTGTATTGAGCCCTGTATTTATAGGCATTGAACATATGGCACTATTTAGTTCAGATAACGATGACAAGAAGTTATCTCAAGGTTCTCAAGTTAAGAGCAGTTCTCTTTTATCATCAAAAAATACGGATGGTTCTGCTTTAAATAGAGCTACATCTACTGTAAAGACTTTAAATCAAACAAGTTCTTCTCCTTTTGCAACTAGCTCTACAGCTAGAACCTCTAGTTTTGCGTCAACTGCAACTAGACCTACTGGCATCAGTTCTCAGACACCTTTAGGTAGCACTCGTCCTTTAGGTTCAACTTTGACTTCAACTGCTCAAAGTTCAGCTTCAAGATTCCAGTCAAGTTCTACCTTAAATAGATCAACTGCAGGTAACAGTACTTTACGCCCTTCAGTTTCTGCTACAAGTACTGCTACAACCTCATCATTTGGTTCAACTGCTCCTAGAAGTTCCTTTACAACAAGTTCATCTTTAGCGCCAAGACCTAGTGCAACATCAAGCTTGTCTTCTGCTACAAGACCTGCAAGTACTCTGTCTTCATCAAGAATGACAACTACTACCGCAACTGCAAGACCATCAGCTTTTACAAGCACTCGTAGTACTCAGACAAGCACAAGCTTTACACCAAGATCTACAACTTCAGCTCTTAACTCTACTCTTGCTGGAACAAGTTCTTTAAGGACAGCTACACCTAGTTCAACCTTGAGTTCAAGACCAACGTCAAGCTCTTTTGGTTCAGCTACTTCAAGGTTGAATAGTACAAGTTCAAATACATCTAGTTCAAATCCATTTTCAGCTAGTACTCAAGAATTTACTCGTAAGATTGAACAGGCTAAAGCTGCTTTATCTTCAGTACCAAAGGTAAGACCAATTAGTATTAACCGTGATGGTAAAACTTCATTAGTAACTGAAAAGCAGGAAGTAACAGATGTTCAGTATCGTCGCTTTGCTGCTTTTGTTGAGGAAAAGTGCGGTATCGTTTTAGGCGAGGGTAAACAGTATTTAGTAAATTCCCGTTTGTCTTCTTTACTGAGCAAATTCCGTGTTCAGACAGTTGATGATCTTATCAATCTGGCTATGGAAGAAAAACCTAATAACAAAGCTCAGGAAGAAGTTATTGACGCAATGACTACTAATGAGACTTTGTGGTTTAGAGATACCTATCCATATAAAGCTTTAGAGACAATCATTCTGCCAGAGCTTGCTAAAAGGGCTAAATATCCTGTAAGAATTTGGTCTGCAGCTTGTTCATCCGGTCAGGAGCCATACTCAATCGGTATGATTATCCAAGAACAGATGTCAAAGATGTTACATATCGATCCTAAGCAGACACAGATCATAGGTACTGATCTTTCACCTGAAATGTTATCAATCTGTCGTCGAGGACAGTATGATGTACATGCTTTATCTCGTGGACTGTCTCCAGAGAGAAAAGAGAAGTTCTTCAGGACTACTCACAATCCTAATATGATGGCTATCGATTCTAGAGTAAAATCCATGGTTGAATTCAGACCAATGAACCTGTTAGGTTCATATGCTCTGATGGGACGTTTTGATGTGATTTTCTGTAGAAACGTACTGATTTACTTCTCAAATGAAGTTAAAGCTGACATCTTAAGAAAGCTGACAATGTGTTTAAATCCTGGTGGTTATCTGATTTTAGGTTCAACTGAGACCTTAGTAGGTGTTTCAGATAAATATGAAATGATGCGTTGCAATCCAGGCATTATTTATCATTTAAAGCCACAAAAGTACGCTTTCAATTAACCAATTCTCTTCTCTAATTTAAAGCTGAACTGTTTTATGACAGTTCGGCTTTGATGTCAAAAAAACATCATCTGAATCTTAATTGTAAATAACTCCTTATAAAATAAGCAAAATTTTACTTTGGCACACTAGTTGCTTTAGTCTATATATAGAAAACATTTTGTTTATCGTTATTTGGGAGTCAAAGATGTCATTAGGTTTTGATAAAGTTTTTGGTGTTCATCAGTACACCATGGGAATTCGAAACCAGCGTGCTGAAGTTTTAGCTGGCAATCTTGCTAATGCTGATACTCCTGGTTTTAAGGCACGTGATCTGGACTTTGATATTGCTTTTAAGCAGGCTGCACATGTGCAGATGCAGCAACCATCTGAAATGGTAAAAACTAATGATAAACATATGGATGAATCATCTATTTCTGATGAACCTGAGTTAACATTAAAATATCGTCTGCCATATCAGGCTGATACCGGTAATGGTAACACTGTAGAGGTAAGCTCAGAGCGTATGAAATATATGAACAATACCATGGAATACCAGGCTACATTAACCTTTTTAAACGGACGAATTACCAAGCTTAAAAACGCTTTGCGTACTGGTAGCTAGTAGGAGATAAAAAATGGGTTTATTTAGAATTTTAGACATTGCAGGTACTGCAATGAATGCTCAGTCAGTTCGTTTAAATGCGACAGCTTCTAACTTAGCTAACGCTGAATCTGTAAGTTCATCTGTAGAAACAACCTATAAGGCTAGAAGGCCATTATTCTCTGCTGCCATGGATGAAGCTTATATGGCAGAAAATACTCAGGGTGGTGTAACTGATCCTGTTACAGGTGAACCTTACGGTGTAGGAGTGTCTTTAAAAGGTGTGGTTGAATCAGATGCTCCAACCATCAAAGAATACAATCCTAATCACCCACTTGCAGATGAGAATGGTTATATTTACAGACCTAATGTAAATCCTGTTGAGGAAATGGCAGATATGATAAGTGCCAACCGCTCTTATCAGACCGCGGTTCAAGTAGCAGCTAATGCTAAAAAAATGATGACTGCGACCTTGCAGTTAGGATCTAATTCTAACCTGTAGTAATCAATCTGATAAACAATCTCTATCTTCTAAAGCTCAAGGGTAAAAAAACTTTGAGCTTTATTCTTTCTAAATCCTCATTTATAAGTTCATATAGCAGAGCTTTGCTTTATAGATCATATTAAGAAAACATATTGATGTTTATAAATATGAAAAATATCATATAGATAAATATCTATATGAGGAATAAACATGACTATTACAGATATTGCAGGTTGCTGTAAGGCATTATCTGATGAAAATCGCTTAAGTATTATCAAAATGTTAAGTAAAGGGGAAAAGTGCGCTTGTTGTCTTTTAGAAACACTAAAAGTTACGCAGCCTACTTTGTCTCATCATATGAGTGTATTAGTTAAAAGTGGAATGGTTAATGCCAGAAAAGAAGGTAAATGGCAATACTATTCAATAAACTGTGAGAAATTTTCAGAATTTAAAGAATTTATCAGTTCAATTACTTGTTGTGAGTGCGATTGTCACGCGAATTAGAACCGTAAAACAATTTTTTTGATATTAGAAAATAATTATGATCAGTACTTTTCAAAGATATTTAAGTGTATGGGGCTTTTTATGCATGGGAATTGGCCTTGCTTTGGGGGGGCATTTCCGTCAATACCAGTTTTTTAGAAACACTGTCTATTCAAGGAATATCCATTCCTATTGCCGTTCTGATTTGGATTATGATCTATCCTATGATGTTAAAAGTAGATTTTAACAGTATCAATGAAGTAGGATGTGCACCTAAGGGGCTTGTGGTTACCTGGATTGTAAACTGGCTGATTAAGCCTTTTACGATGTATGCAATCTGCAGTTTGTTTTTATTCTACATTTTCAAAAGCTTTATTACTTCAACCCTTGCAACAGAATATTTAGCAGGTGCCGTGTTATTAGGAGCAGCTCCATGTACTGCGATGGTATTTGTATGGAGCAGTTTAACTAAAGGAAATCCAGCCTACACAGTAGTACAGGTTGCAACTAATGATCTTATAATTCTGGAGGCATTTGTTCCTATTGTAAAATTTCTCTTGGGCATTTCAGATGTCACTGTTCCATACAGTACCTTACTTATCAGTGTTTTATTGTTTGTTGTGATCCCCATTGTCGCAGGTATTATTACTAGAACCATGGTGATAAAGCACAAAGGCATAACCTATTTTGAAAATTATTTTATCCATACATTTGATAATGCCACTACAGTAGGTCTGCTTTTAACATTGATCTTGATTTTTACAGCACAGACAGAGGTTATTTTATGCAACCCGTTACATATTTTGTTAATGGCAATTCCGCTGACAATTCAGACTGTACTCATATTTGCAGTTGCCTATATAGCATGTAAGCTATTGCATTTATCTCATGATATTGTAGCTCCGGCAGGCATGATCGGAGCTTCAAAGTGTGCTCAGCATGAGCATTATCTATAGGGTGAAAGTCCCGAAGGTGCCCGC
>ERZ1026884.1946-NODE-1946-length-10125-cov-5.535551_pt1 | contig 10125 bp, 10 predicted proteins | sample MGYA00380172_ERZ1026884 | MGnify/ENA primary metagenome ERZ1026884 (study PRJEB33269, sample SAMEA4719808) | human gut metagenome | biome: human-associated habitat; feature: organic feature; material: feces | place: Cameroon | collected 2013-10 ... | reverse complement strand
GCATCATTTCTGATGCTAAGATCTTGATTGGTCATCTTAACTTAATGACATTGCTCAAGGAGCTCTTTTTGTTATTTTAAGGGAATTATTCATTTTAAATTTATTGTAGTTTTTTCACCTCATCTAAAGGCAGACCTGTAATCGCAGCAATTTTTTCGAGTGAGAACTCCTGTAATTTGAGCATGCGTTTTGCAGTTTCAATAGAATTTAGAAAAGTACCACGTTCTATACCATACTTTTCGCCCTCGGAGAAACCAGTCTCATGTCCATGCTTTTCGCCTTCAGAGAAACCAGCCTCATGTCCATGTTTTTCACCTTCAGAGAAACCAGCTTCATATTCTGCTTTCCGTAATTTCTTTTCTTCCAATTCTTTATCATACTCAAAGATACTCATACTGATGACCTCATTTCGGTTGCGGGTAAGAAATTCGGCTAAAATCCCTTCCCTGACACACTCGTCTACGGCACGTTCCACGGCCTGATCTAAAGACATATCCGCTGCATAGTGCCGCACTCTGGCAACATATTGTGCATATTCGTTTAATGTATTGCAATGCTGCATTAACTCTGCATTGTGTCCCACATTGACATTTAAAACCGTGACAATTAATTCAAGCTTTGGTTCACCTGACAAATGTTCAAATGCCGAGGAAAGCCGAAGTTCTGTGCAGTCGGGAGCTACCATCGATCCATTGTAAAACTCAATAAAATTTGGTGCAGGAATTTTTTGCAGAGTCGAAGAATAAAGAGATTTCTTATCCACGAGTTTCTGATATTCACTGCAAATATAAAACAGATCACGAAGAGGCATATTTGGATTGTAGGTTGACTGATGCTCATACAGATACAAATTAGTATCCATAATAAATGCCAGATCATTTTTCATCCCCATATAAATAGCATTCTCTAATGTGACGATTTCTAGATCATCTGGATTATTATAATCGCTCTGGTTTACTGCATTATAGAGGGACAGCAGGTTCTTCCGGTCAGAAAACAACATCCGAAAAACGGTGTCTTTATAATTCTGGTTTGCCGTCGGTGTTTTGACTGTAAAATTTCTTTTTGTCTTGTTACGGTTTCTTTTGCATTTTGCCATAAATTGTTTCCTCCTGAAATTGTAGGACAGCTTATTTATAAAACTGTTCGTGATTGCAGGAGAAAGTGATCATATATTTTACTAAGTTCCTTCGTCTCCTGCTTTTCAATTGTTAAATGGGTAACAAAAAGCATAGATACGAATGAAGCATACAGATTATTTGGGGCTAATCTGTCGCCGTTAGAATATAGATGACAAAAATGTCATGAAATTTGTAAAATATGCTTTAGATTATTGTAACACAAGGGTAGGAAATGAAGCAAGAAATTTTATAGCAAAATCCGTTCCACGTCATATCCATTATCCGTCAATTCTAAAATTGCAATGCCTTTTCCATCTCCGCGGTCAGCCCCGGCGCTGCCCGGATTGATAAAAACTTTTCCGTAGCGGTCGTAGTGCGTGAATACATGGGTATGTCCGAAAATTATAAAATCCACATCCGTGAGATCAAAAGGCAGGTCAGCTTTGTTATGGACAAGATAAAATAATTTTCCATTAATCGGCACGGAGACAAACTCATGCAGGTAGGACGCCCACTCTCCGTGGTCACAGTTCCCACGGACTGCATACATCGGAATGCCGCAGTTTAAGAATCTGTTATAGGTACGTTCATTGTCAAAATCTCCGGTGTGAATGAGATAATCACAATTTTTGATATGGTCAAATAATTCTTTACGGCATACACCGTGTGTATCGGAAACTAATGCAATTTTCATGAATCAGACCTCGCTTCGTTTGTTTGTAATTTTTTTATCTCATCTAAAGACAGCCCGGAAATAGCAGCAATTTTTTCAAGCGAAAATTCCTGAAATTTAAGCATACGTCTGGCAGTTTCAATAGAATTTAGAAAAGTACCACGTTCTATACCATACTTTTCACCCTCAGAGAAACCAGCCTCATGTCCAGCTTCATATTCTGCTTTCCGTAATTTCTTTTCTTCCAATTCTTTATCATACTCAAAGATACTCATACTGATGACCTCATTTCGGTTGCGGGTAAGAAATTCGGCTAAAATCCCTTCCCTGACACACTCGTCTACGGCACGTTCCACGGCCTGATCTAAAGACATATCCGCTGCATAGAGCCGCACTCTGGCAACATACTGCGCATATTCGTTTAATGTATTGCAATGCTGCATTAACTCTGCATTGTGCCCCTCATTGACGTTTAAAACCGTGACAATCAATTCAAGTTTTGGTTCACCTGACAAATGTTCAAATGCCGAGGAAAGTCGAAGCTCTGTACAGTCAGCAATTGCCGTCGAACCATTGTAAAACTCGATAAAATTTGGTGCAGGTATTTTCTCTGATTGACGGCATTGTAAAGAGAGAGCAGATTTTTCCGGTCAGAAAACAACATGCGAAAAATAGTGTCTTTGTAGTTTCTGTTTGTAGCCGGCATATTGACTGCTGAGTTTCTGGATACTTTGTTATGGTTTCGTTTGTGTTTTGCCATAGGCTTCCTCCTGATTGGTGAGACAGCTCTTAAATAATACTGTCTTGGCAGGAGAATAAATATATTCTATATCTGATTTCTTTCGTCTCCTGCTTTTAAATTCGTTAATGGGTAATTAAAAGCATAGATACGAACGAACAACGCAGATCATTGGGGGTAATCTGACGTTTCCAGAATATAGATGGCATAACGCCATAAAGATTTTGTAAAATATGCTTTGGAATATTATAACATAAACATGGGAAACAAAACAAGAATTTTTATGTATTACTTGCCACAGGGAATGACATTGCTGAAGCTATCACGGGTGCTAAAGTGCAGACCGGAGGAATTGCTGGCATATGTGGATTGTTTGTGAAAAATTACCTATTGAAAATATTTGCCACTCATAGTACAATGCAATTGTTATATGACTGACGGAAATAGTGGGGTTTACCACGTGAAGTATAACAAAAGAATGCCGACCGTCTGGGCGAAGAGTCCAGACGTGCGGTTCTTTTTATTTTTAGGGTAAATTTTCCAAAAAATCCCATCAGCATGAGAAAGGAACCACTCATTGTATTTTTTTGAATACTTACCGGAAAAAGCGCGCGTGACTCTTGACAAAAGATGAAAGTTAGGATAGCCTAACTGTGGTTAGAAAAGACTAACCATGCATCAATCAAAAATCAGAATGAGCATCATAAAAAAGTGTGATGAACCATGCAAGGCCACACGGTGGCAGAAGGAGAGAAAAATGCAGACAGAATGGAGAAGCTTCCAGGGCGGAGCCTGGGAAACAGAAGTAAATGTAAGAGATTTTATTCAGAAGAATTATCATCCATATGATGGGGATGATTCCTTCTTAGAGGGACCAACACAGGATACCACCGATCTCTGGGATCAGGTATTAGAACTTTCCAGACAGGAGAGAGAAGCCGGCGGAGTGCTGGATATGGACACAAAGATCATTTCCACGATCACTTCCCATGGTCCGGGTTATTTAGATAAAGAGAAAGAGAAGATTGTCGGTTTCCAGACGGACAAGCCTTTCAAACGTGCTCTCCAGCCTTACGGCGGTATCCGTATGGCGATCAAGGCGTGCGAGGACAATGGATACAAAGTCGATCCTGAGGTGGTAGAGTACTTTACAACACACAGAAAAACTCATAATGCCGGTGTATTTGACGCTTACACACCGGAGATGAGAGCGTGCAGAAGCGCACATATCATCACTGGACTTCCGGATGCATACGGACGAGGACGTATTATTGGTGACTACAGAAGACCGGCTCTTTACGGTGTAGACCGTCTGATCGAGGACAAAAAAGAGCAGCTGAACAACACACGTACCATCATGTACTCAGATGTGATCCGTGAGAGAGAAGAGTTATCCGAGCAGATCCGTGCGCTGGAAATGTTAAAGAAACTGGCAGAAATTTACGGCTGTGATATTTCGAAACCTGCAAATAATGTATTAGAGGCAACACAGGCTGTCTATTTTGCATATCTTGCAGCAGTAAAAGAGCAGAACGGTGCGGCAATGTCCTTAGGACGTACCTCCACTTTCTTAGATATTTATGCAGAGCGTGATCTCGCAGAGGGAACATTTACTGAAAAAGAAATCCAGGAGATCATCGACCAGTTCGTGATGAAACTTCGTCTTGTAAAATTTGCGCGTACACCGGAATACAACACGATTTTTGCCGGCGATCCTACCTGGGTGACAGAGTCCATCGGTGGAATCGGCGTGGATGGAAGACATATGGTTACAAAAATGTCTTACCGTTACTTAAACACCTTGAACAACATCGGGGCAGCACCGGAACCAAACATGACCGTACTCTGGTCTGTAAAACTGCCGGAAAACTTCAAAAAATTCTGTGCCGAGACATCTATCAAACACTCTGCAATCCAGTATGAGAATGATGATATTATGCGTGTTGTCCATGGTGATGATTACGGAATCGCATGCTGTGTATCTTCTATGAGAATCGGTAAGGAAATGCAGTTCTTTGGCGCGCGGGCAAACCTCGCAAAATGCCTGCTTTATGCGATCAATGGCGGTGTCGATGAGATGACAGGAAAACAGGTCGGACCGAAATACCGTCCGATTACATCCGAATACTTAGATTACGATGAAGTATGGGATAAATACAAAGATATGATGAAATGGTTAGCAGGAGTGTATGTGAACGCATTAAATATCATTCACTACATGCATGATAAATACTGCTACGAAAAATTAGAGATGGCATTACATGACAAAAATGTGAGAAGATGGTTTGCAACCGGTATTGCAGGATTTTCTGTAGTAGCAGACTCCCTTTCTGCGATCAAATATGCAAAAGTCAAACCAATCCGTGACGAGAATGGTGTGACCGTTGACTTTGAGATTGAGGGAGATTTCCCGAAATATGGAAATGACGACGATCGTGTTGACGAGATCGCAAAACAGGTGCTCCACACCTTTATCGGATATGTAAAAGGAAACCATACTTACCGTGGCGGTATCCAGACAACATCGATTTTGACCATTACATCCAATGTTTCCTATGGTAAAAATACAGGAGCAACACCGGATGGAAGAAAGAAAGGTGTAGCATTTGCTCCGGGTGCAAACCCGATGCATGGACGTGATACCCATGGTGCGGTTGCATCCCTGGCATCTGTCGCTAAACTTCCATTTATGGATTCACAGGATGGAATTTCCAACACATTTACCATTGTACCGGATGCACTGGGCAAAGATGAGGCAGCACAGGAGAACAATCTTGTTGCAATGTTAGACGGCTATGTTGTCAAAGGCGGACATCACTTGAATGTAAACGTTTTAAACCGTGACACATTATTGGATGCACAGAAACATCCGGAACTGTATCCACAGCTTACCATCCGTGTATCCGGATATGCGGTCAACTTTATCAAACTGACAAAAGAACAGCAGGATGAAGTGATCGCACGTACCTTCCACGAGCGGATGTAGTGCAACAGGTGCGTTTTGCGAATGGCGCGTGTGAGCGTTATTCATAGAAAAAGGAGAACAACATGGGAAAAATTCACTCGTTAGAAACATTTGGCACAGTGGACGGTCCGGGCGTACGGTTTGTCGTTTTTTTTCAGGGCTGCCCGATGCGCTGCCAGTATTGCCATAATCCCGATACATGGAAGATAGAGGATGGGGAAGAAATGACAGCGGATGAGATCATAGACCGTTTCGAGCGCAACCGTTCTTTCTATCAGACCGGGGGGATCACGGCAACGGGTGGAGAACCCATGTTACAGCTTGACTTTCTGACGGAGCTTTTTACGAAGGCAAAGGAAAAGGGCATTCACACCTGTCTGGATACATCCGGAATTATGTTTCCAAAGAAACATACAGGAACAGATCAGAACAGTGAGAGAGAGATCAGCCTCACTGGAATAAGTGAAAACATGGCATCAGACAGAATGGAAAAGATAGAACAGCTCATGTCCGTGACAGATCTCGTCATGCTTGATATTAAGCATATCAACGATGAGGAACATCAGAAACTCACCGGGCAGCCGAACAGCAACATTCTTGCGTTTGCAAAGTATCTTGATTCAATCGGCAAGCCGGTCTGGATCCGTCACGTAGTCGTGCCGGGCATTACATTTGATGAGAAAGAACTGATGGAACTTGGTCTGTTTTTAAAGACGCTCCGCAATGTGGAAAAACTGGAAGTCCTTCCATATCATTCTATGGGAAAGGTCAAGTACGACAACCTCGGCATGGATTATGTCTTAAAAGATACGCCGCAGCTTACCAAAGCAGAAGCAAAGGAAGCGGAACACATCATCCGGGCAGCAATGGAACAATAGCAGGAGAAGTAGGTTTTATGAAAAACATTTTTTTTGAAGAAAAGTATTTACAGATTTCTTTTTTTGCGATTTAATAAGAAGCAGGTATAGAGTTCCAAAGAAGAAAGGATGAAAAAATATGAAAATCAAGAATATCAAAGATGTCGACGGATTTTTTAAAGTAATTGATTCCTGTGCCGGAAAAGTAGAATTGATCACAGGTGAGGGAGACAGATTAAACCTCAAATCAAAACTTTGCCAGTATGTTTCTCTGACAAGCTTATTAAAATCTGATGTAGAGATCCCGGAACTTGAAGTTGTAGCTTACGAGCCGGAAGATACAGAGAGGATCATCAAGTTTTTAATGACAAACTAGAAATGAACAGAAGCTGATCGTAAAAAAGCGGTCAGCTTTTTTTATTACATAGGAAATTACTTCCCATGTAATAAAAACGCTCCGCGAGGATGCCATGTTCTTATTTTCTTCTCTTTACAACATGCTATGACGGTTGCAATTCACGGCATGAAATAGTACAATAAATCGTCTTAAAAATGGAATAATAATGTTAGTATATAGCGAAAGGAATTAAGATGTCAAAAATAGAGTTTCACGAAATTACATTAGATGATAAGGCATGGATGGATGCCAGATTTCAGGAAGATGACAGAAATGCATGCGAGTACACGTTTGCCAATAATTTTGTCTGGCGGAAAGTGTATCATGTTGAAGTTGCAGAAAAATATGGGTGTGCAGTCATTCGTTTTGAGGAGGAGGGAGTGGTGATGTATTCCTATCCGATCGGGGCAGGTGACCGCAGAAAAGTGATCGATGAACTGATAGAAATCTGCAGGGAGGAAGAGCGTCCGTTGATCATGAGCCCGTTGAGCGAAGCAGACCGGGAGCAGATGCTTACATGGTATCCGGAACAGTTTTTGATCCAAGGAGACCGGAACGATTATGATTACATTTATTCCAGAGAAAAATTAGCAACGCTTGCGGGAAAAAAGATGCATGGCAAGAGAAATCATATTGCGAGATTTCAGGATGAGGATGACTGGTGCTATGAGGAACTGAATGATTCCAATATAGAAGAATGCCGCAATATGACATACACATGGATCAAAATGAGGGCAGAGAAATGGAATGAAGAGATGGAACTTGAGATGTCAGTGCTTCATGAGGCATTTGACCATAGAAAAGAACTCGGGCTTGTTGGTGGGATTATCCGGAAGGCAGGACAGATTGTTGCATTTTCTATCGGGGAACCGTTAAACAGTGACACTTATGTTGTCCACTTCGAAAAAGCATTTCCGGATATGCAGGGCGCATATCCGATGATTAACCAGCAGTTTGTTTTACATGCGTGTGAAGATTATACTTATGTAAACCGCGAGGAGGATACGGGGGATCCGGGACTGCGAAAGGCTAAGATGTCCTATTATCCGGAAATCCTGCTGAAAAAATATGTGGCGATTTCAAGTGATGTCATTTTTGCAGATAAGGACAGAAACAGGGAAGAAATCCACAAAATATGGGAGACCTGTTTTGGTGACGAGGCGGAACTGGTAGATTTTTATCTGGATAAACGGATGACAGAGGATAATATGCTGCTCATCTGTCAGGATGGGCATGCGGTTTCCATGGCAAGCTTTTTAGATATTAATGTCAGGGACGGTGAGGAGTGGAAGCCGGCCAAATATGTTTATGCAGTGGCGACACTTCCAGAATACCGTGGCAGAGGTTATGCAGGGAAAATCTTAAAGAAGGCAGAAGAGATTTTTAATATGCCATTGGTGTTAGTCCCGGCCGAAAAAGAGCTTGTCGGTTATTACCGTAAGGTTGGGTTCACAGAGGCGTATCCATCGGAGCGTTTACTGGAAAAACAGGATGTGCCGGAACTTTCTGCAGCGGAATTAAACAGTTATTCTGTGGAGGAGATCACTGCGGCAGAATATCAAAAAATCCGGGAGCAGAAATTGATGAGAGATGGTTTTATTGCATGGGATGAGGCGGCAATCCGTTTTGCGATGGATTTTAACTGTTTCTGTGGCGGAAGAACGGTGAAGGTAGTGTGGAGTGATGATATTTCCAGAGACGAGAGTGCAGAGGACGCTGATATTCTAATGTACTGCCCAGAGAATGGGACGCTGCACATTATCGAAACGACACTGGGTGAAGAACAGTTTGAGGAACTTCTGCCGGAACTTATGGCGCAGACAAAAACAGAACGTCTGGTATATGACAGAAAGGGTATCATGGTGCTTTCTTCTGATGACCAGGACAGGCAGGAAAGACTGCTTGCAGATGGTTATTTTGCGCTGTCGCTGGCGTAAAGACCAATCTGAAATTCTGAAATTTTCAGAAATTATATAAAATATATAAAAAGTTTTCGGTTTAAGACAAAAAAATGTTGATAATGTATAAAAACATGCTATAATAAAGTCATGATATAAATAAGCATTCAGAAAGCTATCTGACATAGCATGGAATTGGATCATTATATCAAATAAGCGACAAAGGGGTTGGACATCATGAGAATTAAGATCACAGGAAGAAACATCGAATTGACAGAAGGACTGAAAGCCGCAGTGGAGGACAAGCTGAATAAGCTTGAGAAGTATTTTACTCCGGACACAGAAGTGAATGTAACATTGAGCGTAGAGAAGGAACGCCAGAAAGTTGAAGTTACGATTCCTATGAAGGGAAGTTATATCCGTTCCGAACAGGTAAGCAGTGATATGTATGTATCCATTGATCTGGTAGAGGAAGTCATTGAACGTCAGCTTAAAAAGTATAGAACAAAACTTGTAACAAAGCAGCAGAATGCAGCAGCAGTTTTCAAACAGGATTTTCTGGATGAGAAGTCAGAGGATGATGAAGAGATCAAGATCATCAGAACCAAGAAGTTTGATATGAAACCAATGTATCCGGAAGATGCTTGTGTAGAGATGGAATTATTAGGACATGATTTCTATGTATTCATCAACGCAGAGACTGAGGATGTCAATGTTGTTTATAAGAGAAAAGGCAATACTTACGGATTGATTGAGCCGGAATATTAAAAGTGAGATCAGAGGAGAGCGGGCAGCTCTCCTCTTTTTAGGTTTAGCATGAAATTACTGTAAAATGCCGGTATACAGGATGGATATGCCGAGCTGATTTTTCTGTAAAATCAGGAAAACGTGCGGAAAAAGCGAATTGTGCTGCAGATACCGGTGGCGTATAATGGAATTACTTCATGTGTAGTAACTTTGAGAGAGATGGAGAAAAAATTTTTTGATATTTTAAGAATTGTACAGAAAAATCCGGTATTCGGAAAAACGTTAATGTGCGGCGGTATGTTAGATGAAAAGCGCATGGAAATCCTATATGAGATTCTCTATGCGATTGACAGGGGGGAGTTTACGGATACCAGAAATGACATCTTTCAGTATGGCAGTCTGATCGGAAAAAAGGACTTACTGGCAAGACAGATTTTTTTGTGTTTATTGATTCTCTTAGATGAGCAGGAACAGATAATCAGGAAATGATTTGCAGATCGTAATAACAAAAGATTTTTTACAAAAGAGTTCTGTGTAAGGCACAGAATTGCCGTGTGGATTTTTAGATGGAAAAAGAGTCTGTAGTTCGGCTCAGAATAACAAGGGAGGAGAAAGTATTACTACACAAGGGGAGAGTTTTTAGAATAGTCTTACCGGATGTTCCGGTGAGACTATTCTTTTTTACTTTATAGGAAATTTCTCAAATCGTCAGAAATAGTGTATAATAG
>ERZ1026884.1938-NODE-1938-length-10177-cov-2.743727_pt1 | contig 10177 bp, 7 predicted proteins | sample MGYA00380172_ERZ1026884 | MGnify/ENA primary metagenome ERZ1026884 (study PRJEB33269, sample SAMEA4719808) | human gut metagenome | biome: human-associated habitat; feature: organic feature; material: feces | place: Cameroon | collected 2013-10 ... | reverse complement strand
GGCGTGGGGGTTCCCCGTTGGAGATACCGCTCATGGAAATCAAGTCCGCCCTGCGCGCGCAGGGCGCCATCGTCCCGTGAGGATATATCTACTCCAAGCCACGGTTCTGTGAAAACGGTGGAAGAAATACAGTATTGTATGAAGAGCGGCGATTTGTCTCCTCGGTGAGGGGCATGACAATCTCCTTAGTCGATACAGGTACTGAGGAAGTCGAGGATTGAGTTTTTTTCGGGGGAATCCTTCAAATCTCGTTTGAAGATGAGCGAAATTTGTCTCGTGAAGGGTGCCAATTCGGGAAGCGTGAAAACTCTTGTGGCAGGTTCGATCAGGTTGGACTTGGCGTTTGCCGGGAGAATCGCGGCGTATTGTCCAGATTGAACGGCGGCGAACATTTGCGTCATGGATGAGCAGTTGAGAGCCGATGTACCATTGAATGCCGCCAGGAATCGTGTCATGTTTTTTGCGTATTCCCCATCACCGGTGAGCGTACAGAATGGAATCTCAGATATGGAGGGCGATTGATTATGTCTTAAGGACTTGATGAATGGCCTGGGAATGAACAGTCGATAGCGTATTTCGCCGATATGTTTTACGATGAGCTCGGTGTCTGTGACGGCGGTTCGACGAACGATTCCCGCGTCAAGTCGTCGTGCTTCAACTGCCTTGATGATGTCTGGCGCTGAATAACTGTGGGAAATCAATCTGATGTTTCTAAAGTGGGTTTCAAATGTTTTCATCTTGGGCAGAATCTGCCATTGGAAAATAGAGTCGCCTACGCCAAGGTTGAAATCAACGGGAAGGTTACGTACATGTTTAAGAAAGGTCTCCATCTTTGAGAAAAACTCGCTTCCGATTTCGACAAATTCTTTCCCTGCGTCCGTCATCTCAAGTCCTCGCCCGACACGTCTGGTCAGTTCGGTATTTGCATACTCGTTCAGTTCCTTGAGTTGACGGCTGGCCAGACTCTGGCGAACAGGATCATCTCCAACTGCTGCACGTATACCGCCTGTACGGGCGACATCACAGAGAAGCCGGAGCCGTTCCAGAGAGAACCCTTTGTTTGAAAAAACGATTTTGTACATCTGATAATCCTTACTTGAAAGTAATGTATCATTTTTATTTCATGTATGTCAAGGTCATGTTCTATGTGGTATACTGCCCATCTCTGAGAGATAATAGGAGATTGACGATGCTCAAAAAGTTTCGTATTCAGAATTTCAAATGTTATTCAAAGGCGCAGGACTTCGAGCTTGGGTTGATTAACTTTGTATATGGTAACAATAGCGTCGGTAAGAGTACGTTTCTGCAAGCCGTTGAAAAGATTGTTCGCAGTCAGAAGGACAATGGAGTTGTGCCGCGTGATGAAGTGACGAGTTTCAAGGGACAGGGGATTTTCGAAAAAGATTATTGGTTGATGCGAGTTGCGATGCCTTTCCAAGTCGGATTGGATGAAATGGTTTTGAAACTTGTAAAGGTGGATGGGGACAAGGGTTGGCACTTTGTGTTGGAAAGGACGAATGAAGAAATAACGTTATCTCAGTTCGCGCAATATCTCCCAAAAGATTGTATTCATGTCGAAGCGGGGGAGATGGAAGATCTCAAGGGTCTTGATACGCTAGAAGAAGAGCTCACGCAAGAGCAGATCAGTTGCGTGAATAAGATGTTTTATGAACTCAAGGTTGGCTACAGGTGTGACAATGCCCGAGAGCTTTACGACACAGTTCTGGACTATGGCCCTTTGGCGGTAGGTGATGTCGGAGCAGGTATTCGCCGGATCTTCAAGTGCGCCAAAAGTCTGGCGAAATGGGAAGGTGGAATTCTGTTACTTGAGGAACCTGAAACGAACGTCAATGAAGATCAGTTGGCCGCGTTGACCAAGGTGATTGTCCACCGTGCGCTTGAACTGAAACGTCAGAAAGTTGATGCCCAGATCGTTGTGGAATGCCATAGTGAGCATATGCTCTTAAAATTGCTGATGTTGATTAAGCATGACAATATTGGTGTCGATGATGTCAAGATTGTTTATGTTGAAAAGAGTGAAGATGGGTCGCATGTAATTCAATGTGAATTGCGAGATGGAGGAAAGATTGTGAAGTGGCCGCATAAAGATGGATTCTTTGAGGCAAGGGATAGAATCTTGTTTGGAGGTGTCTGATGATATGTGATTACATTCTTGATTTACCTTCTTTGTTAGATGATGTCCGTAACTGCGAAGAGAGTTTTTTTTGGTTTAAACGATTCTTACAAGTTGTCAGTATTGAAGCTGGACGATTGGTCGTTGATGCTCCGACAGCGGATATTACTAGAAATTATTTATCTGCCGAGAAAAAGAAATCGATCGAGAAAATGAAATCGGTTGAGGTTGATCCTGAAACTTTGAGGGTTGAAAGTGTCATAAATTCATTGTTGACGCGGCTGCCTGGCGGTTCATGCCCAATTGTATCTTCTGAGCTCAATGTTCGTAGGGTTGTTACAAAAAGTGCTGTAGATTACGATTCGGCACTCGTAGCTATGCAGCAAACGAAACCAAGGGTGGATTTCTTTGTCTATAATGCGAGGAAACCCATCTACGGTAAGAGGGAACGTCAGATTTTGGGGTATAAGGGTATACGGGAATATTTCGGGATTGATTGTGTTGGGGGGGATTGTGGAGAAACGAAAAGAATTCAAAGGCAGAGGAAACAGACTGTCGTCGATAAATTAGGAGGGTATGAATCGTTTAGCGATTGTATAGAATCTTCTGAATTCCGAAGACAGATTCAACAATTTGCTCAGGGAGAAGATTGTTTCTCCATTATCGATAAATATCTTTTGGGGGGTGGTAAAATCGCTTCGCCTGATTTGCCTAGTTACATTGATGACCGTATGGACATATTGGTGGCATGGATGGGCCTTTTGACCAGTGACAAGTCTATACATGTACCATTTAACTTTAACGTATACACGCAAAGAAGTCCTGGAATGACAGATAATTTGATAGAGAGCGATCTACGTAAAAAATGGGGTACTAACAGGCCAAAGTGTAGGATCAGGTTTGTTTTTATTGGTGGAAGCGATGCGTTCCATGATCGTTTCATTTGCTCGAAAAGTAATTATTTTGCGATAGGACGTGGTCTAGATGGATTTGATTCAAAAGGAGTTAAGAAAATGTTCAATATTTACTATTGTGGGAGAATTTCAAATGAGAGAATCCCTAAAGATGTGAAGCAAATAATGGCTATAAAAAGTGCCGATCAATTGACTTACAATATTTGATTTAAGGTGACCCAATAATGGGCAAGAACGGAATAGAATTTTTGCGTACGGCGAAGGTCTGTAGTGGATATCCGCGTTGGCAGCGAAAGGACGAAGTCCTCAGTCCGAATAGTGAATCGGATCGAAGGATTGGCGTGGAGGCGCTCGTGGAGTTGACGGATGGGGATCGATACAAGAATTGGGCTGAAAAGTTCTGGAGCGCGTTTCATTCCGATGTTGGGAATTTCTGGTTGGCTATTGACGTTGAGAATGACAAAGCGGAAGATGTGGTTACCAAGTATGCGAAGGTGAAGACGTTCGTCTTATCTGTGTTTGTGAAGCAGGTGTGGATGCTGGACGTGGTCAGGAAGTACAGTGAGTATTCCTTTGAACGGATGGGCGCGATCTGGGTCGCACGATTTGCAGGTGTTCTGTTTGACGCGGGGATTCTGGACGACAAGTCGTTGGTGAGGTTTGCGTCTTGCGTTCTTGCCGGAATCAAAGAAGCGCGTGCGCGGTATTCAGGAAAAAAAGATAACGGTGTTTCAAATCGGAGATGGCAGGAGCAGGCACGGCATTTCGTTGAGCGGTTCTCGAAGATCGTTGCGCAGATAAATGATGATGGCGAGCGGTTGAAGTGGTATCGGTACGTGCGGCATTATGAAGTCGTGGTTTGCGAGAGTGAGACGGATCTGGCCGATGCATTTTCGCGTGGTAGGCTTGAATACAATAACAACCGAAATGATTTTGAGATTCGTAAGTCATACGCTTGGGTACTTCATGATTGCCTCAATCTGGCCATTCAGAAATACAAGAAGGAAAGTCTGGTTAAACTCTTCTACAGCGAGATGTCGGCTTTACCTCAAGAGGGGTTGCCAAGTGAAAAGAAATCAGATATCGGGTATTGGTTGCCGCGTGATTTGAAAAAGGCCGATTGTTTCCTTTCTGGGACGGGTGCCGCAAGGTCATATGAAGTTGGAGGAGAGCCCGAGAAGGCTGTGGCTGCGTACCGGGATGCACTTGCAAAGGATGAAAACAATCTTGTAGCACGTATTGGGCTGGTCCGACTTGGGGCCAGTATTGGTGATTTTGTTGGGGTGGCGGGAGAGTTCTTTTTGTTGCTGTGCCAGTCAAAGAAATTTCTAGAAGATCAGAGGGGTGTTGTCAGGGTCTCCGCGTCGACAGTTGTATCCGTGGTGACTACCTATCTTTCCAAGTTGGTGTCATCCCCGGAGAATACGAAAGGACTCCGGTTTAAACTGAGACCGGACGAGAGAACTCCAAATGGAGCGACTAGGTTTTATAAGGGGTGGCATGTATTTACTGGAATCTTTTCGATTTGTTATATAGAATTCATAAAGGCCATGGCGGAGTATCTAACAACGGATGACCGTTACATCAAGCGGTTATCCAACGGGAAAGAGCAGCCATCTCTCTGTGAACGGGTCTGCCGGTGCCTATACCAGTGCGCGATTGTCGATGATGGCGTGAACGGATTCCCACAGATAGGGGATGGTAAAACGAGAGCAGTCGCAAGTCGGGATGTGCGATTTGTTGTGCAGTTCCTGGAGAAGGAGTTGTCCTGTACGGAATGGCTGAAAGACGGCCTTCACATGTATGGTTCCGTCTTGTTGGTTGTTGGTGAGGACGAGAAGGCGCGGAAGGTGTTCGTACAGGTTCTGCAGAAGAATCCCGCTTCGGTTTCTTCCTGGATCGGCCTTGGAGACTCTTTCCCGAATGATTCCGTCGATTTCGCTGCATGTATGTGCAAGGCGCTATCATTGGGTGCACAGGGGATTTCTGCGCCCAGAGCGCATGACGAGTTGGCAAAATACTACAGTGCAATTGGACGTCTGGCAGATTCCGTGAGAGAAAGGAACGAAGCTGATGACGTGCGAAAGAAACATGGTTGGAAGAAGAGAAATAATGTGGGAGGAGCCCTTTTCGAACGTCTAGAGGGAGTGGAGCCAGTTGCACGTGACGAGAATGAATTCAAGAATCTTATTACGCGGGCGAATTTGTTGGTGGGAATCGCCTGTAATCGGGTACGTGGGGTGATTGTCTTGGTAAACCGTAGGGGCCGCGACGTGAGAGTGTTTTGGTGTGAGGGGGTACAGGCTGATACCGGACACTATGTGTTTGTCAAGCGCGAGTTGTTTGGTGAAATTCAGATTGAAGCGGGCTTGCCGGTGACATTGTTGGTCGTAAGTCAAGGGGAAAGAGTGTTTGTCGTGGGTGTGGAACCTCGTAATGATGGGGTGTTCTGGGATGTTTTTCCATGCGAGAAGGGAATTGTTGTCAACGTCGATGAGATTCGCGGTTTTACGACCCTGGCGTTGAGGGGTGGGCGGTGTGTGGTTGGCCCCTTGGAAGTAATGGATACAGATTCACGGGTGAAGATTGGTCAAGTGTACGATCTTGGGTTGCTTCGAGTGGAGTCTGGAGATCGAGTCTTGTTTGGTCATCCTGTTGAAGGGACATCCGAATGGCCCGACTTCGTTCGGAAGTTCTCAGGGCGACTCGTAAAGAAGCATCGGTATTGTCTCTTTGGGCGTGTCGGCGATGTCTTTGTTCCAAAGGAATTGTGTGCGGAGCTCGTTTCGCCGAAAGAGGTGAAGGGATGGGCGGTGCAGATTACGCCGCAGAATGTACATGATGCCAGATGGCGGGCGGTCGCCGTCGAAAAACAACTTCTGGAGGTGGAGTCCGTTCTGCGCAGTTGACAGATTTAAGATCTGGGCGCTGCGAGAATCGAGCGTAGGGTTAATCATCGACTCCCGCGGTTCAAACAAGCGGCGATGGCCGCAATGTCCTATGTTAATACCGGAACGGCTCCACCTCCTTTTTTACTGGCCTAGTGCATGAACGAGAATCTGATAAATCTGATTGATGTAAAAGCTGTTGTCAGACTGCTGGTTGGCTTGCGTCTTCGGGAGGCGGTCAAACGGCATGCCAAGTTCTTCTACTGGAGTATTTCGAATAATCCGAAACTCAAAGACCCCACTGTACGGGTACCCGTCCGTGATGGCGATGATGAACCGTCCGTGGAGAGTTGTGTGCCCGGACGTCGGCATTGGCCTCGACCGCCTAGAAGGATGCGCAGTTCCTTTTCGTCAGAGATGGCGCAGCGCAAGGCATTGGTGGGAATGATGATTCGTGGTTTGGCTGATGAGAACTGTCAGGATCCGTGGAAGGTCAATTTTCTTTGCCTTATGGAGAAACTGAAGGCACGTGTTGGGACTTCCGATCTTACATTTACGTCCCCACTGTTACGGCTTAAAGAAAAACGGACGAAGGAATTCCGCTGTCTGGCGCAGTATACGAATACTTCGGACCGAGTCCTTTTAGGGTTGGTGGCGCGTTATCTTCGTGACGTATTCGACATCCAGATGAGGCCAGAAAGCTATGCGTTTCGCAGGGATGGGGCGATTAGCCATACAACGGCAATCCAGCGGTTGGTAGAATATCGGAAGAAACACGGCGCTGAAACGTTGTATGTGGCCGAATGCGACATTCAAAGTTTCTTTGACGTTCTCAATCACGATGTGGTGATGAATGCCTACGATATGTTCGTGGAGGGCAGTGAGGAAATTATTGATCCTTGGTTCCGCACGGTGGTAAGGGCCTATCTTGATAGTTATTCCAGTTTCAGGTCTTTGATGGATTCGTCGAGCATTGAGGAAGAACAGAAGACGAAAGTGTCCTTTGTACAGTCGTCTCTGTTACAGAAGGATTTGCGAAAGATGTACGGAAGGGTGGATTTTCGAAATATCGGAATAGGAATCTCGCAGGGAGGGCCATTATCACCTCTGCTGATAAACATGGTCATGCATCGTGCCGACGAGGCCGTGCTCTCGGATAATGATGACGAACTATTCTATGCGCGATTCTGCGATGATATCATTATCGTTCATCCTGACAAAAAGAAGTGCCAGGCGGCGTTGGATCGTTATCTCGCCGTTGTCCAGGCCATGCGGTTGCCATATCACAAAGTGAAAAGGTCACTTTGTTATAAGAAGGAGTACTATGAGGCTAAATCGAAAGGCCCCACGGCTTGGAGGGACTGTAAGGTCGGCGCGATGAAGTCGAGCCCGTGGGTTGATTTCTTGGGTGAACAGATTAGATTTGACGGACAGCGCCGTTTCCGCCAGAAATCAGTTGAAAAGCAGAAGGAAAAACTGTTGGAGGAGAAGGCTACACTGCTCCGGGCCATTGGCAAGAACGGGATTCATCTCAAACCTGGTCTTGACAAGGACGACGTTTTCGATACCTTTAGGCAACGTCTGGTAGCGCTCGGAGTTGGCTATGCACCGCAACAGTTGATGGGGAGCAAGCAAGATCGGTGCTGGGCCGCAGCTTTTCCTGGTATCGAGTCCAATCGTTGGACTCGGGTGCAGATGAGGGAATTGGATCGTGTACGCGATCGAATCCTCGGTTCGGTGGGACATGGTGCGCTATCTGCGAAAGATAAGGAAGCCCCCGTGCGAAGATTCTTCTTGGGGTACCCATTCAGTTACATGGGATTCCTCACACGGGAGGCCCGTCCGTCGAAATACAATTTGATAAGCGGATATGAAGCCTACGGTGTGTGAGGAGGTTGAGATGGCTACAGAAGCAGAAGAAAAGAAACGTGAGGAAATTCTGTGGTCTGAGTTTGCCGAGACGGGAAAGTTGCCCGAATCGGCGAGATGTTTGGTAGATGAGAGAGGAGTGGACTATGTCAAGAATCTGTTGGCACAGAGATTTAATCATCTCACGAAATTAATATCGGCTGAAAGGTTGATGGTGCGTGAGGGTGTTGTTGAACCGTATCTAAGCCAACAAGCTGAAGCAGCAAGATGGGTACGCATTCTCATTTTTGCTAAAACCAGGAATTACGAACACAAGCAGAAGATGGCGTCTTCGCTGGTCGTATTCATGGATGCGTCATTAAATCCGTTGTTGAACAAAGTTAATGGGCTCGTCAAGGCCCGCGAGATGTTGCGGCAGAAATCTTCTTCAGGGACAGGGGCGGTTGAGTTTTCTGCTAGATGTCTTGATCGGTTGATAGAATTGAAAGAATCCAATGAAGGATTCGGGAAAGTAGAAGAGTTTCAGAAACTAGGCATTTCTGTCGCCTGGGAGTTCGTCAGGAATGGAGATGGTACACGTTTCAAGAAGGTAATGGCTGGTGAAGTTACGAGGTAAAACCTGTTCACTCGTATTGAAACCGATTCGTGAGTGGACATTTAAGGCGAGGGATCTTTATCATGAGTTACCAGCCTCAATAGAACGGGTTAAGGAGGCAATTCGTGAACTTGGTAGACATGTTGATTTGATTACCAAGGTTCGAGAAGAAACGAAAACCAGAGACATGATGCTGATGTGGTTATCTTTGTTTCTGGTAAAGCTCAAGAGTACGGCAAATGGGATAGGCCCCGAAATTGGGAATTGTCTCGTTCAGATTCTTCGTGCCGATGGATTGGAGGAATTATCGGAATCGTGTTGGCAAAGAAAAAAGATGATTTCTTCTCCTGAAAAGGGTAATGGTGTTCTGCCGGCACCTGTGGAAAGACTCGTAAACGGGCTCTACTCAATCGTCAAAGATTGGCGTTTGTCGGAGCATACTGACGCGGTATCAACGGTTGAATGGCTCATTGGTCGCCTTGAGTCGGTCTACTCAAGACTTCCGGACGAGAAGTGGGGTGATTTCCGAATCGGGAGATTACTGATGTTGTTAGACCGTGTGGACGAAGCGAAGAATAAAGTATTGCCGACAGTTCGCCGTAATTCAACTCAGTTCTGGGCATGGGATGCCGTGGGGCGTTTATTTCCGAAATACCGCAGGGCCTGTATCGCCAAGGCTATGCTTTGCCCAGCGGAAGAACAGATGAAGACCCGAGTTAAACAAACTGCTGTCGATCTAGGACTCCCCATTGACAATGTAACTGCATTGCGGCAAGAGAGTATTGGAGCGGAGGACTTGCTTCTCGTGGACTTAGTACCGGAGAGAGGTGTTTTGGAGGGACGTTATAAAAACAAAGAGGGGAAAGAGCGGATTCGATTCTATTGTGAAGATGGCGTGACTGTCCGTCCTGTTTCTCCGGGTGTAGTTAACATTCCCCGAGGAGTTGAAGTCGGAGCTCCTGTTACCGTATTCCATGATGAGGGTGATCCGTCACGCATCATTGCTGTGCGTCGACGTGAGGGTACCCCTTGGGATTTATTGCCTCAAGTTGATGTTGTTTTCTATGGACAATCGAAAAAGGGAAATGCCCAGTTGGCGGCTGAGAATTTTGAGACGGTATGTCCAATGGGAACTTTCCCGCAACTACGGGAAGCTAAGTTCGGTGAATCCATTGTCATTCGCTATCTAAAGCGTAAGCGTGATTTTGTAAATGAGAAGAACGCCACGGTCTACGATGTCAAGTCTGTGACCATAACGGGGCAAAAATCAAATCGGGTATTCGCCTTTGAGGGCCCTTTGCGAATGCCGAATGGATTGAGCGGCCCATTGTTCGTCAAAGGAATTTTCATCCCGAGAGATTTTGTTGATAGACTCCTTGACCGAGGTGTGGAAGAGGGTACCGTCATGAGTGGAACCGCCGTCAAGTTGCCTCCCCGGATGACGACGGACCGATTTGGCAATCGAAGGCTTCAATTTCGTTCACAGGCCATTACGCTTGATATTCTAGGGGGCGAAGAACTGGAACGGTATCGGATGGAGAACTCGTAGTCAGATCGCATTGTCATGGACAATTGGTTACGGGCAGGTGGGGACCGTCCCCATTTGGAAGGTGCGTGCGGTTACAGGAGGCGCAGGTTGTGCTTCAGGTGGTACACGCCGTCTTCGAACGCCGCGCGGAGGCTGCGCATGCGAAGCGCCTTGCGGGCGTAAAGGCGCGGGTGGGGTTCAGACGGGCGGCTTTCCTGCGGGGTTGTCCGTGCGGCGGACTTGATGACG
>ERZ1026884.1937-NODE-1937-length-10178-cov-5.021733_pt1 | contig 10178 bp, 8 predicted proteins | sample MGYA00380172_ERZ1026884 | MGnify/ENA primary metagenome ERZ1026884 (study PRJEB33269, sample SAMEA4719808) | human gut metagenome | biome: human-associated habitat; feature: organic feature; material: feces | place: Cameroon | collected 2013-10 ... | reverse complement strand
CAGAGCACTCGGCTGTTAACCGAGTTGTTGTAGGTTCGAGCCCTACCTGGGGAGCCAACTAAGTCCTCATGCTTTGATACAAAGCATGAGGATTTCTTTTTGCATTTATTGACCGATAAACCGTCAGAATACATGCCATAACTACCAAAGATGAAATATAGATGCAAGAAACGAACCGCACGGCGTCATTTTATCAACTGCCAGTTCCCGCTCTCCGGCCCTTTTTAGTCTACTCACAGCTGCTTTTCGGGGTCGAAATCAAAGATTTATCATGGAATGCACCCTACTTTGGACGATAGCAGGGTATCGTCCACAATGCAAGGTTCCGTCCAAAGTATCGCAAAACAGCGCCTGAAGCTCGCTCACTTCATAATTTTGCCAGCCATCCGTGGTCGTTTGAAGGCGGAAAGTGGTTCAAATACAGCATACTATCATCAAACGGAAAATATGAAAACTCCCATCCATCGCGCCCACTCCGCGCAATAGCCAGTTGTCGACAACCCTTCCATTTGATCCAACAAGTCACCTTGTAGACACATGCAGGTTCAATCGGAAAAACTTGCTGCAGGGATCCCACGTTCCCATTTTCAAACGTATATTTAGCACACTTTGAACCATTCATCCCTTAGTTGTTTGACAATTCAACAACACTCGTAGTCCATCCACTTAGCCCTCTGCCAAACTTGCCGTTGCGTACCATATTAGCTTCTGCCATGTTAGCTTACTCCTTTCATTGCTCATCCTTTGTTAGTGTTAGTATATTGGTTCTGAGAAACATCAGTCGCGACTCCTAGTTTCAGCTCGTATTATATTTGTATTCACCCAATTTGAAAAGTGACAATATGCTGCCATAGTCATGCCAAATTACTGTCAGGATGATGCCATGGTTATTTATACTTTAGGGAAAATTGGGGAAGAAAATTAGTAAAGCAAACGTTATATTTCTATGAAAGGGGTGACGCTTCATGAAAAAAGCTGCCGTGCTGCTTATGCTGATTATCCTGTTGTGCGCTTGCACGTGTCTGTCTGCAGGCGCTTCGGAGGAGCCAGGAAGAAAGCGGCTGATTGTGGCTTCTGTGATAGGCGACGAAGGCGAAAAGTGCTATTATTATCGCGCGCCGGAGGAATCGCAGAAGCAAATTGCGGGCTTTTATTATCCCGGCGCGCAGGTCTATATGCTGGAGTATGGCCCGGAATGGTGCCGCGTTTTTCTGTGTGCGGAAGGGTATATGAAAACATCGCAGCTGAAAAGAACTGGTGCAGCCAAGATTGAGCCAATCGGCTTTGCCTTTGCCTCCTTTGAACCGGGCGAGCCGTTTGTAGATCCAAATGGCTTTATCGAATCACTGGGGGATTGTGATCTGAGCAAGCATGGAGATGTCGTCGAAAATGGGGGAGCACTGAAACTGATTGGCTATGCAGGCGAGTTTTTGCAGATTCAGTATGGAAATTACGACGGCTTTATTTTGAGCAGATACGCATCCACCATGCCGTTTGACAGCATTCTGCTGCCTGATGAAGCGCAGCGAACGCTTGCGGCAGGCAGCTACACCATTGGGGAGAATCTGCCTGCCGGGCTGTGGCGCATTTCTGCACAGCAGGGGCAGGATGCGATCGTGAAAATACAAAACGTCAGCGGAAAGCTCCTGGAGCATCGGATAAGCGGCAGACAAAACGCGCCTTATGCTGTGCTGCTGCCCATGCAGGCAAATATCTCCCTGTCCGAGCCGTGCATTTTTACGCCTGTTTCTTCTATTAATATGGTGGATACCACCGTTTTCAATGGCCGCCAGATTTGCGGAATCGATTTTCGGGGGGCCCCTGAAGCTTATTATAAAATCGTTGCAGATAATAGGCACGACGCTTATTATATTGTATCTACGCTTATGCAGGATATCACGCTGGACGTCGGAGAGCGCTATATGCTGCAGCCGAACGAAGAAATCAGCGAGCGTCTGAACGACGGCTATGTGATCGAACTGCACAATTGCAGCCTGATCGATACGGCAGATGAGACGAACTACGGCAGTTAGCGAAAATGTTGAAAGAATACTCCTCAATGTTTGACAACAAGGAAATAGTGCTTGATAAAAATTGATGTTTTTCGAGAGCATAAGGAGAATCATGACCAGGTTATAATGCGTATTATCCCCTACAAGGTGCATCGTCCCCTGTATCATAGTTCACCAGATTAGCCATCCCGCCGCAGTTTCGCGGCGGGTTTTTGTTTTATATCCGCTATTGTGTGCCTGCGATGCTGCTTGGAAATGGGAAAAACGGGGGAGACGCATGCCTATACTGCTTAGAAGAATGCTCGCGCTTGCGATGCTGGCGTGCCTTCTCAGCTCGTCAAGGCAGCAGCGGCGAAGAAAACAGGAGTGTTCTTTCTATCTATTTTGCTTCTCATATGCCCCGTTTCTGCATGACAATCCGGATACACTTCATACAAGCAGCAGACTATGTATTTCCGCCCCCTTGCGCCAAGCTAAAATGCAATTGTTTTACTTGACTGAATGAAGCGCGCTTCTTTTTCAGCTCATACATGTGCTGTAAACGAAGTCTATTATTCCTCGTGCAAAGGAGAGCGTGGAGAACTCCTTAATACCATACTTTACCCTTTCTGCGCAGGGGTACACAGCATAGATTGATCATAAGGAAATCTGAACATGTCGCAAGCACGCAGCTTACAAAGAAAGCGGCTGGACGAAAGCACTTTTCGTTCAGCCGCTTTAATTTGCAGGTTATCGGGGGGATTACGCTTTATTTCCCATTAATCACGCCGCTGGCGACATCCTGGGAGCCTTTGGAGTTGACAGCCTTGCCGGTGGCGGTGACGGTGAGGGCGCCGCCGGTGATGGTTACATCCTGGGTGGCCTGGATGGCGTCGTCGCCCGCGGTGATGCGGATATCGCCGCCCGCGATGTACACATAGCCCTTGTCGGGCTTATCCTCGTTGTCGGCCTTGATGGCGTCCTTGCCGGCGGTCAGGGTGATGGCGCCGTTCTGGATGGCCACGGAATCGTTGCCCTTCAGGGCGTTTTTGACGGCGGATACGGTGATGACGCCGCCCGCGATGCGCAGGTCGTTCTTGGTGCCGATGCCGTTGTTGAAGTTGCCCTGCACGTTCAGCGTGCCCGTGCCGTTGATCACCAGGTCGTCGCGGGAGCAGATGCAGGCGTTGGGCTGCTTTTCAAAGGCGGCGGTGTAGGCCTTGCCGTCGGTAAAGGTGTTGACGGTGTCGGGGGCCAGGGTGAGGGATACCTTGTCAGCCGAGAGCACGTACAGGGGCGCGGAGCTCTGGCAGGTCAGGGTCAGGCCGGCCAGCACCAGCTGGGCCTTCTCGGCCTTGTCGATCTCCACCAGCACCTGGCCGTCGGCACAGGAGCCTTGCAGCTTGTATACGCCGGGGGCGGTGATGGTGACCACCGTGCCGTCGGCTGCCGCGCCGCTGCCGTTGATCGTCACCGCCGTATCGGTAAAGGTGATCTCCGTGGCGGCAGTCCAGCTGTCGCGCAGGTCAAAGCTGGTAAATACGTCGCTGTAATCGGCGGCCAGGGCGGTGCACAGGCTGCACGCCAACAGCAGGGAAAGCGCCAGGGAAAGCAGTTTCTTCATTATTATATCTCCTTTGCAGATGGAATGGTTTTGCACAGATTTATCATATCATTTGGCCGTTTAAAATGCAAGCGGCGGCTGGATGGATTTACAAATCCTTCACAGGAGGGCGGACGGAGCAGCAAACTGGCCTGTATGAGCATAAGGACAGGGGGAAGCTGTCATGTAGGGGATGAGCGCTTTGTTCATCATTCCGCGGTGGCTGCCGTATGCGGGAGCGGCGAAGGCACGTTTCATGATCGAAACTGGCGCATTTTGAACAGAAATGAGCAATTTGACGGTCATATGGCAATTCGCTGTGCGATTCTGCAAAGCGGTTGAAATGTTTGAATGGCGTGTGCTATAATCAAACCATCCATTTTGTACATATCACATCGTGTAATTCCGTGAGTGTACGACTAAAGATTTTAAGGAGGAAACCAACGTGAAAAAGCTGATTGCATTGCTGATGGCGCTGTGCCTGCTGCTGTCCGCCGGGGCGGCGCTGGCCGATGTAACCTATCCCATCAAGACCGACAAGCCCGTAAAGCTGAAGGTGTGGATGGAGATGAACGCGGGCGCTTCCCAGGTGTTCACCAATTATATGGAGAACCCGGTGTACCAGCGCTTCTCCGAGGTGACGGGCATCGAGCTTGAAATGATGCACCCCACCTATGGCGCGGCGGGCGAGGGCTTCGGCATGATGCTGGCCGGCAGAGAGCTGCCCGATATCATTGTGGACCTGGAAAAGTTCTACAATGGCGGCGCGGTGGCTGCCTATGACGACGAGCTGATCTACGACCTGACCCCCTATCTGGAGGAAAACGCCCCCGACTACTACAAGCTGATCAACGTCAACGATGACGTGCGCCGCCAGTTCTACAACGAGGACGGCCAGGTGCTGGGCTTCTACTACTACGAGGACGAGTACGACTCCCTGGCGGACTGCCTGGTGGTGCGCCCCGACTGGTGCGAGGAATTCGGCATCGATCCCGCCCAGATCACCACCTTCGACAAGCTGGAGGAATACCTGCAGAAGGTCAAGGATACCAAGCCCGGCGTTACCCCCTTCCTGACCAGCAAGGACAAGACCTTCACCACCCTGGGCGCGGGCTACAACGTGTATCAGGGCTTCTATCAGGAAGACGGCACCGTCAAATACTATGCCGACAGCCAGGAGTGGCATGATTTCCTGGCCCGCATGCACAGCTGGTATGAAAAGGGCTACATGGGCACGGACTTTGGCACCATCGGCAACGCCCAGATCCGCAAGCTCTACTCCGCCGGCACCGTGGGCTGCCTGGTTGTGCCCATCGGCAACGCCTATTCCGATTCCAAGGCTTCCGGCACCCCCATCGCCAAGACCCCCTTCCAGTCCTACAGCGAGGACGCCAAGATCCATGTGTACAACCTGGGCGTGAACGTGAACAACGGCTACTGCACCGTGGTCACCACCGCCTGCGATGAGAAGCTGCTGCCCATCGTGTGCCAGTTCCTCAACTACACCTACACCGACGAAGGCTCCGTGTTTGCCAATCGCGGCCCCGAGGGCCTGTCCTGGGTGGCGACGGACGATCAGGGCGGCTTTAAGTTCACCGATTGGGTGATCCACAATGAGCTGTACGAAACCTCCATCATGCACAATGTGTGCCGCATGACCTACTGGCCCTGCAAGCGCATCCCCGATACCCAGTGCAGCCCCAACCTGCTGCGCGACGAGACCGCCGTGGCGCTGCGCCTGCAGTACGCCGACCGCGAGAACTGGGACAACGCCTGGCTGATGCCCACCAGCGTGACCCTGACCACCGATGAAAACAACGAGCGCCTGAAGATCATGAGCAACGTGGATACCTACGTGAGCGAAATGTCGCTCAAGTTCATCCGCGGCGAGGCCGATCTGGAAACCGGTTGGGACGCCTATCTGCAGCAGCTGGCCGCCTATAAGCTGAGCCGCGCGGTGGAAATCACCCAGGGCGCTTATGACCGCTATCTGAGCCGCTAACGCAAAAACTGAACCGCCTGGGGGAAGGCAAATTTCCCCCGGCGGCTGCTCATCGCGGGGAGCGCCCCACGGCGCTTCCCGCATTCTATACCCAGGGAGGGGATTACGCATGTCGCAGATTGTCAACGACCGCCCGCCGGTAACCTACCACAAAAAGACTTTCCTCCAGCGCCTGGCGCTGGATTTCCGGCAGAACAGGATGGTGTATCTGATGTGGCTGCCGGTGCTGGCCTTTTACCTGATCTTCCACTACGCGCCCATGGGCGGCCTGGTAATCGCCTTCCAGAATTACAAGCCCTTCAAGGGCATCGCCAAGTCCAAGTTTGTGGGGCTGGAGCATTTTCAGGAGTTCCTCACCGGCCCCTATGCCTGGCGCACCATCCGCAACACCCTGGTGATCAGCCTATTGCAGATTTTGATCGGCTTTCCCATGCCCATCATCTTTGCCCTGCTGATTAACGAGGTGCGCTGCAACCCCTACAAGCGCGTGGTGCAGACGGTCAGCTACATGCCCCACTTTATCTCCCTGGTGGTCATGTGCGGCATGATCAGCGATTTCGCCGCCTCCACGGGTCTGTTCAATGTGTTCCGCGATCTGGCAGGCAAGCCGCACCTGAATTTCCTGGCCGAGCCGCGCTATTACCGCACCATCTACATTGCCAGCGGCATCTGGAAGCAGATGGGCTGGAGCAGCATTTTGTACCTGGCCACGCTGTCCTCGGTGGATATGAGCCTGTATGAGGCCGCGGCCATCGACGGCGCGGGGCGCTTCCGCCAGATGCTCAGCGTCACCCTGCCCGCGCTGGTGCCCATCATCGCCGTGCAGCTGATCATGCGCATGGGTCACATCATGGGCGAGGGCCATCAAAAGACCATCCTGCTCTACAACGAGATGACCTGGGAGGTATCCGATATCGTATCCTCCTATGTGTATCGCCGGGGCCTGAAGAATAACGATTACAGCTTTGGCGCGGCGGTGGATCTGTTCAACTCGCTGGTCAATGTGATCATCCTGTGCTCGGCCAACTATTTCTCCAAGCACGTTGTCAAGGAAAGCCTTTGGTAAGGGGAGGGCGCTGATATGGTAGAAAGCAAATCCTTTGGCAGCCGTCTCTTTGACGTGCTCAACTACGCGCTGCTGTTTGTGCTGACCGTCGTGTTCCTGTACCCGCTGTGGTACGTGCTGGTCGGCTCCATTTCCGATCCTGTGCGGCTGTTCATGCACAATGGCCTGCTGTGGCGGCCGCTGGGCTTCAGCCTGCAGGGCTACCGCACCATGCTGCAAAACCCAAACGTGGGCATCGGCTATGCCAACACCGTCTACTATGTGGTGGTGGGCACGGTGCTGAGCATCTTCTTTTCCTGCCTGGGCGCGTACACGCTGTCCCGCCCCAAGCTGATGTTCAAAAAGCTGTTTACGCTGCTGGTGGTATTCACCATGTATTTTTCCGGCGGCATGATCCCCAAATTCCTTGTCGTCCAGGGCGTTGGATTGTATAATACCCGTATGGCGGTCATCCTGCCCGGCGTAATCAGCACCTGGAACATGATCGTGATGCGCACCTCCTTCCGCGCCATCCCGCAAAGCCTGGAGGAATCCGCGCGCCTGGACGGCGCGGGGGATTTTACCATCCTCTTCCGCATCATTGTGCCCTGCGCCAAGGCCACCATCGCCGTGATGGTGCTCTACTACGCCGTGGCGCAGTGGAACGGCTGGTTTGACGCGATGATCTATTTGCAGGACCGCAGCAAGTTCCCGCTGCAGCTGTTCCTGCGCGAGATCCTGCTGATCAACATCAACAACGCCAATAACGCCGCCGGCAACGACGCCGCGGATGTATTATACCTGGATACGCTGGTCAAGTACGCCATGATCATCATCAGCACCGTGCCCATCCTGTGCATTTATCCCTTTGTGCAAAAGTACTTCATGAAGGGCGTCATGATGGGCTCCATCAAGGAATAAGCCAGTCAAAACAAAAGGAAGGATCGGAGACACAAGCCATGCCGAAAGCCCCTGAGCACCCCAACCTGCTTTTCATCATGACCGACGATATGGGCGCATGGGCCATGCACTGCGCCGGCAACAGCGAAATCCACACCCCCAATCTGGATCGTCTGGCCGCCATGGGCATGCGCATGGAAAACCTGTTCTGCGTGTCGCCCGTCTGCTCGCCCGCGCGCATGAGCGTCTATACCGGGCAGATTCCCTCCCAGCACGGCGTGCACGATTGGCTGGCCAAGGGGCTGCTGGATGAAAGCGTGCTGTCCCAGGAGCTGCGCGAGGGCTTCCGCATGGAGAATCCCCCGTTTGAGTACATCTGGCCGCGCGTATCCTTCCAGGGCGACCGCGCCATCCACTATCTGCGCGGCAAGGACGCCTTTACCGATTATCTGGCCGATGCGGGCTATGAGTGCGGGCTGTCGGGCAAGTGGCACATGGGCGATAGCTTCACCCCCCAGGCCGGGTTTACCTATTGGCGCACCACGGCCAACGGCGGCGAAAACTATATGTTCCCCGTTGTGCTGGAAAACGGCGAAATGACCATGAAGCGCAACTGCTATGTGACCAACTACATTGCCGATAACGCCCTGCGCTTCCTGGATATCCGCAATCAGGAGCAGCCCTTCTGCCTGGCCGTGCACTTTACCGCGCCGCATTCCCCCTGGGCGGAGGAATGCCATCCCAAGGAGTATTACGAGCTGTATCGCGATTGCCCCTTCGATTCCATCCCCTTTGAGGATATCCACCCCTGGGTGCCCGATTGCGATATCTCCTTTGCCGATTGGAAGAAGAAGCCGCATCCCGGCGTCCGCTTTATCCATGCCAATTACGCGCCCATCCGCGAAACCTGGCTGCCCTACTGCCGCGAGAGCCAGCGCGGCTATTACGCGGCGGTTACGGCCATGGATGCGAACGTGGGCCGCATCCTCGACCGGCTGGAGGCCGACGGCCTGCTGGACAGCACGATGATCGTGTTCACCAGCGATAACGGCAGCAACATGGGCCATCACGGCATCGTGGGCAAGGGCAACGGCACCTATCCCATGAACATGTATGAAACCAGCGTCAAGGTGCCGGGCATCTTTGCCTGGCCGGGGCACATCCCCCAGGGCGTGGTCAGCCAGACCATGGTGAGCCACTATGATTTCATGCCCACCCTGCTTGAAATGTGCGGCGTGCCCTATCAGCCCAAGAAGGAGCTGCCCGGACGCTCCTTTGCCCGCGTGCTGACGGGCGAGAGCGATTCCTTCCGCGACGAGGTGGTGGTATACGATGAGTACGGCCCCGTGCGCATGATCCGCACCCGCGAGTGGAAGCTGGTGCACCGCTATCCCGATGGGCCGGACGAGCTGTACGACCTGGTGAACGATCCGGGCGAGCGCGATAACCGCATTGACGATCCTGCCCTGCAGGCGCTGCGGCAGGCCCTGCAGGCGCGGCTGACGCACTGGTTTGATTGCTATGTGGACCCCGCGCTGGATGGCAGCCGGGAGGATGTGCGCGGCGGCGGCCAGCTGACTTCGCACAGCTTTAAGTAATAAAGGAGCGCGCCATGGGCTATTTTATCGCTTTGGACGCGGGCGGCACCAAGACTGAAACGCTGCTGCTGGATGAGAGCGGGCGGATCCTTCTGCGGGATATCAGCCTGGGCTGCAACGCCATGGATATGGGGCTGGAGGAGGCGCTGCGCCGCGCTGTCTCCACCCTGCGCCGGGTGGCGCAGCACATTCCCGGCGGCAAGCCGGACTATGCCTTTTGCGGCATCGCCTCCATGAATTATTATGGCGAGGCCATGCGCGGGCCGCTGCGCGCGGCCTTTGCCGACTGGCCGCTGTATCTGGAGGATGACGGCTGGGGGATGATCTCCTCCATGCTGGGGCAGGCGCCGGGCTGCTGCATTGTGTGCGGCACGGGGTGCAGCCTGTTTGCGCGCACGCCCGACGCGCTGTATCACATCGGCGGGCTGGGGTATTTGATCGATACGGTAGGCAGCGGGTTTATCCTGGGCAGGGACGCGATCCTGGCTGCCATCAAGCAGGTGGAGGGGCGCGGCCCCAAGACGGTTTTGTACGATCTGGTGCGCGCGCAGATGGGCGGCGTATCGCCGGAGGGCAATATTCCCGCCATTTACAGCGGCGGGCGACCCTACATCGCCTCCTTTGCGCACTGCGTGTTCGAGGGGCGCAGGCAGGGGGATTGCGTCAGCCGCGAGATCTTTGAGCGCGGCAGCACGGCGCTGTCGGAGCTGACCTGGGCGGCGGAGCGCTATTTCCCCGGCGATTTTGATGTGGTGATGAGCGGCGGCATTTTCGCCGCGTTCCCGGAGTATGCGCAGTCCGTCACGGCCAAGGCCTCCCCCCGCGCGCGGATGATCCGCGCCGACGTGCCGCCGGTATTCGGCTGCGCGCTGGAGGCTGTGCTGCGCGGCGGCGCTGTTCCCGCGCCCGACTTCCGCACGCGCTTTATGGCGGAGTACACCCGCGCGGCGAAGTGAGGAACGAGGGGACGAAGGGGGACGAGGGGGACGTTACTTTCTTCAGTGAAGAAAGTAACAAAGAACCTGTGTGTGACGTAAAA
>ERZ1026884.1928-NODE-1928-length-10213-cov-8.396043_pt1 | contig 10213 bp, 9 predicted proteins | sample MGYA00380172_ERZ1026884 | MGnify/ENA primary metagenome ERZ1026884 (study PRJEB33269, sample SAMEA4719808) | human gut metagenome | biome: human-associated habitat; feature: organic feature; material: feces | place: Cameroon | collected 2013-10 ... | reverse complement strand
TAAATGAAGTAAAAATAACAAGAGATTAAAGGAGTTTTTATGGAAGGAAAAGGTACTAAAATATTAATAGGAATATTAATAATATTGATAATAGTATCAATAATGAGAATAAGTCATCAAATTATAATGCTAAGACAATTGCCTACAATCTTGCTAAGAAGATATATGAACTTGATAGCAATGTATATGAGAGTGTAGGTTCAGAACTTGGACGAGTATTTATAGGTGATGCGGACAAATGTCTTGATAAGCTTAGTGCACTTATATATACTAACCCACACGGATATCTGTTAAGAAGTGAAGTTGCTCTTGTAGGAAATATGGCAAGAACAATTAAGGATAAGGAAGCTAAGTCTAAGTTTATGCGTCAGTATAATGACATATTAAACGAGATAGCAGAACTTCCTCACGGATTTGGTTCAGTTGATATCCTTGATACATCAATCAGTGAGTTAAATGTATCTAACTTCCATAGAAATAACAACGATAATAGAATGATAATATGTATAAGCCGTACAGAGGGAAGTGCTGGTACTGATATCGGATTTGCACTTGCTGATAAATTAAGACTTAACTATTATGATGCTGAGATTTTCAAGGATCTTGTTATCCGTAAAGATGCAGAAAAAGATGCAAGATGGAAGAGCAAGAAGATTGACTTAAGCCACGAAATGATTAATCCAGAAAAGGCAAGACGTTTCAGCCGTAACCATGGACTTCCAGCTAATGATGCGGCATTCTTTAATGAATCAGAAATTCTTAGGGAACTTGCTGAGAAAGAGGACTTTATTGTTATCGGACGTTGTGCTGACGTTATTCTTAAGAATAACAATATACCTCACGTCAGTGTATTTATTACTGCACCTGTACAGCAGAGAGCAAGACGTATTATGGAACTTGAGAAAATTCCATATTCTAAGGCATTAAAGAGGTTGGTTAAATTGGATAAAAAGCGAGAACGTTACTATAAATTCTACACCAATAATATATGGGGGCAGGCATACAACTATGATTTATGTATTAACAGTGCAAGCTATGGTATAGATGAAGCTGTCAACCTCATATTAAGAGTTATTAACAGGGATAAATAAATATCCGTTAAATGTAACAACCTGAAATTAGTAATGTATTTTTTAATAATGCACAGACTTTTAATGGAAAGTCTGTGCATTTTCTGCTATAATGTGCGTAAGCAATGAGCCGTGCCAGTCTGAAGCCTGAGGAAGAACTGTGCTTGCACAAAGTTCTTCTTTGGGCTTTAGACTGATAGGGCGAATGCCCGACAGTTCTGGAAAGCAAAGCTTTCCAGAACCTGCACGGCGTACTAAAATACCCCAATGGTTTTAGCCTGAATTAAGAACTAAATTCGGATACCACCAGAAGAGCACATCTTGTGCGATTTCGTCCGTCCGACAAACTATTGGCTCAGTGAGGCATATTATGGATAATTGCAAGCAAATTCAGAAAATGATTAAAGATTACGACAAAGGCAATCTTTCATTAAAGCAGGAAGAACAATTCATACAGCATATCCTTAACTGTGAGGACTGCAAAGAAGAACTGGAGATATATTATATTGTGTCATACGGACTTGATGAAGACAATATATCAAAAAATACCCCTCCAGCTATCAAAGCCTGCATAGACAGCTATGATTTTAAGACATTAGTTGACTTGAAATTATCTCTAAGCATAGATAAATGCAATGCAATAAGAGAATGGAATCATAATATAACAATATTGAATATTATGATAGAAGTAATTATGCTTCTGACTTTTATTATTTGTATAATAATCAGATATTATTAAAAGCTGGAATGTTGTAATACGGCATTTTGTATCCTGCTATTTACAGGATTTCCAGCTGGAATGGAGATTTAGAATGAGTAAATTGCTGCTTATAGATGGGCACAGTATATTAAACAGGGCATTCTACGGAGTGCCTGATTTAACTAACAGCGAAGGAATACATACTAATGCAATGTATGGATTCCTTAATATTATGTTTAAATTTATAGATGAGGAAAAGCCTGATTATGTTACAGTTGCATTTGATCTTAGTGCACCAACTTTCAGACATAAAGTATATGATGGTTATAAAGGCACAAGAAAGCCGATGCTTCCTGAGTTAAGACAGCAGGTTCCGCTTATGAAGGAACTACTTACAGCTATGAATATAACTATAGTAGAAAAAGAAGGCTTTGAGGCAGATGATATTCTAGGAACAATAGCCAAGAACTCGCAGAAGCAGGGAATTGACGTGTCTATTGTATCTGGTGACAGGGATTTGTTGCAGCTTGCAGATACTAATATCAAAATCCGTATACCAAAGACTAAAAAGGGAGTTACAGAGGTTGAAGATTATTATCCAGAAGATGTAAAAGAACTTTATGGCGTAACACCTGCGGAATTCATAGAGATGAAGGCACTTATGGGTGACAGCTCTGATAATATACCTGGTGCACCGGGAATAGGCCCTAAGACAGCCTCAGCTTTAATAATAAAGTATCATAATATAGATAATATTATAGATAATATATCAGAATTAAAGCCGCCAAAGGCTAAGAAATCAATAGAAGAAAATATTGAGCAGATTAAATTAAGCCGTTATTTATCAGAGATTAAGATAGATGTTGATGTCGATTATGACATTAATAATGCGGATATTAATGATATGTTTAATCAGGAGTCATATAAGCTTTTTAAGCGTTACGATTTCAAGAATATGCTTAAAAGATGTGACAATGGTACACAGTCAGAGCCTGAATGTTGTAAACATTTTAATAAGGTGGAGGATTTTGCCAAAGCCGAGGAAGTGTTTGAAACAGCAGCTTCACATATTAAAGAAAATAAAAAAATCGGACTTGGAATAATTGCAGAAGACGAGCTTCTTGGAGTTTCGATATCATATTCTGATGAGGATATATATTATATTCCAGCTGGAGGCTTTATTACATCTGATTATTTAAAAGATAAGCTTATGAGATTAATAAAGTGTTCAGATAACAGGAATATTGTAATAGATAATCTTAAAGACTATCTTTACATTTTTGATAACTATACAGATGGGAATAACGATGACAGCCTTGAAGTATCAGAACAGGCATTTATGGATATAGCAATTGCGGCATATCTTATTCATCCTAATAATGAAAGATATGATTATGAAGCACTGGCAAGAGAATACCTTTCAATGCTTGTTATGTCACAGACAGAGCTTCTTGGAAAGAGAAGCATAAAGGAAAGCTTTGATATTGATGATGCGAACTTGTTTAAACTTGCCTGCTTTAAGGCATATGTAAATTATAGATGTGCACAGCCTGTTATAGATATCCTTATATCAGAGGATATGTATTCATTATACAATGATATAGAAATGCCTCTTGTATTCGTGCTTTACGATATGCAAAGATTCGGTATAAGGGTTGACAAGAATGAGCTTGATGATTACTCAAAGGTACTTACAGAGAAGATAAATGTCCTTGAGAAAGAGATATATGAGCTTGCAGGCGAAGAATTTAATATTAATTCGCCTAAACAGCTTGGTGTTATTCTGTTTGAGAAAATGGGTATGCCTAACGGAAAGAAGACAAAAAGCGGTTACTCTACAGCAGCAGATATATTAGATAAGCTTGCACCAGATTATCCAATTGTTAAGAAGATACTTGAATATAGACAGTTAGCAAAGCTTAATTCAACATATGCTGTCGGACTTACAGCATATATTAAAGAAGATGGCCGGATTCACGGAACATTTAACCAGACAATTACTGCTACGGGAAGAATAAGCAGTACAGACCCTAATCTTCAGAATATACCAATACGAATGGAGATGGGAAAGAAGATACGAAAGGTATTCATTCCAAAAGACGGCTATGTGTTTATTGATGCTGATTATTCACAGATTGAATTAAGAATACTTGCCCATATGTCAGGTGATGAGAAGCTAATAGCTGCATATAATTCATCAGAAGATATTCACAGAGCAACAGCGGCAGAAGTATTTAATACTCCTATAGATGAGGTTACACCATTACAGAGAAGCAATGCCAAGGCAGTTAATTTTGGAATAATATACGGAATGAGTTCGTTTGGTCTTAGTCAGGATTTAAGTATTACACCAAAAGAAGCTAAGGCTTATATTGACAAATATTTTGCGACATATCCATCAATTAAAGAATTTATTGACGGACTTGTAAGCTCTGCCAAAGAAAAAGGATATTCTCTTACAATGTTTAACAGAAGAAGAGAGATACCTGAACTTTCATCTGGTAACTTTATGCAGCGTTCATTTGGGGAACGAGTTGCTATGAATGCACCAATACAGGGAACAGCGGCTGATATTATTAAGCTTGCTATGATTAGGGTCAGCAGGGCTTTAAAGGAAAAAGGTCTTAAATCACACCTTATATTACAGGTTCACGATGAACTTTTAGTTGAAACAGCTATAGATGAAATTGATGAAGTACGACAGATATTAACAGAGGGTATGAAAGAGGCAGTAAGTCTTAAAGTGCCACTTGAAATAGATATAAAGCAGGGTAAAAACTGGCTTGAGGCACATTAATGCTATAGGCATAGAAAAGTATATTATAACTATAAATGAGGACTACTTATGAAGACAATTGGAATAACAGGTGGAGTTGGTGCTGGTAAATCAGCAGTTCTTGAATATTTAGCTGATAATTACAACTGTGATATTATTATGACGGATGATGTAGCCAAAGGATTGTATACAAAAGGTTCTAAGACATATGAAATGATGATAGCATTGATTGGCGAAGATATTGTCGATGAAACAGGAGAGATTGATAAAAAGAAGCTGGCAGATATAATATTTTCTAATGCCAATAAACGTATGGCAGTAAATAGTATAGTACACCCGGCAGTAAAGCAGGAGGTTATCACACGCATAACGAATAATAAAATAGCTGGAAGATTAGATTATACATTTGTTGAGTCAGCACTGCTGCTTACAGAACATTATGATGTATTCTGCGATGAGGTATGGTATATAGACACATCAGAGGATATAAGAAGACGGCGCTTAAAAGAAAGCCGTGGCTATAGTGATGAGAAGATTGATAATATATTAAAGAGCCAGCAGGCATTAGAGAATATTAAAGATAAATGCAGCTATTGTATTGATAATAATAAGGATTTAGAATATACTTTCAGACAGATACAAAACATTTTATTGAGCTAAAGTGGCTCTTGTGTTAAAATGTGGGCAGAAATGAGGATATGATATGGATAAAGAAAGGAATTCCAACAATAGTTATGTGTTTGGTCTTGATATAGGAACAAGGAGCGTTGTTGGCGTTGTAGGTTATCTTGAATATGGCAGATTTAAAATAGCAGCAATGGCACAGCAGCTCCATACAACGCGTGCTATGCTTGATGGGCAGATACACGATATATATAAAGTAGGTGATACAATACGTCAGGTTAAGCTTGCACTTGAAAGGCAGCTTAATATGGAACTTAAAGATGTATGTATAGCTGCTGCGGGCAGGGTTTTAAGAACAGTTAATGCGACTGCCGAGTATGAATTTGAAGAAGAGACAAGAGTTACAGCGGAGGATATATATTCGCTTAATCTTCTTGCGGTAGAGAATGCACATCATTCAATCAATGATGCCACACAGAAAGACAGATTTTACTGTGTAGGCAATACACCTATAAGATATCAGCTTAATGGTTATGATATAGGTAACCTTGAGGGGCATAAGGCTAGAAAAATATTTGTTGAGCTTATTGCTACATTTCTTCCGGAAGAAGTTGTAGATGGACTTTACGAGGCAGTAGAGTATGCTGGACTTAATGTTGCTTCACTTACATTAGAGCCAATAGCTTCAATGAATATTGCGATTCCAGAACAGTACAGACTTCTTAACATATGTCTTGTCGATGTCGGAGCGGGTACATCGGATATATGTATTACTAAAGATGGAAGCATTGTGGCTTATGGTATGATTCCATTAGCAGGTGATGAGATAACAGAAAAGATTGCAAAGAATTATCTTGTTGACTTCAACACAGCGGAGACTATTAAGATATCCGCAAGCAATCCGGACAATAAAGAGGTTGTGTTCAATGATATTATGGGACTTGAACAGAGGGTTGCTTCAAGCGAGATACAGGCAATAGCAGAAGAATCAATTGATAATATGGCAAAGTCGACATCAGATAAGATTATCGAGCTTAATGGCGGTAAGCCGGTAAATGCTGTATTCGTTGTAGGTGGTGGCGGTAAAATGCCAAGTTACACCAAGGTACTTGCTAAGAATCTTGGCATAGCACCTGAAAGAGTTGCAATAAGAGGAAAGGAAGTCCTTACAACAGTGGATTTTAATGTTGAAGGCTTTGAGAAAGATTCTTTATATGTAACACCAGTAGGTATATGTACGAATTATTATACACAGAAGAATAAGTTTATATTTGTTAATGTCAATAATGAGCGTATTAAGTTATATGATAATAATAAGCTCACAGTATTTGATGCGATTATGCAGATAGGTTATCCTAATGAGAAGCTTTTCCCAAGACGGGGTGCTCAGATTGAATTTATGGTTAATGGCAAAGTAAGGCTTGTAAGAGGTCTTGCCGGGGAAGGTGCAGTTATTACACTTAATAATAAGCCTGCCAGCCTTAATACAGCAATTGAGCAGAATGATGTCATATTTGTTGAGGAGTCAACGATTGGTGAGCCGGCTTCAATTACTTTAGGACAGATAGAAGAATTTGGTTCAGATATAACATTTGTTGTCAATGGAAAGAATATCGTCTGCCCAAGATTTGCATATGTTAATGGTGAATTAAAGTCAGAATTCTATGATATCAGAAATGAAGACTCAATAAGAATAGAGAACTTCTATACAGTAGAACAGTTATTTACATTCCTTGACCTGGACTATAAAGATTATGATGTATTAGTTAATAATATGCCAGCTAATAAACATACTAAGGTTTATGAGAATTTTATGGTTTCATTCAGCAATGTGCCTAAGCAGACAAGCTATGCTGATTTAGAAGATGATACAGAAAATGAAGATGCTGACGGAGGTTATTATTCAGATAACAATACTGAGCAGAATAATGAAGCTGGAAATAGACCGGCAGTCCAGAATGATAGTGATGATAATAATTCGTCTGATATGTCTGATGCGACTAAAGGTAATAATAATGCTGGTGATACACAAGAATCAGCCGATGGAGCTTCATTTAATACAGCACCTGATATTCAAAGGCTAATCAGGGATGTGTCAATAATCGTTAATGGGACACCTGTTGTATTAAAGGGAAAGAGTGATTATGTGCTTGTTGATTTATTCCAGTTTTATGACTTTGACCTTTCCAAACCCAAAGGAAATATTGTAATATTACATAATGGTGTCAGAAGTGAATATACAGCACCGCTAAATGATGGTGATGATATAAAGATATTCTGGGAATAACAAGCTTTAAGTAATGTGAAGAATTTATAATTCATAATAATAGAAATGAGGATTGACTTATGAGAATGATGCCGATTGCAAGCGGCAGTAGTGGCAACTGTATATATATTGGTTCAGATGATACACATATATTAATAGATGCTGGAATAAGCCGTAAGAAGATAGAAGAAGGGCTTAACAGCATAGATGTATCATTAAAGGATATAGATGCAGTATTTGTTACACACGAACATATTGACCATATAAAAGGACTTGGCGTAATGTCAAGAAAAGATGGAATACCAATATATTCAACAGACGGAACAATTAGTGGAATTAAGGCAGCTACGAGCCTTGGGAATATAGACTCAGATTATTACCATATAATTGAAGCTGATACAGATATTCATCTTAAAGATATGACAATACATAGTTTCAGTGTATCGCACGATGCCAATGAACCAGTTGCCTACAGTGTATATTGCGATAATAACAAAGCTTCGGTCATAACAGATCTTGGATATTATGATGACTATATTATTGATAATCTTGAGAATTCGGATATGATGCTTGTTGAAGCCAACCACGATATTAATATGCTTCAGATAGGAAGTTATCCTTATTATCTTAAACAGCGCATACTTGGCAATAAAGGACATTTGTCGAATGATTCATCAGCAAGGCTTATCAATTCTCTTCTTAATGATAACATTAAAGGGATATACCTTGGACATTTAAGCAAAGAGAATAATTATGATAAGCTTGCATATGAAACAGTTAAGTTAGAGATAGACTTAAGTGATAATGAATACAAGTCTAAAGATTTTCATATAGAGGTAGCAAAGAGAAGTGAGCCATCAACACTTCTTGAAATATAGCACTACAGTGGTATAAATATGCGAGAGCATATTTACATAAATACATATGCACAAATGCAAAGAATGGAGGACTATTATGAAAAAATGTGTAATTACAGTTGTAGGAAAGGATACTGTTGGTATCATAGCAAAGGTGTGTACATATCTTGCTAAGACAGAAATTAATATTCTTGATATTTCCCAGACTATCGTATCAGGTTATTTTAATATGATGATGATAGTTGATTTATCAAATTCCAATACAGGCTTTGATGAAGTTGTAACAGCACTTGAGAATCTTGGCAAGGAAATTGGTGTTGTAATTAAATGTCAGAGAGAAGAAATCTTTGATATGATGCACAGAATTTAATTAACTATTATTAAGTATACGCCATTGGCGATGCGGAAATGAGGAGAAAAATGATTAACATATATGAAGTTACTGAAACCAACAAAATGGTTGAGAAGGAAAATCTTGATGTAAGAACAATTACACTTGGTATCAATCTTCTTGACTGTGCAAGCGAGAATCTTGATGAAGTAAATGAAAAAATATATAAAAAAATCACAACTCTTGCTAAAGACCTTGTAAAGACAGGAGAGGATATTTCAAGGGAAATAGGTATTCCAATAGTTAATAAAAGAATTTCTATAACACCTATTTCATTAGTTGGTGCCTCATGCTGTAAAACACCTGACGATTATGTAACTATTGCAAAGACACTTGATAAGGCTGCCCATGAAGTCGGAGTTAATTTCATAGGTGGTTATTCTGCTGTTGTATCAAAGGGTATGACAAAGAGCGACGAACTGCTTATCCGTTCAATTCCTAAAGCACTTGCATCTACAGAACTTATATGCAGCTCAGTAAATGTTGGCTCTACAAAGACGGGTATTAATATGGATGCTGTAAGACTTATGGGCGAAATAGTTAAAGAGACTGCCGCATTAACGAAAGATGCAGACTCTCTTGGTTGTGCAAAGCTTGTTGTATTATGTAATGCTCCAGATGATAATCCATTTATGGCAGGAGCTTTCCACGGAGTTACAGAAGATGATGCTATTATCAATGTAGGTGTCAGTGGTCCAGGTGTTGTTAAGTATGCTCTTGAAAGCGTAAGAGGAGAAAGTTTTGAAGTGCTTTGCGAAACTATCAAGAAGACAGCATTTAAGATAACAAGAGTAGGACAGCTTGTTGCTCAGGAAGCTTCTAGACGACTTGGTATACCATTTGGTATAATCGATCTTTCACTTGCCCCAACACCGGCAATTGGTGATTCTGTTGCAGAAATTCTTGAAGAAATCGGACTTGAAAGAGCAGGTGCTCCGGGAACAACAGCAGCACTTGCACTTCTTAACGATCAGGTTAAGAAAGGCGGCGTAATGGCTTCATCATATGTAGGAGGACTTAGTGGTGCATTTATTCCGGTAAGTGAAGATCAGGGAATGATTGATGCAGTTAATGCGGGTTCACTTACTATTGAAAAGCTTGAAGCTATGACATGTGTATGTTCTGTAGGTCTTGATATGATTGCTATACCAGGAGATACAAAGGCATCTACAATATCTGGTATCATTGCAGATGAAGCAGCTATCGGTATGGTAAACCAGAAGACAACAGCGGTAAGAGTAATACCTGTTGTTGGAAAAGGTGTTGGCGAAACTGTAGAATTCGGCGGACTTTTAGGCTATGCTCCTATTATGCCGGTTAATACATTTGACTGCTCAGCATTTGTAAACAGACCAGGAAGAATACCTGCGCCTATACATAGTTTTAAGAATTAATTACACATTTTAGAATTAATATATTGCTGTAAGTTATATGACAGATTAATTTATATGACAAAAGCCTTAGTTTTGTAAGTTGTATGATAAAACTAAGGCTTTGCTATTGCAAAATAAGGCTTTGACTGTAAAAGG
>ERZ1026884.1925-NODE-1925-length-10217-cov-9.498032_pt1 | contig 10217 bp, 19 predicted proteins | sample MGYA00380172_ERZ1026884 | MGnify/ENA primary metagenome ERZ1026884 (study PRJEB33269, sample SAMEA4719808) | human gut metagenome | biome: human-associated habitat; feature: organic feature; material: feces | place: Cameroon | collected 2013-10 ... | reverse complement strand
ATTTGATTTTACTTACTTTTTATAATTTTCAGCCAATGCAATAGTTCTATCAGCATATTTCAGATAAGCATTTATAAGTTCTTCATCTTTTTCTTTTTTCAAAATAAGCATAATACCTTTTATTATTACAGCCAGCATTTCAAAACAGATTACAAACTCAGTTATCATCTTCTCTATCCCCGCCATCGTTCCAGCTAATTTTTAGTTTTTCAATCTTATCAACAGCTTCATTTATGGATATTTCTTTATTAAAACATCTCCAAAGTATTTTTAAGCTTTTCTCTTCATCTAAAGGGGTATGAATTTTTGATAACTCAATAATGAATGCGAACTCACTAAAAGTTAAAGGCTGTTTTTTTCATCAATAATCTCCCAATCTTCGGCCATAATATCCACATCAGATAAAGCCCTGCTACAACAACCTGATTTTGTAATAAAACCACTCTCGCACCAATCTGGCTTTCTTCCCCAAGTAAAAGCATAACTATTAAGCCATTTAGCTCTTTTTATGTACTTATACCTTCTTACTCCCTCACGCAAAGCTTCTTCAAATTTCATCCTCTCTCCTCCTCTATATCGGGAAGTTCTGACATATAGCAGTTGTTCATCATATAGTTACAGTCGATTTGAGCGTAGATTCCACCTAAGTCATCATCAGTAACGCTCCCCATCTTCACCCTTTGCTTCTTAGCCCAATTTAAGAACCACTCGCAAGCTTCCGCATAGCCAACACAATAAGCTTTTACTAATCTCGGCTCGTCACCATGTCGGCAAGTGAAACATTGGCATCCCGTTTTAATCACCATCTTTCTTATCCTCATAAAAAGTTACTTCATCTCGGCGGGCAGGGCGGCAATTATCATAATAAACATCATTGTCACGCCTAAAACCATTGCTTTTTTTATCGGTTAGTAATCCCAAACATCTTATGCCGAAATTATCCCAAAAACAGCAAAGACACTTGTTCTTAATAATGTAGTCCCAGTCGATAGGTTCTTGATAAAACTCCCACTCAGCGAAAAGCTCCTCGTTGGTAAAGTCAAATGGCTTGTTTCTTTCATCATACACAATACCATTATTGTCTAAGTAAATATAATCTTCTGGCTCCCAGTTAGGTTGTCTAATCTTTGCCCCTTTTCTGAACTCGGGCAGCAGTTCTTCTAAATATGACATTACTTCAATCTCCTTGTTAAAATAAGACACCTTGCTTTTGATGTTCTTCAAGCCTTTTGCAACTTTCTTTCCAATAGTCAAAATCTTTTTCTATACAAATAAATCTTCTTTTCAAATTGTGGCAGGCGATTGCAGTTGTGCCTGAACCTGAAAAACAATCCAGAATAAGGTCATTTTCATTAGAATAGATTTTTAATGCTCTTTCCATGAGTTTTACAGGTTTTTGGGTGGGGTGGCTTGTTTTTTCGTGACTATTACTAACAACCGCAGGTATTTTCCATATATTTCCGACAAGTTTTTTATTAGGGTCGTATTTTTTCCAATCAGAACAACCGTAATCAGTAGCAAATGAAACTTCTTGTGTATCTTTTCTATTAGTTCTCCATTGCTTGCTTTTACCTTTTTGAACTTCTGCAATTCTGCTACTTTCCCTTTTTTCGTATTCTTTATTGAAAACACCGTTACCAAAAACAACGATATCTTCGGTATATTTTAAAAGTCTAGTATTTACATTCCCAAAATTTGCAGCTTTATGTTTTTCCCAAGTTATTTTTTCGCAAAAATTCTTTTTATTTGCCATAATTAATTCAGAAGTAAATGGCTCAATTCCGAATAAGATTTGTCTTTTGCTAATCCTGTTGAGATTTTTGAACAATAAATCTAAATCAAGTTTTATATCCCAACTACAAGCTGTCGTATTATAAGGTGGGTCAGTCAATACAAGGTCAATGCACTTGTCGGGCAACTGCGTCAATATGTCGAAGCAATCTGCATTGATGATTTTATTTTCAAAACATTCCATCATCCCTCAATCTCCTTTAATGCTTCTTTGATAGGTCTTCTAAATTGCCACAAGCGAGAATTAGAAAAATCATGTCTCGCATTTGGTTCGTCAAGATAGACGTCAAGCTGAATCACCAAGAGCGGCGTTGATACGGGTTAAAAAGTTCATCACTTCTAGTGTTGTAAATGGAACATCTGCCTCATCACCAAGCCAAGCGTTGAGAAATGGCTTGCACTCTTTCAGCAACTCGCGGAGCTTGTCGTTTTCTAGCTCATTACCAGTTACAAGAGCTGATAAAGTATTGTTTTCCTCTTTCAGCCTTTGCAGTTCGTCATAATCACATGGGGCGAGGACTTCAATTACTTTCCCATTTTCAAGACAGTACCCAATTTTAAGTAGATATACAGGAATAACTGTTTCTTCATCCCCTGATAATATTTCACAAAAATACCAACCACTTTTAAGCCTTCCTCTCTTAAAATCTTCCGTTAAATTATTTTTACGTTTTTCATAAAGTTTACCCTTTGGCGGGAAAACGAGGTCATTTTCATAATCTGGCTGTGGCATTTCTTTTTCCTCAAAATAGTTAAATTGATAAAAGCCGAGAACGACTACTCGCAACTGATGTAGGCGTAGTTGGTGAAGAAGGCGCTGGCGTAGCAATCCTGGAAGACCGGGGCGATATATAAATATCTGTGGTACTTATCCCCGTCTTCATCAATCTCTGTGCTGCTAATCCAATAGCGACAATCATCTTTAAGGTTTATTTTATGCTGGAGAAAATCTCTATTGACAAAAATTGCTAACATAGCATCTTTATCCAGCATTTTACGGCCGTTTTCTTTGCACCATTTTTCGGCTTCTGAATAAGTCATTTTCTCATCCGGCGCATCTGGCCACAGCGTAATCATTCGGCGGTCAGTGACCCACAGAGCAACGCCTTTAAGCTCTTTGCTTAAATCCCTTTCTTCGCTGAAAGTGCCGTCTGTGTATACATAATCTCCGGTTTTAGGGTTAATTGTGGCAGTTCCGCCATAATTAGATTGTTCGCAAGGTTCGCTATCCTCAACAACCATTTTTAAACTGACGTCTTGGCCTTTGAACATGGCATTTTCACTTTCTTCGTATGTTTCTAAAATTTTTGCATTCTTCATTTTTACCTCCATTTGACATTTTATAGATATATAATATCATGATAAACTAAGGTGTCAATAAAAAAGAGAAAGAATTTACTCTTTCTCTTTATAACTTAACACAAGACCATATCACAAATAAGGGGTAAGAGCTTTCATCATTAAATCATAAGGATTTAGTTTCTCCATTTTTAATATTGATTTCAAAATATTAACAGAGAAACCTGATATTAATGCAACACCTTCTTCATTAAATCTTACAGGTACATTGTGTGTTTTAGCATCTACATTCCAAAAAACAATTTGAGGAAGCACATATCCAGCTTCAGCAAATTTCTGTTTTGCTGCTTCAAAATTTGTTTTGTCATTTTTAGAAGTAGCATCATCAAATTCCATATCAGAAATGATATACAATTTTTCTGGCATTTCATCTTGCGAAAGATTATTTTTAACCGCCACATCTAAAATAGCTGAAAATGCCGCCATTAAATCTGTATTACTAACATTTATTGTGCGAAAACTTCTTAACTTGTCATAAATTGTATTTCCTACAATTTTTTGCAATATAGGATGGTTAGAAAATGTCATAAAATAGTTATGGAATGCACCTTTATTCCTTTCAGCCATATACATTGCAAGAGAAATTGATATAGCTAAGGCCATTGGTGTACCAGAACACATTGAACCGCTTGTGTCAGCAATTACTAAAGAATTTTCTGTTTTATCCCCATAAACATCTTTCAGATTGTTCCAAAGTGTATCTAATACTTCTTCATTTTCAGGCCTTTTATGATTTAAAGAACCATAGCTCGTAATATACTTTGAAACAATATCAACAGGCGTTAAGGTAGACGTGTTTATCTTATCTGTCCCTTTCTTTACATTTTCCAAATATTCTGAAAAGCGTTCCCCATCATTCCGATTAAAAGCCTTAGAATAAACATACATTGCTCTTGAAGGAACTTCATTATAATTAATATCTTTGTAGTTTTTTTCAGAAATATTATGTTCAACAATTTTTAGCTTTGTCCTTAACGCTTTCAAGGTTTTTCGATAGTGCTTTGAGCATTTGAACAAACGAGCAATAAGAATCAAAGACTGATTATGTCGACTTTCATTATGACACCGATAAGAAGGAAGCCACTTAGCCATCAGGGATGGATGTTCTGCTTTCATATCCTCATCAAACTGCTTTTTTATAAAATCAATAACTTTTGGCTGCATTGTTGTTTCCAGAAGAAACATAATATCTTTCCAACGACCATATTCAACCATTTTAGATAAATCAAGTTCTTCTGGATGATTTTCTGCTAGATACCGATAAATTATTTCAGAGCATCTTTTTACTCCTGCACCATTACGAATATCTCGCAGATACCACAAATTTGCCATTGCTATTTTAGGGTCTTCTGTATATGCAGCAATAAAAGAAGAGACAATAGAATGATATGAAGCATTCTTCATTGCGGCCATAGAAAAGAAGAAATCAACATTTCGGTTAAGAGAAGTTGAATAAGTCAATGCGCCATTTTGAGTATATGCTTTAGTAGTTTCTTTTTCTAATTCTTCAATAAATTTATTCATGTTTTCCTCCTAAATACAGGTCTCGTTTAACGCTGCTCTACCAGCTGAGCTATCTTCCAGCGAATGTCTGGAAGAAGAGGACTCGAACCTCTGACACGCGGGTTACCAACCAAAAATAAATTGCTGTTAGAGACCTAAAATTTGTTAAATACTATACGCTAAGTGTTCTCACCATATCTGTTCTCGTCAGCCAAAGCTACAAAGAGTGTAGCCCTCCCACTTTTACATGTAAGTGGACAGCCGTACAACGAAGATAGTCTAAGGTACGGATTCATCTACGCTTTTTTATTTTTTGCTGTATGCGTATAAAAAAACAGGTCATCTTTTTTCCCATAATTAGTGGTATTTCTTTGCTGAGATGACCTCATTGCCGTGACAGGCATTGGTAGAAGTAGGAAGACTCGAACTTCCGACACTTGGTGTATCAGACCAATGCTCTAACCATCTGAGCTATACTTCTATAAGTGAGATTCGGGAGCAACAGGAAACCCCGAACCTCAGAAAAGCGCCTACGCATGGCAGGGCTTCAATAATTTTAAGGAGAAGATAGGGACTTTCAAAACACCTTTAGCAATTATCAAGTAATATCTTCATGGCTGCCCTTGAGGATTTCGAAACCCCGACATCGGAGTTAACAGCTCCGCGCTCTGCCTCTGAGCTAAAGGGCATTATTTATATTTCCATTGATGTTTTCTCTTAGAATTTCTTTTCCACGACTTTCTTTCGCGATAAGCCATTGCACATTCTTCGCAGACCCAAGAATTGGTTTCAATGAATTTCTGGTATCTTAATTTGAGGTCAATACCATATTCTCTCTCTGCGTCTTTAGATTTGCTATAATTGGTTAAATAGCTCTTCCAATTACGTTTTCTTCTAAAGCAAGCGTGAAAGTTAAAGTAATCTTCCTCATCTAAGTCGATACTTTCATAAGCCATTCTCATTATGTAGCTGTAAATACCCCAACTACTGTAACGGCGAGAAACTTTTTTCCAAATATATTTATCTTTGCCAAACATAATTCGAACTCCAAGTAAGTTAATTAAACCTACTTGATGTCGTTTTTCTCTTTCAACATTTTCATCTCCTACAATCAATAATGCGGGGAGACTTCCGGAAATCCCCCCTACCAATCTTTCCTAAGCGTAACCGGGTTTGGGCAATTGTGCAAAGATTACCAACGCTTTACTACCATCGGGGGTAGCCAACCTCTTTTCCTTTGAAAATGATAAAGTCAACACAAACGTTGTATAAACGCTTACTTTTCTTCTTAGCACAAGAAAAAAGTAAGAAAAAACTCTCTACTGGTATTCTGGGTTGGACTTGAACCAACGACCAGACCGTTATGAGCGGCCTGCTCTTACCATCTGAGCTACCAGAATATAAAAGAAAGGCTCAAAGGTAGCTATCTCCAATCAACCTTTCTCTACTCTTTCAGCTTCAACATACGCCCATATCGCTAGTGCTATTCGCACTATGGGGAATTAAACCCCTATGCCTCCACCTTTTCACCTTTTCCCTCAGACAGCACCTTAAATGATTCATGACATCACTATTATTACTGCTCCTTAAAAAAGGAGGGACAAGAGAATCCCTTTTCAGCCTCAACTTTGATGTTTAGTGCACCCTCACAAAGTCTCTCGGCTAAAACTTGAGGTGTTCAAGAAAGCGTTAGATTATTCAGAGATAATCGGACAGAAAACACAAGTGACTAGAATCGAACGTTTCACACTCTCTTGAACAAAAAATGGTTGCGGGGACAGGAGTCGAACCTGATATTTTGAGGTTATGAACCTCATGTGATATTCCGTTTCACTCCCCCGCCATAAACTACTAAAACATATTCACAATGTACTATAACTGGTCTGAGTAGCAGGATTCGAACCTACGACCTCGTGAACCCAAATCACGCGTCCTACCAGACTGGACAATACTCAGTTACAAAAGCTTCTTCAATGCTTTCAGAGCTTCCACTCTGTTTTCTGAACTCATATTAGCAAATTCAGAAGATAAGTCAAGACCATTTTCTGCTTTTTTTACATTTTTAGGAATTTTCCTTAATCCTTCTCCATCTGTTTCATCAGGAAAATAAGTCTTTCCAATCAAAAGGCTATAATAATTATTTTTATCATTTACAATCAAATCAGAGCATTGCGTTCTAATATGGGTTATGAGCCTTTTACCTAATGTTGCATACTCTCTGTTATGATGCTGCATTATTGTCCAAAAATCATCTTCACTGTCGATTCCTGCATAACAACAAAAGCCGGGAATACTTAATACACAGCGTTCAAAAAGTGGAGTCCCTTTCGAGTCCTTAACTGGATTTCCGTCTGGGTCTAAAACCCATTTCTTTTTATTAAAGTTGTTATTTATGTAGGTATTGATAAGAGTTCTAAACTTTCTTATGCAAAACTTTGCATCACCTTCTGTAGAACTTAGTATATCCGTGATTATCATGTCTTTTCCTAAACTCTGGAGCCACCGTGATAAAAAATGTTAATTTCTTGTCGCTTTTATTAAGGCGCATTACTTGTTGTGAAGCCGAATAAGCGTCATAACGTCTGGCCTTCGTAATGTCATTCGTCAGACGATTCTTCGACCAGTCACGCCATAAATCCATTCTCTTAACTTTAACTAAGAATTTTTTTTCAAGTTTACCTGTTGTCTCCGTCACCTTTTATTACTCCTCTATTTTTTCTGTCTTGAAGCTTTTGAATGTTGTAATTAATAACCTCATCAATAGAAAAACCACACTGATTCGCAAAAGCGATAATGCAGCGAATTAAAGAGATGTAGTGTTTCTGACCTAAATAATACCGTTTGTTATTCATCAATGTTTCCCAAATTTCATAAAGGAATCCTTGTGAAACTTCTGGAATACCACTATCCAAAAGTTCAATATCTTGGGGCTTACAGAAATAGTGATAACCCATTGTTACATAATAAAGGCAATCCCCGATTTCACCAATCAGGTCTTCCTTAAACTTATTATAATCAGTGTTGTAATCACCGCGAAACCAGCGCTTTACCTTTCCAGATAACTCACCGAACTCCTCCTCGATTCCAATTTTCGTGCGAATCGTTTCATTCCCGCATCCCCACGTTTCAAGACATTTATTTTTATATTCTTCTAGCTTCATTAAGCTTTCCTCTGATTAAAAAGTAATTATATATTTCATTTGCTAAATTGCGGTCCAGCGCAACCATCGGCAACTCTGGCAGCACTATCTCTTTCTTAAATCCATACGGTTCTTTTTCTGTTGATTTTAACTGAGGTGCAAACCAGAATTTATTCAGATAGTGATGGAGCGAATCGCTTATGATGCAAAGATTATTGAAGTCACTGCTTCCTCCTCCGCTTAATGGTTGAATATGATGGATTGATAGTTTGTTTGGCAAACTTCCTTTTTTTGCTTGCGTAATCTGTCCAGCTGAGAAAAAGTCATTCAATAATCCTTTATAAGCACAAAACTGCACAAAATTTCTTTTCACTCGATTCTTAAAAAATAATCTGTTTTCATGAACGATTGAAGGGTCTGTCTTTATGTATTCAATCGTTATTAATTTCATCCCCACAACACCATTTGCTGAATTAAGCCTACTACAAATCCATGTACTATTTCACTTGGATTCTTTGGCGCATCCAACCAAACACCGAATCGCTTTCCGATATTTGGATATTTATTATAGAGCCAGCGGAAGAACCAGTAAATGTATGGTGCCGAAATACCAGCCATGAGATACCAACAACTGAAAATGCACATAGGAATCATACAACAAGTATATCTCATTAGGCTATAATAGAAATCATATCTTCCATAATATCTATCTTCTTCTTTAAAAAAGATATTCAAGACATACTTGAACCATCTGTTATAGCTGCTTCCATCTTGCTTTATCTCGCCACAATCAAGAAAACATGAAACACTGCGACTCCAAAATTGTGCATAAAACCAAACTGATACAGCTAAAGAAACAAAAAAACACTCCCAAGACCGATTCGTAAAATATAACATGGTTGTCAGAATGATATATATTGCGGCTTGAAAAGCGCGATTCCCTAAAATCCCAGTAACAGTTCCTTCGCCATAAACTCTTCGCCAGATAGCGCTAAAAATACAGTAAAGATTAGTCATTTATGTAACACTCCAACCAGTAAATCATATTATCGATTCTCTCTTTATCCCAAGTATTCTTTCTCAGCTCTTTTAATGACGAAATACATGGGCCTAAAGTTCTTTGCTTGTCTTTCATATTAAGTTTGTCAGCCTTATCCATTCCATTCTTGAAAGCAATTCTCATAAAAGAATCGAATGTCTTATTTCTCATTATCTTCATTTACCACCTCAAAAAATAATCTGTTTTGATAAAAAGGATGCCACAGGAAATAACTTGTATTAAACCAGCAAGACTTTTTACCATTAAAATCGATTCGTTTATCAAGAACAATAACAGAAATTCCATGCTGAGAAAAGAGTTTTGAACGCTTTTTCCCCTCCAGCGCTGTTATAGGCAGAAGAAGAGCAAAAGGCTTACCAAGAACAAAACATCTTGACAGAATATCATCTTTTAAACTGAAAGGCGGATTCGATATTATCATGTCATAATCATCAAAATCACTTTCAAAAAAATTATCTCCAGTATCTTTATGAGAAGCATGGACTTCATAACCTGCTTCTTTTAATATCTTAACATAGTTGCTATCTTCTGTATCAAAAGGACACCATATTTTTTTAATATCACGAGGAATATAATTTAGAATCGGCTTAACCGCATAAGAAGGTGTGTACAATTCATCAAAACAACCGCGCTGGGAATATTCAATCATTGCTTTTTTCATAAGCAGCCCTTATTAATTTTAAAAAACTGTGAAAGTTCAAGCATTTAACTATTCTTTTTGCTATAGTAAATATAATCTCATCCACAATAATATCTTTATCACACTTTGTTTGATAACCATTAGCAAGAGAAAAAATCCGATGCGAATCGTTATTCATCTTAGCAAAGACGAGATAATAATCTTTTGTCTCTGTTCTTCTTACACTTCCTATCATTTCGTCTCTAAAATAGCAGATATTGCAGCTTCGATTCGGGGAGCTAAAGCTTTAGGAACTTTCCTAAAGATTACTGTCTCCTCATCAGTAGCATGCCTCAAAGCGTCTGCGAACCCTCGGTAAAATCCTTCAAATTCGTTTTTAATAACATAAGTTACAGCTACCTTAGTATCTTTCCGGTGTTTAGTACTATTAATAGCAGCTTTTATCATGCGACTTTCTAAAGCAGTCATATTAGGCATTTTTCTTTATTTCCTCTATCATTTTATTAAAAAGTGTTTTTTGAAAAGATTCTGTAAAGGTCATTTTTTCTGGAACATAAACAATTTTATACCACCGAATATTCTCTAAAATTTTCTTGACATTATCCAAAGTTTCATAAAAGCTTCCACAAAAAGGAAAGACATTAGGGAATACTCTGTCAAATTCGGTGATGACAAGAGAATCATTATCAGCTTCTATATATTTTTTATATTTTTTTATAAGCAC
>ERZ1026884.1920-NODE-1920-length-10237-cov-5.473483_pt1 | contig 10237 bp, 8 predicted proteins | sample MGYA00380172_ERZ1026884 | MGnify/ENA primary metagenome ERZ1026884 (study PRJEB33269, sample SAMEA4719808) | human gut metagenome | biome: human-associated habitat; feature: organic feature; material: feces | place: Cameroon | collected 2013-10 ... | reverse complement strand
GGGTGGGGAGGGGCTTAGTACGTGAACGAGCTGCCTCCGAGGAACTCTCTCAGGAGCGAGGTTGGTGGGAGCACGGAGTGGTCGATGGCGTTGAAGTAGCTGAGGAACTTGCGCAAGCGATAAGCTTCGGCATACTCCTCGCAGTTCTCCGGCACTTGTTCGAGCAGTGGCTCTGCCTGTGTCTTGATGGCAGCTAATTCGTATATCATCGCCGTGTTGAACATGGTGTCGGCGTTCTCCTGATAAGGGAATATCCACTTGTTTTCGCCGGCACGTACACTGGGCCAGCGGCGTATGGTGTCGCGAGCCGAACAACCACGATACTTATAGTCGCGCACGATGCGGCGGAGCAGTCGGTTGTCGGTGGTAGGGATGTAGTTGTGCTCGTCGAGCAGTATGGTGGTGAGTGCCGAGGCGTACACACGATACTTCAGTTTCTCGTCGATCTGCGCCGTCAGTTCGGGGTTGAGCGCGTGGATGCCCTCCACCACGAGCACGTCGTTCGGCTCCATGCGCATCAGCTTGCCACTCATCTCGCTTCGACCGGTCTGAAAGTTGTAGCGCGGCAGCTCCACCTCCTCACCGGCGAAGAGCTGCAGCAGCTGTCTGTTGAACAGTTCGAGGTTGAGCGCGTAGAGCGACTCGTAGTCGTAGTCGCCATGAGCGTCGAGCGGAGTCTTGTCGCGGTCGACGAAGTAGTCGTCGAGCGAGATAGGCACGGGGCGGACACCGTTGCAGAGCAGCTGTATGGAGAGACGCTTGCACGTCGTGGTCTTGCCCGACGACGACGGACCGGCGATGAGCACCATCTTCACACGCGACTCGTGTGCGATGTTCTCCGCAATCTTCGCGATCTTCTTCTCCTGCAATGCCTCCGACAGATTGATGATATCGATGGCGTGCCCCTGGTTCACAGCCTCGTTGAACGTGCCTACGGTAGACATGCCAAGCAGGTTCTGCCAGCGGTGATGCTCCTGGAAGATGTCGAACATCTTGTCCTGACGCACCAGTGCTCCGAGCTGCGTCGGGTCCTCGCGCGAGGGTATGCGCAGCAGCAGACCGTCGTAGTACTTCTCTACACCGAAGAGTGTGAGCTGCGCCGTGTTGATGAGCATCGTGCCGTAGAAGTAGTCGACGAAGCCCTCTATATCATAATATGTAGTGTAGAGCTTACCCGTAGTGCGCAGCAGCATCGCCTTCGACTTATAGCCGAGCCCCTCGAAGAGGCGTATCGCCTCGTCGGTAGGTACCTGGTGGCGACGTATCTTCAGACGGCGGTCGACGAGGCTCTGCATCTCGCAGCGTATCTTGTCTACGTCAGCCGTGGTAACGGGGCGACCCAAGCGCAGGTCGCAGTAGTAGCCGTTGCTCACCGGTATGTCGATGACGACGTTGCTCTCCGGAAACAGCTTGTGCACCGCCTTGCAGAGTACGAAGAAGAGCGTGCGTGTATAGGCTCGAATGCCCGATGACGACGTTACGTCCAAATACTCAATGTCCTTCGGGTTGTACACACGATAATGCAGTCCTTCGACCTTGTTGTTCACCTTTGCGCTCACCGGAGGGTAAGGCATCTGCACATCAAGCTGAGAAAAAATGTCAGAAAGTGTACTTCCTGTTGCTACTTTCAAAGTTTTTTTATTATTTTTGCAACGGATTTGTATCATCTGTTTCATTTGGCTAAAGCTTTTAAGGGTTTTACATAGAAATCTATCAAAAGAGGCTTTGAACTACCTATTAAGTACTTGCCAATAACAAAGGTACTCTGTTTTTTCGACACAACGCGCATAAATGCCACATAAATTATATTAAAATAATATGTCGATTTGGATTATTTTTAAGATCATCGGTTCATTGGCGCTCCTCATCTACGGTATGAAGGTGATGAGCGAGGCTCTGCAGAAGATGGCAGGCTCACAGCTCCGCCATATTCTTGGCGCAATGACCACCAACCGTTTCACCGGACTGCTGACCGGTATGTTTGTAACAGCCTCGGTACAGTCGTCTACGGCTACCACGGTGATGACCGTTTCGTTTGTCAACGCCGGACTGCTAACCCTTGCTCAAGCCATCTCTGTTATTATGGGTGCCAATATCGGCACTACGTTCACGGCGTGGATTATGACGCTTGGCTTCTCTTTCAACATGGCGAACCTCGTGTTCCCAGCGTTCTTTATCGCCCTGTTGCTCATCTACAGCAAGCGCCACCGTTATATCGGCGACTTCCTCTTCGGTGTGGCATTCATGTTCTTCGCTATCTCTACGCTCGGCGCAACGGGTAAGGAGATGGACCTCAGCCATAACCAAACAGTGATTGACTTCTTCGCTTCCTTCGACAAGGAGAGCTATCTCACCATATTCTCGTTCCTCGGTCTTGGCACCATACTGACGTTCTGTATGCAGTCGTCGGCAGCCCTCATGGCTATCACCATGGTGCTCTGTTCGTCGGGCGTGCTACCCATCTACATGGGCATTGCGCTTGTGCTTGGTGAGAACATCGGCACCACCATCACCTCCAACATCGCAGCCATGGGCGCCAACACACAGGCACGCCGCGCTGCCTTCGCCCACCTCACGTTCAACGTGTTCGGTGTGATATGGGTGCTCTGCGGTTTCTATCCGTTCATCGACATGGTGTGCAGCTTCGTAGGTGTCAACCCACATGCCGACCATATCGACGCAGCACGCCTCTCGGTAGTGCTCGCTGCCTTCCACACTACGTTCAATGTATGCAACACAGCCGTGCTTATCTGGTTCATCCCGCAGATGGAACGCTTCGTGTGCTACGTCATCAAACCTTCTAACCGCAAGGACGAGGACGACTTCCGTCTGCGCTATATCGGTGGCACTTCAATCATGAAGACACCGGAGCTCTCGGTGCTTGAGGCACAGAAGGAGATACAGTCGTTCGCTGAGCGCATACAGCGCATGTTCGGTATGGTACGCGAGCTGCTCGGCGTGAAGGACGAGGCAAAGTTCAATAAACTCTATACACGCATTGAGAAGTACGAGAGTATCTCGGACAATATGGAGATAGAGATTGCCAACTACCTCAACAACGTCAGCGATGCACACCTCTCTGACGACACCAAGGCGAAGATACGCGCCATGCTCCGCGAGATTTCGGAGATAGAGTCAATCGGCGACTCATGCTACAACGTGGCACGCACACTCAGCCGCAAGTTGAAGGGTAAGGAAGACTTCACCGAGAAGCAGTACGAGCATCTGCACCAGATGTTGGAGCTCACCGACGATGCGCTCACACAGATGAATGTGATGCTCACCGGCCGTCGCGACTCGCTCGACGTCAACCGCTCTTTCAACGTGGAGAACGAGATAAACAACTACCGCAACCAGCTCCGCTCGCAGAACATCAACGACATCAACGACCACAAGTACACTTACGCCATCGGCACAATGTATATGGATATCGTGTCGGAGTGCGAGAAACTTGGCGACTATGTGGTGAATGTGGTTGAGGCTCGTATGGGCACACGCCAGCACACGGCGTAGAAAAGTAAAAAGGTAAAAAATAGGGGGTGCACTTGTCTCAAGTGCACCAACATAGCAAAGGTGCATTTATTTTTATGTTGGTGCAGTTTTTTGCTTTGTTGGTGCAGTTAGGACAGGTGCACTTTTTGTTTTGTTGGTGCACTTGAGACAAGTGCACCCCCTGGATATGCACCCCCTATAGAATTTGTATGCTGAGCGTTTGCTTGTCGAACTTAACGCTCTTCCGACCAATATAATCGTCAATGAAGCCCCGGTCTGCCAGTTCGTGCGGCGTGCCGTCGTGCAATGCACCGTCGGCGAGTAGCCACAGACGGTCGGCAGTCTGCAGGGCAGTCTCAAGGTCGTGTGTAGAAAGAAGAATTGTTTTGCGCTCCTCGTGGGCAAGACGTTGCAATAGCAACATCAAGTCAATCTTGCCCGGGAAGTCGAGAAAGGCTGTAGGCTCGTCGAGCAGTATTACTGGTGTCTGTTGCGCGAGCGACTTCGCTATCATCACCTTCTGCATCTCGCCGTCGCTGAGGGTGCACACGCGGCGTTCAGCCATCGCTGTTATACCCACACTCTCGATAGAGTGGCGCACGATGCGGCGGTCGTCAGCGGAGAGACGTCCCCAGAAGCCAGTGTAGGGTGCGCGACCGAGTGCCACGAGTTCCTCTACGGTCATGTTGCGCACGTCGGGGCGCGAGGTGAGCACGATGGAGAGCATACGCGAGAGGTGGGTAGGCTTCAGTGCGCTGATGTCGTTGCCGCCTATCAGTACCCTGCCGTCAATCGACGGTTGCAGGCGTGCTATGGTGCGCAGCAGCGTCGACTTGCCCGTGCCGTTATGGCCGATGAGACAGGTGAGTGTGCCGGGCAGAGCCGTAGCGTTGAGGTCGGAGGCTACGCAGTGCGCTTCAAGGGGGTGCAGTTGTCTCAACTGCACCAACCGCTTGGTGTTATTGTTTTGCTGGTGCACTTGAGACAAGTGCACCCCCTGTTGGGTGTTGTTGCTCTGCTGGGGCAGTTGAGACAACTGCACCCCCTTTTTTGAGTAGCCAACGGTGAGGTGGCAGAGTTCTATGGAGAGTTCTTCGTTCATTGGCGGTGGAATGTGGCGATAGTGTTATGGTCGTACACCTTGTGGCTCACAAGGTGCACGTTGGTGGGCAGTTTAGGAGCCGCGGTGCCACCACTAACGCAGAACGGAGCCGTCTCCACGCGTATTTCGTCCCACGCATCAGCGTCGATGAACGACTGCAGCGTGCGTGCTCCGCCCTCCACGATGAGCGACTGGCACTTCTCCTTGTGCAGCCATTCGAGCAATTGTGGAATGACTGGCTTCGAGAAGTCCAAGCCCTCGAAGGCAGGCTGACGGCGGTCGATGACGATGCGGCGCGGTGCCTTGCCAGCCCAGTGGCGCACGTCGAGACGCGGCTGTTCACGTTCGTTGGTGATACGTCCCACGAGAATGGCATCGTTCTCGGCGCGCAGCTTGTGAACAAGCGTCTTTGTGAACGGTGTGGATATGGCACATGCCTTGCCGTTGTCGTCGAGGAACGCGTTGGCGGTCTGCGCCCACTTCAGTATGATGTACGGTCTGCGTTTTTCGTTGAACGTGATGAAGCGGCGGTTCAGTTCGCGACACTCCTCTTCGAGCACACCCACCGTCACCTCGATGCCGGCGTCGCGCAGCTTCTGTATGCCACGACCCTGCACGGCTGCGAACGGGTCGACGCAGCCCACGACGCAGCGGTGTACACCTTTCCTTATAATAAGGTCAGCGCATGGCGGTGTCTTGCCGTAGTGGGAGCACGGCTCCAGACTGACGTATATCGTGGCTTCGCTGAGCAGCACCTCGTCCTCGGGGCGCACCGATGCGAACGCGTTCACCTCGGCATGTCCTTCGCCGCAGCGCACGTGGTAGCCTTCGCCGATGATGCGTCCGTCCGCAGCCACTATAACAGCACCCACCATGGGGTTGGGCTTAGCATTCTGTCGTCCGTTGGCTGCAAGCTGGAGGCAGCGGCGCATGTAGAGTTGGTCCATAACTAATTAAAGGTCAAACAATGTTTTTTCCTCTCCTGCGTACGCTTCGAAATAGGGCGGTTCGTCGCGCAGCTCGATGTCGTCGTATATGAAGTCGAGCACCACGGTCTCCTTGCCGTCGGGCATCACCAAGCCCATCTTGCCGTCGCGCTGTGCAATGACCGGCAACGAGCGGAGGTCGTCGACGTAGACATACGGTGTGCGGAGGAAGTCGTAGTGAGCAGGCACGAGCACGTTGCCCTGATGGTCCTTGATGCCGAACTTGCCGTTTTCCTCGTACACCTCGTGATACTGCTCGTACTTCTCGCGTATGCGGTTGAGGTAGAACACCATCTTGCGCTTGTTATTCACCAGCTCCACGAGGTAGGCGAACGTGTCGGAGTAGTTAGCCATGGCACGTGCGAGCACCACCTTGAAATCGAGACCCGATATCACCTTGCGGTTCAGATCGATGTAGCGGGCGATAGCCTTCTCCTTCTCGGGCACGGTGAGTGTAGCCAACTGCTCCTCAAACTTCAGCATGATAGCCTTCGAGCCCTTCATCGCCTTGATGTAGCGGTGAATTTGTCGCGCCATCTCGTTGCACACGAACTTGTCTATGCGCTCCAATTCGATACTGTCGACATAAGTATCTTCAAAGTTTTCTTGCGTTATCTTCTTTTCCATAGTAACTGTTATCTTAGTATATATTTAGGTTATACAAATCAGCATTAATTGCATCTGTACTGCCAAAAGTACTATAAATTTGCGAAATGTCAAAAGAATACATATAAAAAACATCGTTTTTTCTAAAATTAGTAGTAATTTTGTTGCGCATCGAGAGAGCTATAAACATCCGTAAAGAATAGCAATACACATCCTGAAGAAATAACTATAAACATCCGTAATATGAAGAAAATCACTACACTACTGCTCATGCTGTTGCTCGTTGCGACAGCAGCAAACGCAAAGTTCGCCTATTGGGGCTATTGCGACAAAGACATCGTAGGTGCTTATGGCTCCTCAGCCTATGGCAAGGCAGCCATCTACATCCCTGCTGAGGTGGCGCAGCTGTACAAGGGCTGTCAGCTCACAGGCGTGCGTGTCGGCTTAGCTGCCCAGGCAAGCAAGCTGAGCGTGTTCGCTACTACCGACCTTAACGCTACACCATTCGCACAGAAAGAGAGCGATAAGGCTAACAAGGGCAACAACATCGTGAAGTTCGACGCACCATATACCATCACCGGCGAAGGCTTCTACATCGGCTACGAAGTGAGCGGATTGGACGCATGCATAGGCTATGTAGCCAACAAGACAGCCTACTCTAACTATACCGACTTCGGCAACGGATGGGTTGACAACGCCGCTAACGGAGCCAACGCTCTCTCGCTCACTGCACGCATCGAGGCAGACAACCTGCCAGTTGACCTCAGCGTGATGGGCTTGCGCGACATCGCTACAAAGGAGAACGAGCCGTTCAACGTTTCGGCTAAGGTGGTGAATCTCTCGGCTACTAAGCTCTACAACTACCGCATCGGCTACAGCGTGGACGGCGGCGAGGAGCAGTTCGTAGACTTCGAGGAGACACTCGGCGACCGCAGCGAGAACGTGTTCAGCTTCACTCACCCCGGCATCAAGACCAAGGGTACACACAAGCTGAAGGTGCGCGTTGTGGTTGATGAGGATGTGAACCCAGCCAACGACGCTACAGAGTGCAACGTGCTGATGACATCTATCGCCACCACAAAGCGCGTGCTCATGGAGGAGGCTACCGGTATCTATTGCGGCAACTGTCCGCGCGGCATCGTCTCTATCGAGAAGTGCAAGGAGAAGTACCCCGACAACTTTATCGCTATCGCCAAGCACGCCTATGACGGCACACCGTCGGAACTGCGCTGTCCGTCGTACGAATATGCCGACTGGGGCGTATATCCGCAGGCAGCACTCGACCGCCGCGCTAAGTTCGACCCAGTTCCCTCTACAACATACCAGTACATGGATGCCATCCTTGAGAAGTGTCCAGCCATTGCCGGCATCGAGACCCAGGCTAACTACGTGGCAGGCGACTATACACACATCAATGTGAACACCAATGTGCAGTTCGTGAAGGATATGACCAACTGCAGCTTCGGCATAGCATACGCCATCATCGAGGACGGCGTGACAGGCTATCAGCAGAATAACGGCTACGCAAATGGCAAATACGGCGAGCTTGACGGATGGGAGAACAAGCCGTCGATGGCCACCGTAACGCTCAACCACGTGGCTCGTGCTGGCTTCGGCATCGTAGGCGGCATCGAGAACAGCATCCCCGTGAACGATGTGTACAGCACTACTATCTACAACCACAACACCGTGCTCAACGTTCCGTCGAACGTGCAGAACCGCAAAAATATTAAGGTAGTGGCATTCCTCATCAACCGTGGCGACCACGGCTACGTGGAGAATGCCGTAGAGGTGCCCGTGCTTGAGGCTGGCGAGACCTCTATCGCCGACATCACCTCTACACCGGCACCCGACCTCAGTCTGCGCAACGGCAGCATCGTTGCCGACGGCTTCGACGGTACACTGCAGGTGTACACTGTAGGCGGACAGCTCGTGAAGAACGCTTCGCTCGCTCGTGGTATGTACATCGTGCGTGGCACCGACGGCAAGCAGAGCTTCGTGAAGAAGATAATGTTCTAATCAATCAAGACAAAACCAGTACTAATTAAAAACCGAAAAAGTTATGAAGAAGATAACCTCACTATTGCTTATGCTGCTGTTCGCTGTGACAGCGGCTAACGCAAAATATACCTACTGGGGATACGCCGGAAAGACGGCAGCCGACCTTCCGTATGGTAGCATCGGCACACGTCAGGGCAAGGCTGCCATATACATTCCTGCAGAAGTGGCACAGATGTACAAGGGTCTGAAGGTGACCGGTATGCGCTTCTCGCTCACCGACAAGGCTGAGACCGTGAAGGCGTTCGTGGCAGAAGACCTCAACGGTGCGTATGCTACGGAGAAGATGGCGGACATGGGCAACAAGGGTCTCAACTCAGTGCTCTTCGACGAGGCATACACCATCACTGGCGAACCGTTCTACTTGGGCTATGAGTTCACAAGCGACATCAACGTCGTAGGCGTTACTGACGAATACTGCGAAGGTGCCAACTTTACCGACTTCGGCAAAGGATGGACAGACAACACCAAACAGACTCCCGACAATGCACCGGCACTTGCTCTGCAAATGCGCGTAGAAGGCACAGAGCTACCAGTTGACGTGGCTATCTGTGGCGTGAAAAAGGTGGTGACAAACGTGGGTAGCACCTACGAGATAAAGGGCAAGCTGCTCAACTTCGCAGCTGCAAAGATAACATCGTTACGCATTGGCCGATACCATCGGCAACGCAGAAGAGCAGTTCGCAGACATCGAGCAGACCGTCGCTGCGCGTGCCGAGGACGAGTTCGCCATCACCTGCAACGCTCCCGACTTCAAGGGTAGCGAGAACTTGAAGGTGCGCCTCGTAGAGGTGAACAGCAAGGAGGATGCTTACGCTGCCAACAACACATACACATCTACTATCGTCACAGCCAATGTGCAGGACGTAAAGCGTGTATATATGGAAGAGTACACAGGTCTTAAGTGTTCGTGGTGCGTGCGCGGTATCGAGGAGATTTCGCAGAACCACACCAAGTTCCCTGGACAGTTTGTGGCTATGGCGAAGCATTGCTTCAGCGGCACACCTACCGAGTTGGAGTGTCCTTCATATGCATACAGCGCAGGCAATGGCTTCCCGAGAGGTTCTTACGACCGTCGCCGTATTAACAACCTTAACCCTGAAGATAAAAACGAACTCTATGTGAAGGCATTCATCAACAGCGGCTCTGTGCTCGGCATCGACGCTATCGCCAACTTCACCGATGACAACCACTCAAAGGTGAGTGCAACGGCTGTTGTGAAGTTCAACCGCGAGCAGACCAACGCCAACTACGGCTTAGCTTTCGCCGTGATTGAGAATGACGTTAAGGGCTACAAACAGAAAAACGGTTATGCTGGTTCGGTGAAGTCCTACTACGGTTGGGAGAAGAAGGGCGGACTTGTTGCGTTAGACCTTCAGCACGTGGCTCGCTTGGGCTACGAAACGAACGAGGGCATCAGCGACGTGTTCCCGAAGCAGATAAACAGCGGCGACGCATTCAGCCACACCATTGAGCTGAACCTGCCTAAAAACATTCAGAACTACAAGAACCTGAAGCTCATCGCCTTCGTCATTGATCGCAACTCGAAGTACGTTGAGAACGTGGTTGAGGTGCCTATCAAGGAGATGCAGCCCACAGAGACTGCCATCCGCGACATCAACAACGTGGAGACACCTACCATCACCTTCCTCAACGGCTACATCGACGCACTGAACTTCGACGGCAAGATCAGCGTCTACACCGTGGACGGCAAGGCTGTAGCGAACACCAACCTCAAGCCAGGCATGTACATCGTGCGCCTAACCAAGGGCAAGCAGACATTCGTGAAGAAGATTGTGCTCTAAGCACGCTTACGGCATACAGTAAGGCGCCAGAACTTGTTCGAGTTCTGGCGCTTCTTATTTAGGAGGGTATGGCATCCTGCCATACCCACGCCGCCTTCCTCTCTGCTATCCTTACGCCTTCTTGCTTCTCTATCTCTGTTGTGGGTGGCTGCGTGGGTATGGCAGGATGCCATACCCTCCTATAATAC
>ERZ1026884.1917-NODE-1917-length-10244-cov-3.938070_pt1 | contig 10244 bp, 7 predicted proteins | sample MGYA00380172_ERZ1026884 | MGnify/ENA primary metagenome ERZ1026884 (study PRJEB33269, sample SAMEA4719808) | human gut metagenome | biome: human-associated habitat; feature: organic feature; material: feces | place: Cameroon | collected 2013-10 ... | reverse complement strand
CGAATACATTGAATTATTGAAAAAACAGTTAAAAAAGGGAAATAACGGATTTATCAGAGTGAATTATATTACCTTTTCGATAAAAGAAAAGAGCATGAAAAAGGCTCGTCAGAAGCTGACAGGAATTGAAAAAGATGTTATAAGATGTTTCAGCTCTTTTGGAGTGGCAGCAGTTCCTCTGAACGGTGAAGAACGGCTTTTTGCAATGTATAAAATGCTTCATCAGTATTCAGATGAACCCTTTGTATTTGATTATGACAAAATGGCAGAGGGTGGATTGCTTCCAAAAGACTATATAGCACCATCGTCATTGAATTTTACCAAAAAGAATGACTTTATGTGCGGAAATTTTTACGGTTCGACTTTTTCGCTTAATCTGATTGCTTCTGAGGTTTCGGACAGATTCCTGACATCACTTCTTGATACAGAAAATCCGATAGCTTTTAATATGCACTTTGTTGCTATCGACAATCTTGAAGCAAAAAAATTTGTAAAGGTCAAGCTTTCCAATGTTGAGAAAATGAAAGTTGATGAGCAGAAGAAAGCTGCACAGCAAGGCTATGATATGGATATTCTTCCTCCCGACATGAAAACCTATATCAAAGAGCTTGAAATGCTTCTTGATGATTTGGAAACCAAAAATGAGCGAATGTTCCTTGTTACGTTTCTGATTACAAACTATGCAGAAAGCAGAAAACAGCTTGAGGTATTCAATGAACGTCTGAATCGAATAGTTTTGCAGAATAATTCAAAGTTAATTCCTCTTGATTATATGCAGGATTTGGCATTGGCTTCAATTCTTCCCCTTGCTGAAAACAGGATAGAAATTGAACGCAGAATGACAACAAGTTCAGCTGCAATTTTTCTCCCCTTTTCAACCAAAGAAATATTTATGGACGGAGAAGCAGTATATTACGGACTTAATCCAATATCAGATAATATGCTGATGATTAACAGAAAAATGCTGAAAAACCCTAACGGAATTATCATAGGTACTCCGGGTTCGGGAAAATCGTTTGCAGGAAAAAATGAAATGACCAATATTTTTCTTGCCACCGATGATGATATTGTAGTCTGCGACCCCGAAGATGAGTATTTCCCTCTTGTTCAGGCACTTGACGGACAGGTTATAGAAATGTCATCTGCAAGCAAGGATTACATAAATCCGATGGATATTGAAAGGTATACCAAAACGGACGAGGATGTTATCGGAGTAAAATCTGAGTTTATTCTTTCGCTGTGCGAACTTATCGTAAGTGGAAAATACGGTCTTGACAGTGAAGAAATATCAATTATTGACCGTTGTGTCAAAAAGCTTTACACAGACTTTTTTGCGGAAACGGAAAATGCAGCCGATGAGGAATTTAAAGCCAAAATGCCTATCTTGGGAGATTTGCAGGAAGCACTTATTGAAACAGGAGAGGAATCGGCAATGCGAGTAGCTAATTCTCTCGAAATATATGTAAATGGTTCTCTTAATATTTTTAATCACAGAACCAATGTTGACATAAAAAACAGAATTGTCTGCTTCAACGTAAAAAGGCTTAAAAACAATCTGCGAAAGCTTGGTATGTTAATTGTTCAAGACCAAGTATGGAATAAAGTCGCTGCAAACAGAGGTGAAAAATCCACTTGGTATTATATGGACGAGTTTCATCTGCTTCTGAGAGAGGAACAAACCGCTAAATATTCTGTGGAAATGTGGAAGCGTTTCAGAAAATGGGGTGGTATACCCACCGGAATAACACAGAATGTAAAGGACTTCTTGTCATCTAAAGAAGTAGAAGCAATCTTTGACAATTCCGATTTTGTTCTTATGCTTAATCAGGCTTCGGGTGACAGAGAGATTCTTGCGCAACGTCTGCAAATATCTCCCTCACAGCAAAAATATATTGAGGACGCACCACAGGGCAGCGGTCTGATAAAATTTGCCGGCAGCATACTTCCCTTTGAAAACCGATTTCCAACGAACACAAAGCTATACAGGCTAATGACCACAAAGCCGGAGGAATCAATGATTTAACGAGGTGATTATATGACCGATGAACAGCTTGAAGCGTTGGAAGCCGAGGTCAGAAGTGCAGCGGCAAAACTAAAAAACGCTGAAATATCCGTAAAAGACATTGAGGACAAGCTGAAAAGCAATGAGGAAGCGTTTCGTCAAAAGTTAAGCGATAAACAGGAAGCATACAAGGAACAGACCGGAGCCGACTTAAATCGCAATGAAGATGTAAACGGCAGAGTATCGTACAGCTTTTCTCGTGAAACCACCGCTAAAGAGCAGAAAAAACGCCGCAAGTTAATCATAAAACGAAATCTTGACAGCGAAAGCGGAAAGAAAAAATATACAGCAGAATTTGTTGATGAACCTCAGAATATGAACAAGAATATTTCTTCGGCATCAGATTTTGAAAAGCCTAAAAGCCGAAAAAAATTCATTTCAACCAAAATTCTGTGGAAATATGGAAAAATAGAACTGAGTACAGATGTAAATAATCCCTTTCTGAAAGCAGTCGGAAAACCTGTTATAGTTCCGATAAAGCTTGCGGCAAAGCTTACAGATAAGGTCAGTGTGCTTGCTAAAAATGCAGCTGAAAGTTCTGTCGGACGAGGTGTAGCTGACGCTGCAAAAATAATCTCTGCTCCCATAGTGATTCCTGCCAAAATAGTTAAGGACATTGCCGATAAAGGCGGTGTGATTCATTCTGTTGTGGATTTAGGCGACCGTATAAAAATTGAGGGAACTAATATCCCGAAAGTTGTTCAAATTTCCGGTAACGTTGTTAAGGGTGCAGCACTCGGAATGGAAACGGCTTCGACAGAAGCTGTTAAGGGTGTGAAAAACTTCTCCATAGAAATTGCAAAGCAGAAAATCTATGAAGAAATAAACAACAGTGTTTCGGAAAATGAAGCCACACAGGCTGCATACGTTATCGGAATGAAAATGACGGAAATCTATGGGATTCTTAATGAACATTCCAAATATAAACGTGCAGTCAGACGAGATATAGCCGGCGATGATATTGTTGATGTAAACGTTTCACGCTATCTTGCGGAAAAGACTGAAAAAAAGTTTATCAAAGGTCAGGACAAACTTAAAGAAAAGCATTCTGTTGCCAAGTGTGCAGCAGATAATGCCCGTGCTGAGTATGAAGCGGTAAAGAAACGTCTTGAACTATACAAGATAAAGAAAGGTATTATTCCCGAAAGCTCTTTAAAGCCTGAAATAGCCGAAGCATTGGAGAAAGCACCCATTTCCAAAATTGACAAGAAAATTGACAGAACCAAACGCAAGCTGAAATCGGTTAAAAAGCACGAATATAAGTTAAGGCTAAAAAAGGCAGCCGGTCGACCTAAAGTTGTTCTTGAACGCCGTGAAATAACAGGTAAAACTCCTGCAACAGCGTGGCAGACCAAAAAGAAGCTTGAGGGAATGGCAATAAAAGACACCGCACAAAGTCTTAGACGTAAAGCTATGAGGGACGGCGGTGACAATTCAGGCGTTGAAGCTGCGAACCTTGCAGTAACGGCAGCACAGCAAGCCAACAGATTTATTAAGTTTGCCGATGAGAAAGAAAAGCAGTTGATTGAAAAGAAGCTTGAAACAAAACTTGAAAAGCTTGAAAATCAAAAGTCACTGCTTTCTGAAACAAGCAAAAAAACGCCTGAAGTAAAGGCAGAGCCTGAAGCTTCAAAGAAGAAAAAGAAAAAATCAAACAAATCCGGCAATAAGTCACAGAAAGAACTGATTAAGAAGAAGCACCATAAAAAAGCATACAGCAATTACATAAAGCAAAGTAAGCAAGCTTCAAGAGAACTTATCGGTGATATTGTCAGAGGAGTAGTAAACCGTGGAAAAAGCGTACTCATACTCATAGCTCCATTTACACTTCTCGTGATAATTATGATGTTCTTAACAATGTGCGGAACTACGTCCTCCGAAACTGCAATGGAGCAAATGGTCAGTCCAAGCAGTACCAATGATATTGGGTTATGTGACAGATATTACACCAAGCTTGCCAAAAATATGATTGACAAACACCAAAACATCAAAGAGCATTATCAGAATTACAACAAATATGTATGCCTTACCGAAATCGACAAAATTACACATTCACCCGAAAAGCTTCTTCCGTATGTTGCTGTAAAAGCAATGAGTGAAAGCGGTGAATCAAGTTGGAATTATGAGCAGGCAGTGCCGTACATTGAAGATGTATTCAATTCTCAGTATGAATTATATACAAACGAAATTCACGAAGTGAGAACCAATGTTACAACCGTAGTGTACAGCAATGAGGACAGCTATTATTCCGCACTGGGTGAATCAGAGTATCAGCTTGAACGACCCTCCGAGGATATAGCAAATCCCTTGAAATCGGCAGATTATGCAGGATATGCCAATACATATACTCATGTCGAAGTTCCTGTAATGAAAGGATACATCGAAAATACCATTGAAAATGTGGGAGTATATACCGATAAGAACGGCAATTGTACTGAATATGATGACAAGCAAACACTGACATTCTATAATGAATGGACAATAACTCTTGTATTTGACTGGATTGGTAACGAATATATGGAATACTGGAAATACACCGAGGAACGTCAGGAGTGTTATGATTATGATTATTATATTCTTGAATATGCCATAAACGAAAAAAATATAGAGGTTGATGACAGATACTGGACTGAAACCGATGAAAATTGGCAGGACAACAATTTCGACAAGCTTATATATAATCTTGTCAGCGGACTGGGAAGTGACGAACAGGAGGAATTTGCAACGTTATTCACATATAATATGGGACATCAGGAATTGAAACTACCGTTCTCATCACCGGAAATCTCAAAATATCCGGGATATAACAACGAGATAAACGGTGACCTGTCACTTGATTACTCCATAGAGCTTAAAACATATCCGGGGCAGGAAATTATATGCGGTATGGACGGAGAGGTAAGTTCTGAGGGCGAAAACGGCTTTTCTATCTATAATTCAAAATACGGAACATTGTATTATGAATATGCTACTGTTCCGGAAAAAAACAAAGTTGAAAAGGGTGAAGTAATATCAGCTTCAAGCGGAGATGTATTGCGTATCACCTTTATAGACAATGACGGAAATTACCTAAATCCGTTATTCATTTTTTCATAGAGAGGAGCTTAATGAAATGAGAAGTAAAAACATGACATTTCAGAAAAAAATGGACAAGCTTGTATCTGATATAAGACAGCTTGAAAAAACCATTGCAGAAAATCAAAAAAAGCTTTCCGATTTAAAGGAAGCTAAAATTGAAGCGGAAAACGCTGAAATAATATCTCTTATCAGAAATGCCGAATTATCGGTAGACGATATTTCAGAGATTATTTCTGATTTCAAAGCCGTTACAAAGCCGACTGCAAATTCATTGAATGAAAAAAGCACCGGTACGGCGGAAACTATTCCGGAAACTTCGGCAATAAATACGTTGAAAGGATTTGTAAATAAATGAAAAAACAGCTTCTGATTTTTATTGCGGCTTTCCTGACTGCCGTAAATACGTTTTCACTTACCGCATTTGCAGAAAATGACGAAACAGAACCGCAAACAACTATTGCCACTGAAACGGAAACTACTACCGTTACAGAAATTGAAGAAATAACAGATACATCAGACCCTGATGAAAGTGTATCAGTTGATGAATTTTACAGTCAGAGTGAATATCTTCAATCACAGATTGATGAAATGCGTCAGCTCTTTGAGGAAAACGGATATAACATAGATGGTCTTACCGGAAATGTTGAGGGCCTTAGCGGAGAAATAAGCGGACTGCAAATGTCACTTGATGATATTTACACACTCATCAACACTATGAATACGCAATCCGTCAGCAATAATCCGGCTGCTTTAATAAGTTCGCAGCAAAATTCGGAAGTTACAACACAATCCACCGCCCCAAAGCCTAAAACGGAAACAAAAACCACAACTGAAACTACAACTACTACCGTAAATTCGGTAACACCTAATACAGAGCCAAACGGATATTTGGTTGAAAGCATTGAAAAGACACCCGAAAAAAGAGATTTCATAACAGTTACAACGAGAGATGGACACGTTTTCTATCTTGTAATTGACTATGAAGACGATGAAAAGCGAGTGTATTTCCTTAACACTGTCGATACGGCTGACCTTGACAAGCTTATGGGAACAGATACCGGAGCAACTGAAAAAAAGCAAAGTAAAACTGAGGAAACAGAAACTCAGACAGTCGATGAAGCCGAACAGGATACGGAAAGCGTTAAAGAGCCACAGAAGAAAAATAATATGCTTCTGTACATATTAGGCGGAGCAGGTGTAATTGTTTTTGTATTCCTTGCCAAGAAAAAGCTGTCGGGAGGAAAGAAAAAGTTTGACGATGAAGATGACGACTCCGGTAACGGTGATGATTTTACCGAAGAAGAACCGGTAATCTATGTAAATGAAGAAAATGAGGAAAAGGAGGAAAAAGAAGATGATGAGTAAAAAAAATGTAGGCAGATGTGCAGCAGTATTCCTGATGGGTGCTGCTCTGACCGCTGCTGTTTTGAAAATAAAAAGTATTTGGGAGAACAATATGGTCAAATGCAGAGAAAACGAAATAAAAGAGCTGATAAGTTCTATTAAAGCAACTCTGAACGATATTGATGTTGTGGACTTTGAAAGCTTTTCCGAACGTCTTGACAAATGCTATAATATCCAATCTGAGGAACTCACAGAGGGGGAAATACAATACAGCTCGTCTATATTCAGCAAGCCTATCAGCAGCAATGATATTTTTATATCCTGCATTGATGATGATTACAGTTGGAATATGATGGATTTGGAGGAGTTTTTTGAGTATAACAAAAAATATCAACCATAAATCTCATAATCTTTGTCTTTAATAAACACAGCAAATAAATCAAAAAATATCACAATCAGTAAACGGAGGATTTCAAGAATCCTCCGTTTTTGTTATAACAGAGGTCATATGAATATATTAAGTTTGTTTGATGGAATAAGTTGCGGTATGGTTGCACTCGAACGTGCAGGTATTCCAGTAGAGAGCTATTCAGCTTTTGAAATTGATAAATACGCAACTCAAATATCCCAAAAGAATTATCCTCAAATAACCCATTACGGAAATGTATTTGAGGGGGACTTTTCAATGTTTCGTGGTGTTGATTTGCTTATAGGCGGTTCACCGTGTACATATTGGAGTATTTCAAAAAGGAATCGTGAAACTTCTGCTGACGGTGAGGGATTCAGGCTTTTTATGAAATATGTTGAAGCTCTCGAAAAAAGTTAGAGTAAGTATTTCCTTTACGAAAACAATTACAGTATTCATCGGAATATAAAGCAGGCTATAACAGGGTATTTGGGAGTTGAACCGATAATGATTAACTCGGCTTTGCTTTCCGCACAGCAGCGAAAACGGTGTTACTGGACTAATATTCCGGGTGTAACGCAACCCGAAGATAAAGGGATTCTGCTTAAAGATATTATTGTTAGCGGTGTTCCGTGGCAGGACAAAAGTTATTGCATAACAGCTTCTTATCGTCCGTCATTTAAGGATAATATATGCAAGCACAGAAAAACAATGATTGCCGAACCTATCATTATAAATTCAAGTTCGGATAAATCTCGTACCTTGAAAGCACAGTACGGAAGAACAGGATTAGCAAATGCCGTAAGAACGGATAGCTTCGGAGCAACAATGGTCGCTGTTCCCGTTCGTATAGGTGAGTTTGGAAAAGGCGGACAGGGACAGCGAATATATTCCGTATATGGCAAATCGGTTTCTTTATCAGCCAACGGCGGAGGACAAGGAGCGAAAACGGGACTTTATAAAATAGATTTGCCCGATGGCGATTATATAATCAGAAAACTCTATCCAATCGAAGCCGAAAGATGTCAGACATTGCCTGATGACTATACAGCAGGAATTTCTGATACACAGCGTTATAAATGCATAGGAAACGGTTGGACAGTTGATGTAATCGCACATATTCTTAAAAATATGGTATAAATTTGAACGGTTAGTACCGTGAACCCAAGAACAAGGAATGAGGTGATACCAACGATAACAGGCAGTGAAAAGATATTATATTCCACAGGTGCAAATGACGAGTGTTATACACTCGATTACGCCGTAAAACCCATACTCAAATATATACCCGATGATTATGTGGTTTGGTGTCCTTTTGATACTGCTGACAGTGAATTTGTCAAACAGATTACAGCAAAGGGTAATAAAGTAATACACTCACACATAGCAGAGGGTAAAGATTTTTATACATATGAACCCACAGAACATTGGGATTGTATTGTGAGTAACCCACCTTTTACCAATAAGCGTAAAATTTTTGAACGAGCATTAAGCTTTAATAAGTCATTTGCACTAATTATGGGCAATACTTGGCTGAATGATTCTGCACCCAAACAGCTATTTAAGGATAAGGACTTGCAGTTGCTGATGTTTGATAAACGTATGAAATTCAGCAATAATGGCGTGATACAAAACAAAATAACATTCAGCAGCAGCTATTACTGTTGGAATTTTCTTCCTAAGCAAATAATTATGGAAGAACTAAAAGTTAATATGTGAGGAGAAAATAAATGAAACTTATTATTGCAGAAAAGCACAGCGTAGGTGAAACTATCGCTAAGGTTCTTGGTGTAACCGAAAAAAAAGACGGATATATTGAGGGCAACAATTACATTGTTTCGTGGTGTGTCGGACACTTGGTAGGCTTATCAATGCCTGACAGCTACGGAGAAAAGTATCAGAACTACTGGACGTTTGATAATCTTCCGATTATTCCCTCGGAATGGAAATTTGAACTTGCAAAGGATAAATCGAAACAGTTCAAAACGTTAAAGGAACTGATGAACAGAAGCGATGTGGAATCAATTGTCTGTGCAACCGATGCAGGACGAGAGGGTGAATGCATTTTCAGATATGTATATAATTATGCAAAATGCAAAAAAAGCGTTGAACGTTTATGGATTTCATCAATGGAGGATAGTGCTATCCTTGACGGAATGAATAAATTACAGCCTGACAGCAAATATGATAATTTATATGCAGCAGGACTTTGCCGAGTAAAGGCAGACTGGCTTGTAGGCATGAACGGAAGCCGATTGTTTTCAAACAGATACTGTACAGTTTTGAATATCGGCAGAGTTCAGACCCCTGTACTGGCAATGGTAGCAAAACGTGATTATGATATAGCACATTTTGTAAAGCAGAAGTATTACACGGTCGAAATGGACTGCGGAGATTTTATCGCTGCAACGGCAAGAATTGACGATGAAAGCTTCGCAAGAAATCTTGCGGAAATATGTAACGGGAAAAGTGCTGTGGTTACAGCAGTTACCAAAGAAACAAAGACCGTAAATCCGCCAAAGCTCTATGACCTGACCACATTACAAAGAGAAGCAAATAAACTTTTCGGATATACGGCAAAGCAGACCTTAAACTATTTGCAGTCCCTTTATGATGCAAAATTGGCTACATATCCACGAACCGACAGTCAATATCTGACCGAGGATATGGAACAGACTGCTTTGGATATGCTTAATTGTATCAGAAATACATTCCCTCAGTTATCTTGCGGAATAAGCTTTGACGATACCGACCATTCAGGCGTTAAAAGATGTATGGATAATTCAAAGGTATCCGACCACACAGCTATAATTCCGACAGCGGAAATAAAAAAAGCTGACCTTGCCGCACTTCCGACAGGTGAAAAAAATATTCTTTTGCTCATTTCCGCAAAGCTTCTTATCGCAACATCAGAACCGCACAGGTATGAATCGGTAAAGGTTTCGGTAACATCTGAAAGTGCTACAAGCTCAGAATTTTACGCAACAGGAAAGAAAATTCTCACTGCCTATGATTTCAAGGTGATCGAGAGCCATGTGAAAGAAGTCCTGACCAAGAAAAAAGTTGAGAAGAAAGAAGTAATGCTTCCTGAAATAGCAGAGGGTCAGTGCTTTGAAAATGTCAGCACAAAAACAGCGGAACACTTTACCTCACCGCCAAAAGCTTTCACAGAAGATACATTGCTCAAAGCAATGGAAACAGCCGGAAATACCGACTATGATGAAAATTCCGATGTAGAGAAAAAAGGCTTGGGAACTCCGGCTACAAGAGCGGATATAATCGAAAATCTCGAAAAAAGAGAATATATTGTCCGTGACGGGAAGAAAATCAATGCGACAGCAAAAGGAATTAAGC